>MDSY01079523.1_pt1 | contig 11605 bp, 9 predicted proteins | sample 811131 | NCBI WGS metagenome assembly MDSY01 (sample SAMN05326643, study PRJNA326480) | marine metagenome | isolation source: seawater | place: Atlantic Ocean: South West | collected 2010
AGCATTCGACTATTCGATACAAGCAGGAGGGTACAACTCTTTTCATGAAATGAGGACGAATCAAATTCCTACGATATTTTACCCAAATATGAATACTGGAATGGACGATCAACTCGCACGCTGTAAAGTTGCAGAGCAGGAAGGCTGGGGAATTGTAGTTGAACTCCGGGGCAAGAAGAACATCATTTCTGCTGTAAAAAATATAACAACTTTACATCAATATAAATCTCTAGAAAATGTCGTTCTCGATTCAACCGAATGGATTGGCGAGTTGATGAGTTAAAAAGCCAATTTGCGATCTCTAAGCATTGAATATTTCAAGTATTTTCTTGTATTGTTCCATACCGACTACTTCAAGTCCAGATTTAGCATAATGTGCCAAATCAGCTCCGTCTTTCGCCAATAGATTTTTTGTGTCATGCTGCGAGAAAAGTGTAGAAGGCTGAAAAAGAGCAAAATCATTTTCCTCGCAGTATTTTTGTATGATTTTACATAACCTGTTTCGTAATGTTATCTTTCTACCGTTCACCCCTACAACATTGATATGATTGACATACAATATTGGTTTCTTCACATATTGATAAATCTGGTCCAAATATTCTCTAATGTCTTGTTCATCCATCAATTTTGGTTTGAGGTTTGCAATAATCTGCCTATAGTTTTCTGAAACAGTTTCTGGGAAGGGGAGGTTCGGCAATAAAACTGATGCCTCATTGTTATTGAATGCATAATCAATATTATTTCTCAATTCGATACCGAAGTCGCCGTGAGGCGTACACAACAATCGGTTGACTTCATTAAACTGAAGAGGTTGGTTGTCATAATAAATCGCCTTTAATGTGGAAATTTCTATAACAATTACATCAGTTTGTTCAAAATCAAAATCTGCATCAGGCTCTGTAGTGACGCCTTTTCGGACGCCAACCTGCAATCCGACAATTTCTGATAAATATTTAGATTCACGTGAAAATATCTTTAGGCGTTGAAAAATCTCTGGTAAAGAGTGCACGAATGTGTCCATTCCTCCATTATTTAGTTTAATGTACCCCTTTTCGCTCACCTTCCGTAAGGTGTCATGTACTCTGCAAGTTCCAATAATTGTAATGGCCGGAATCTCTTCCATGACATGTGTAAAATCAACTAACTAAAAAACACTCACTCACGAAAGAAAGAAAGTTGATATGAAAACTCATACCTTCCAATTGTTTTATGGGAATCATTGAAGAACATAGGTTGGCAGGTTATTGTATGAGTAAGGCCCAAAGTGAGTCAACAAGACATGTTCTCGTGACCGGCGGTGCGGGATTTATTGGCTCAAATCTTGCTGAGCACTTGGTTCAAAACGGGATTAGAGTCACGGTATTAGATAATCTATTGACCGGAAAAATCGAGAATATTTCGCACCTTATGGATTCTGAGTTGTTTACATTCGTTGAAGGAGATATTCGTGATTTTCAGACGTGCAAAGATGCCGTCGCTGGATGTACTCATATCAGCCATCAAGCAGCATTAGGATCAGTCCCTCGTTCCATCGACGACCCAATAACAAGTCTTGAAATTAATATTTCAGGAACCGTGAATGTATTTCGAGCCGCCGTCGAGGAAGGGGTCAAGAGGATTATTTTTGCATCGAGCTCATCTGTTTACGGCAACGACGAGACTTTACCGAAAACGGAGAAAAAAGTTGGAGAAGTGCTATCTCCGTATGCGGCAAGTAAACGTTCAATGGAGTTAATTCAGCAGGCTTTTGTAGAATGTTATGACATAGAGATATTAGGTTTCAGATATTTCAATGTCTTTGGGCAGCGACAAGACCCTGATGGACCTTATGCAGCAGTCATACCTAAATTCATCATGAGTTTAGCCAGGGGAGAAATTCCATCTATATTTGGAGATGGTGAGCAAAGCAGAGATTTCACCCATATCAGTAATGTTGTTAGTGGTAATGTCGCTGCGTTAACTCGTTCGACGCTAGGGTCTCTGAACGGTAAAGTTGTAAATCTAGCCTATGGGGGAAAGACAACTGTTAACGAACTATTCTATGGGATTAGAAAACATGTGTCAGTCAAACATCCTAATGCTATGAATATCGAACCTTCCTATCAACCTGTGCGATTAGGAGATATTTTACATTCACATGCAGACATTAATTTGGCTAGAAGTGAATTAGGTTTTGTCCCGGGTATTGCTATTGATGAGGGTCTCCATCGAACTGTAGAATGGTACTTAGAACACTTAGATGATTAGCATGCGAGTTAATGTAGCTATGAATGAGGGTAGGCTCGTATTTGAGTTTGAATTTGACGAGGATGAACCACGCGTCCGCAAATCAAAGATGAATGCCAATTCATGTTTTGTACAAGGGCCGAAAGATTGGGAATTATCAGACATACACCCCGATCATATCGGGCTAAGTGCCCTTCTGATAGCTCGACCTTGGTTCAATAAATCTTTACATTTATCGCTCTCAATAAGTCAACGGTTTGCAGACGCTTGCCAAAGAATGAATATTTCGGTTTCTCCAGTGGATTCAAACATTGAGCCTTACGATTCAGAATTGGGTAAATACATTGCATTAGCATTCAGTGGCGGTGCAGATTCGACTGCAGCATTGTCTGTTTTGCCCCCCTCAACAATTCCTATTTTCATGAATCGTCCAGATAGAGGGGGGTCACTTTATTCGAAAGATGCTGCATTACATTCACTACGAAAACTATCCCAGATTGGATACGATTGTCAAGCCATTGAATGTGATTTGGAGTTTATTAGGGAACCAATTGGATTCCCAACGGACTTGTCAAATGGTATTCCTGCAATTTTGTTAGCAGGTAAACTCAACGTGTACAGCATTGCTTATGGGACGGTTCTAGAATCACTTTATGGATTAGGTAGATTGGAATTCAAAGAATACTCAATAACATCTCATTACAAAAGCTGGTGGAATCTTTTCTCTGAGGTCGGTTTACCGTTATCGTTTCCGACCGGAGGTATAAGTGAAGTTGGAACAGAATTAATTTGCTCAAAATCGAGTATTGGCCACCTTGCACAATCATGCATCAGAGGGACGTACTCTAAACCATGTAATTCATGTTGGAAATGTTTCAGAAAACAAACAGTACGCTCAGCATTAGGCCTCATTCCATTTGATGCGGAAAGGACACAAAATTTACTGGAAAGTAATGAAGTCAAGGGGAAATTAAGCCAATTGCCAATAAGTCATGAAAACGTGTTGTTATACTCATTTGCCCGACTAGATTTGAGTAAATACCCTGCGGGTTTCATTCAGAGGTTTGATAATCAAGATTCTCTACAATATCTCGGACATTGGTATTCCAAATCAAGACAATTTATTCATGAAAGAATTCGAGAATTTACAGAGGATAAAATAAAATCATTCATCGGAGAGAACGACCAAATACTTGAGTCTCAACTTGAGGGGTGGAATAATAGTAGTCGAGTCAATCGATTAAACCCACTTCAACTTGATTAGAATCGTGTAATGAGTGAATGTATTCCGACAAAATTTGGCCACCATCTTCCACATCAATCATTTCCATTCGCTGTATTAACTGACTTTGATATTCTTCATCAAACAATCGTTCAACACCATTTGTTAAGAATATAGAATCATGTTGATCTTCTAGTAGAATAATCGGTATGTTTTTACTTTCAAATTCTCTAAAAATCGAATTAATGTCTTCCGCTGTATTCACGATGCACATGGTCGGTTTCCTATGCCAAAAGCAGGAATATATGTTGAAAAAGTCAGGAGAAATTATGCATGCGTCTGCTACTTGAATCGCCTCGGTCGTAGAGATTTCAGAGGAGGTGATTATATTCTTATGATGAACATAATCTTTCGGTACAAAGGATCCTTGACATAAGATGTTCAGATCTTCTTTTGAGATCAAGGTTTCAAAGATTTCATTGAGATTATCAATGTGCCTGCTAAGTTGGACAAAGACAGTTTTTTTGTTCAAAGATGCTAATTTTTCCCGTAAATTTCTCAAAGAACTCCCTCCAGGCCGAGTGTTCACTATTGGGTTACAGAAGATTGTTCCACAATTGCCTATAATTGCATCAGGATCTTCCCTCCTTTTCATACTCGGGTGTATAATTCCATCAAAAATATCAAAACCATCAATCGGTAAATCTGAGATTTTGTGGTTAAGTATAGATTCCCGTATCCAGAATCTATTCATTTCTGGGCGCAAGGAAATCGAGTTTAAAAATCCTCGAAAAGGATAATCTCCATCAAACATCACCGTACGGGGATGAAAGGTGTCAAGCACACCTGAAAAAATCTGCTCAAATTTCTTGTTCCAGGTACGAGGTATCATATCATCAAATTGTCCTCTTGACGGAATTGAATACAGTGCATGCGATTTGGTTCTTTGAAATGCTCGGATTTCTCTATCACTCGTAACATGAACTGTTTGGATTCCGGTTTGCCTTAATTCATAGAGAATCGCTTCCATCCGCTCAAAATGAATTCCTCGCGGAGATCCTGCTGAATATCCAACGATACAATTTCGAGTAATTTTTTTAATGTACTTCTCTTTTTTCCTTTTTGTAAAGATTTTTTTCATCAATACTGAACTTAACTTGATTGGTAATAGGGGTAAGGTGAGCGGTTTCTCGAATGCCCGAACGAAAAGATTGCCAATTCGAAATGAAAAGGAACTTCTCAAACGTTTTACTTCGTCCTGAAGGTCTTCCTCCCTTCGCGAGACGCGAGACAATTCAAGATATTCGTCCACAGACTCCGCTACCATTGGGGGTTAATGAGTTGTATGAATCTGTTAGGTTTCTGCTTCCCAAAAAGAGAGTGTTCATGAAGTGGACATCGTTAGGATTCTCCATGAAGCCACCTTCAGTATCAAAAATTCTGAAGAATTTTGTGAGAAGTGGTAAACAAATTCATCGAACTGTGGTAATTCTAGAGCGTGATGGACAGAGAATTGGCAAATCCTCTGATTCAAACAAAATTGATTCGATTGAAGACCTCTTCTCAAGTAGAAACTATTCTAGATTAATTGAACTTTACTTACCATATGCCAACAGGAAAGAACTGATTGATAGTGAGTCTCTTTACATCCTTTTTAGATCAATGATTATTCTAAAGCGGGGTAAAGAGGCACTTTCAGTACTCAAAAACAACAAAGAAGTCATGGCTCACCATAGGATCCTGATGTTTGAGTACATTGTATTATGTTCGCGCGAAGGTGATTCTGAAGCAATGTTTGAGGGAATTGAAATTTGTGAAAAAAGGTTTGGAGATGACTCAATCCATTGTAAAGTTCTTCAGGCGCTCATTTATTCAGATTCCAATATCGATGAATACTTACTAAAGATGAAAAAGAAGTATAAGATTCATGCCTCTTATGAAATACTCAGGGCAGCATTTGCCACGAAAAATGAAGCTCTCATCAAAGAATATTTGACGAGTTCAAGCATCGACGTTCGGGAGAAAATATTACAGATGAAAGCACATATATTTCTTACGAATCCCAACTTAGCTATTTCGATATTAGGAACAATTAGGCCGTCGAGTCTTTCTCCTTCACAAGCAAAAGAAGTTGTTCGCATTTCATTGCAGTTACAACCCAATGTCTCTGTAGGCAAGTTCGCAGAAAAAGCAGGGATGTCGCCCCAATCATTAGCCCTGGAAGTCGCCAGGAAACGGTTTGCTGCAGGAATTAGTGAAGGCAATTTTACGAAGGGCCTAAGTGGACTTGAGTACTTATTGTCTTTTGAAAACCCGACAAGAAACCAAATTTTGCGTTTAATTCGGACGGGTGAAGATTATCAATCAATGTTTCAAGACCTCCTGTCAATTTCTGGAACGAATGGGCATATGCTACAATTTGTCACAGAATTTGGAGCGAAATATTCATTCAAAAATATATCTTTGTCTGCGCTTAAAAGGCTCGAAGGCCTAATGCTTTGTGATTTAGATAGTAAATTTTATCAGAAAAATTACGTTGAAGCGGTAAAGAATAGCGGAGATCTAGATCTCATGAAGAGAGCATATGCACAGTTAGAATTTATCCCCGACCCAGGAGATGATGTTTTTGATTTTGCTTCATATTTTTCGAGATTGTCCTCAGAAATAACAGTCCCGATTAATCCTGCTATAAATCTCGATGAAAGCAACGTTGAGCATTTCATACTCAACGAGATAGTTGATAAATATTCATCGTCAGAACCACTGTATAAACCAACGACTTCTCTTGTAATGGTTGTAAACAATTCATTGAAGTTTGGAGGTGCTGAAAGGCAAGTTGTAAGATGCTTAGAAAATCAAAACTTTGCAAAGGAATTGGTTGTTTGGAATAAAGGAGTTAACACTGCCGAAAATTCGTTCATAGACGACGTCCACAAGCTTGGGGTAGAAATCTTTGATTATTCTAAAAGCAGTAATCTGCCTGATATCAAAATCGATTCAAAGATTAATCATTTACTAGATTTAATTCCAACATCTCCGCCAATGAATCCTGGTATTTCTCAAAAAGTGTTGCATCTGATACAATTGATACATTATCGTAAACCAACAACTCTTCATCTTTGGCAAGACTCGACAAATATTTTGGGAGCGATTGCTGGTCTTATTTGCGGGGTTCCTAGAATTGTGATGTCAGCACGCTCCCTCCCGCCATTCAAACTGCCATCCAGTAGTTTCCCACACAAAGGTTCAAATTATTACTACAATAATAGGTTTGTAAGGATGTGTTACGCAAAACTTCTACAAGATGGACGCATTTTTCTTTGTCACAACAGTCAGAATGGACTTGAAAAATATGTTGAATGGCTAGGGGGCTATGAAAAACAAATGATGGTGCTGAGAAACGGCTTTGATTTAACTAAATTTAAATCACCTGTTCATATCAAAAATTCTGAGGCATCATTTAACATCGGAGTAGTATTCAGGTTTGTAGATGTAAAACAACCTACTCTGTGGCTTAATGCGGCAAAGCAAATCATTGAAAAATCCAGATGTAACGTTGTTTTTACGATGATTGGGGACGGCCCTCTACTTGAAGAATCGATCAAATACTCAAAACAAATAGGAATCAATAATTTTGTGGAATTTAAAGGATATAGGGATGATGTGATCAAACTTCTTGAAACATTTGATCTTTTTATGCTTACGAGTAAAATAGAAGGATTACCGAATGTATTAATTGAAGCTCAAGCGATGGGGATACCTGTGGTTTCAACCGACGCTGGAGGGGCTGGAGAAACATTTGTTGATGGCAAATCTGGATATCTGGTAAAAACGTCCACAGCCGAGGCATTGGCTGATGCTGCTCTAAAAGTAATTAACAACTCTGATTTCCAAACATCATCTCCCGTTATTGCCCAAGCTTATGTCAAAGATAATTTTAGTCTAGAAGCAATGCATTCGATGTTAGAAAAAATACTTTTTGAGGGGATTTGAATGGACATTTTACTAATCGCCGATCGCCCTGGTTGGGCGTATGACATCCTTGCTCAATCACTCAAAAATCATTCATCAAACCATAAAATGGATGTGGAATATATTATCAATATTCGAAGAGATCCAAGTTCTTTTGATTTGTCAGAATACGACATTGTGTTTTTCTTTTTATGGTTCGACGGAATGAGATACGGCCCTTCTATGAAAGGGTTCAGCTTTTCGAAAACCTGTGTGGGGGTTCATTCGCATTCATGGAAAAAACGAGGACTCACAACATCACAAACCGAAGATATTTGCAATCAATTTGCTGCAACAGGATATATTTCAGAAGAGATAGGGGGTATTCTGAATTTAGAGAAAGGTTTCTTCACACCAAATGGTATAGACCGAGGGCTTTTCTATCCTAGAAATCTACCAGATAGGGATGAATTACGATTCATGTGGGTGGGAAACCCATCAACTTCTCATCATGGAGATAACAAAGCGTTTCATTCTATTGTGAAACCAGTTTGCGAAGATTTGGGCGTTATTCTCCAAACTGCAACCCCTCTCAATCCAGTCCCAAGAGAAAAAATGGGTGAATTCTATTCTGAAAATCATGTACTAATTTGTTCGAGTGAGCATGAAGGCGGCCCGATGCCAATCTTGGAAGCCCTTGCTTCTGCTCGGCCAGTAATTTCAACAAATGTCGGGATCGTACCGGAATTGATCGAACACAATCACAACGGAATAATTATTGAGAGATCTCGTAGTGCTTTGAAAACTGCGATTCAGTCACTCTTATCAGATCCTGAGCGAGTGACCAACATGCACAAATCAATTCTTGGAGATACTTTCACAAGATATAATGAGGATATGTTAGATTCATACATCACTATGTTTGAAACCTTAGAAACCAGTTGATGGAGAGATTTAGATGGATAAATTAGTTTTCTTTCATAAAACACCAGCTCTCTGGAACAAATCGAATAATTTACCCAAAGAAGCCATATCCCGTTCGGTATCCAAATTAAAAAAACAGTTACCCAACCACTCCTTAAGTTCTGAGATGTCTGAGTTTTTTTTAACAGATGTGTACTTTCAGATGTGCAGGAATATTTGCAATCTCTTGAACATTAAAGAATTCCATATAATACACGGATTTGAAGAAGGGGAACAAAGAAACTGGAGTGTCCATGAGGACGAAGGGTGGTGTGAAGTCGATGAGAATATAACCTACTGGTCTTTTAAAAATGCCGAAAAACTCGTTTCCTTTATGGATGCCAGCATCATATTCACTCGGGGGAATTATCCTTTACTGCACCAATGGCTTTCGGAAAACTCAGATCCACATCCTCAACGATTTTGGTTACATTATCCAGCAACCTCAACCCGATTCCCCCATATTGAGATGTACGAGAAAAAAATTAAGCAAATCATAGACCAGGACAACAACGATAAATCACTCCAATCAATACTGTTAGGAATGGGCATAGAGCATAAATTTAAGCCCCAATCTTCTTCACTAAAAGAAGGATACTCAGAACTGCTGCAGTTCTTTCGAGAACAACAAAATGAAATCATTGGTGGGCCATATACCATGGTTTTGGCGGATGATAAGTACAACCATCAGGTGCTAAAGAATATTTTTCCAAATTCCTTAATCCAAACCTTTGTTAAACCAGCCACCTGGGATCAAAAAAGCTCTTCTGTTGAGAGAGTATATGATTTAATTTACTGTGGAACTACTCTTCAGAAAACAAAGAACCATCAATGTTTTTCTCAATTATTGAAATTCTTAGATTCATTCACGGACTCGAATTTATCTGTTGTTATTGCAGGTAACAAGAATGATAGTAATGCACTTCAGCATTTATTTGAATACCCATTTTCCAACATTAACCTCCTCAACATGGGAGAAGTCTCTCGAAGCGACCTACAAACTCTCTTCACTAAAAGCAAAACGATGATTGTAACATCAGGACGAGACGCCAACCCAAGAATTATTCAAGAATCTTTAGTTCATGGCGCTAGAGTGCTCGTCGTAGATACGCTGAGTGATGGATTAGATTTCATATCCTCAAATCCACTTCTAGGCGCAATCTTACCGTCTGATACTGAAAAATGGCGATATGAACGAAATGGGAATCTTTCTTTTAATCCCACAATCAAACTTGCAAGCCTTATAGAAGAGCAAATTAAGAAATCGAATTTTCCTGATTTAGTCGTTGAAGTTTCTCGTAGGAAATTATCGATAGAACAATCTGTTTTACCTTTGATTAATACAATTAAATCATTCAGATGAATCGTCATGTAATATTTTCCTGTAGATTTTATACATTTCAGCAGGGTCACCGACATCAACAATTTCTCCAGCTTCCATTAATATGATTCTATCACATAATTCCAACATGAAATTTTGCGAATGAGAAACAATGATTACTGTCCCGGAACCTGCAATTAGTTCCTTTACACGGCGTTCACTTTTTTTTCTAAAAGAGGCGTCTCCGACTCCAAGTACTTCATCAATAAGAAGTATGTTTGGTTTAAACGCAGTAGCCACAGATATCCCAAGTCTCGCTTTCATTCCAGAAGAATATGTTCTGATAGGTCGTTCAAAGTGATGGCCAAGTTCGGAAAAGTTGATGATATCATCTAACTTACTCTCTATCTCCCTCTTTTTCCAGCCCATAAGTGATGCGTAAAGATACGTATTTTCTAGCCCAGTTAAATTTTTATTGAAACCGACTCCGACTCCAGCGAGAAGAGAAATCGTCCCAGATAATCGAATTTGACCTTCATCAGGAGGGAATACGCCCCCCATTATTCGTAGTAGAGTGCTTTTCCCAGAACCATTTCGGCCGATGATGCCAACGATTTCTGAATCATTGAATTCGAGGTCTATTGGCCCTATTTTCGAAGGGATCATTTTTTTCTTTTTTTCAAACCTTGACTGTGGATATGTTAAACTCACATCGCGCAGTTCTAACACTCTCATAATCCAACCACCATTTTACTTGATTTCACATGGAATATCATCGTTCCAGCCAGGTAGAAAAAGAGTACAGTTCCACCGAAAATATACAATCCAAAATCAGGAATATCACTATTTTGATTCAATATGATGTCTCTCATTTTTGTAATGGGGACAATCACTGGGTTTAGGTGGGCGAGTATCAGATATTGTCCAGTCCCAAATTTACTCGATAACATTTGGTAAGTCCACATAACAGGTGACAAAAAGAAACCAACACGTGAAATAAATTGAATAATATTGACTAAATCTGGAACTCTTACTGCAGCCGGTGCGATGAGCAGACCAATTGCAGTTCCAGTTATTGCTAGAAGAAAGAGGTAAATTGGGAGGAGGATGTAGCCTGTGTTTAATGATAAATCGTTTAGGTAGATAAACGGTATAAGGGCAAAAAGAGAGATGAAGCTTAACAAGAGGTTGGTAAGCATGTTGCTAATAGGGAAAACAGATTTAGGGATTTTGGTAAATTGAAATAACGAAGCATTTGAGGTCAGTGTTTTTGTTGTGCTGGTCATACAGCGAGAGAACAGAGACCAGCCTATTACTCCAATCATTACGATTGCCGGGTATAGTGGGTCAGAACGACCGACAATTATTCCGAAAACAAATGAGTATACCAATGCTAATAGCAGAGGCTCAATTATTGCCCATGAGTATCCTAACAATGGCGCTCTGAATCTTGAATCTAGATCTCTCCTAATTAATCTAGAGATAAGTTCTCTGTGTTCGTAATTCTCAGCAAATAAAGCAAAGGGGGCATTCCTCATTTTTTTCTTAGACCACATTCTTTTGAGACGCAATGCGTTCTCAGATGCAACCATGATCTGCCTTGAAAGAAGACATTAATGAAGTAATCACCTATATGGATACTTGAACAATGGTTTCATGAAGAACAACGATTGCCCATTGACATGAGCAAGTCAGACGCTTCAACCGTTGGAATCATTGGTTTGGGGTATGTTGGACTACCAACTGCCATCGGATTTCATGATGCAGGGTTCAATGTCTGGGGTGTTGATGTTTCTCAGCGTTCCGTTGATATGATTTTACGAGGAGAAAATCCAACAGGAGACCCAGACGTTGATGATATCATTCCTGACCCAGGTGCCGAGAGATGGAACATTACCATGAGCACTGCTGAAGCAGTCCCT
>MDSY01099119.1_pt1 | contig 11602 bp, 8 predicted proteins | sample 811131 | NCBI WGS metagenome assembly MDSY01 (sample SAMN05326643, study PRJNA326480) | marine metagenome | isolation source: seawater | place: Atlantic Ocean: South West | collected 2010
GGACGATGCTCTTGCTGACAACACTGTAATGAAACATGCTTTACCAAGACCAGTAAATATTGCTGATGAATTTGGTATTAGACATCTTGCTAAAAGTGTGGACTTAACACCAGTTGATGTGAAAACAATCGCTCACTCAATGGGTGATTGGGAGCGTATAGCGAAGAGATTAAATGTTTCTCCTACAGTCGTAAAGGTAATCAAAGTTAGTATTGGAGGTGTTTAATTGAGTTATGTAGGAGTCATTAAAAAACAAGAAGAAACTTTACCATCTCCTGAATTATATACAGATATGGGGGGGAAAGTTAGTCTACAGTTACCCATTGGTAGTAAAGGTGAAAAAGAATTACCTTTAATTTCTGAAAAGCCGAAAAGAAGTTATCCCCAAATAATTGAAGAATCAACGGGTATGGGCACTGGTAAAATTCATCAAGATGCAACTAGTGGTGAACCTCTTATTGAACGTAAACCTAAAAAATATGTACCACAAGATTTAGTGGAACAGGCTGCTTACACACAATCAAATAGACCTTTACCTGAAAATGTTGCTGTTACACCTGAACAAATTTATGATATTAGTAGTAAATATGGCGAAAGAGCAGGTAAGTTAGCAGATTTAGCCTCTAATTTATATGCTGGTACGAGATTTTTAACTGGTTTACAGAGAGGAACTGCTACTGGTCAAGATGCTCTTTCTGCTGTAGGAAGTGCGGCTTTACAAGGTTATACTACTAGACAAACACTCAACCCAATTGCTAGAAGAACTGGTGCTGATGTTGGTGCTAAACTTGGTAGAAAGGTAGCAATAGACAGAGCAAATCCTGCTTATTTTGGAGACCGTGAAATATCTCGTGATTATAATATAAAACCACCCGAACCTGTTGTACCGTATGTTGCTCCTCCTTCTGTACACGCAGGATATACACCTACTCCTAAAGTAACTGAAATTCCATTGAATTTTCCAACCGAGGCAGATGCTAAACTAAGAAGAGAACAAATGGGGTTGGAGTTTAGTCCAACAATACCTCAAACGGGTAAATCGGGTTATCAATTGGGGACTAAAGAAAATCAAGAAATTGCTGCTGCTCGGAGTAGAGGCTTACCACCACCAAATATAGTAGGTGGAGCGTTAAATGTTGGTATGCCTAAAGCGTCTCCTACGGTTGCACCTCCTACGGTTGCATCTCCTACGGTTGCATCTCCTACGGGTACAGGTATAACTGATAATCAAGCAGTGAAGGAGTTATCGCCTTATGGGTTACCACAGGGACAAGGAACTTTACCAACAGGTGCTCCTCCTAAACAGGAGATGACTGATAAAGAAGCAGCAACAGGTTTTATTAATGCACAACGTAAAGAGCAAAGTAGTCAAACAGAAGGATTTTAAAATGCAAGATAAACAGCAAATGCAAGAACTTCTCATAGAGATGGACACTAAAATGTCTGAGCGTTCTTTCAAGTATTTCTTTGAAACTGTATTGGGTTTTCATTATTCAAATCATCATAAACAATGGGATGAAGGTTTGAAAAATAATAGATACTATTGTGTTAAAGCATCTCGTGACCACGGTAAGTCTACGTTATTTATGTCGTATGCATTATGGATTGCTGCTTTTAATCCAAAAACACATATCATGATTTTCAGTCACAGTCTTGAACAGACATTAGAACACATGCGTTTTATCCGTAACTGTATAGATATGGCTCCTTGTTTAAGACATCTAAAACCCACAGGAGGAAAACCTTGGGCTAAATCATATTTTGAATTTACAAATGGTAGCCGTATGATGGCTAAATCGGTAGGCGGGGCTACTCGTGGTTTCCACCCCGATGTAGTAGTATGTGACGATATTCTTTGGGGTAACACATCTTCTGAATTACAAAGAGCAGCGGATTGGTTTTACGCTGTTTTATTACCAGTACTCCACCACACAGCAAGGTTAATGATGGTAGGAACTCCATTTTCTTATAATGACTTATACGCAGAACTTGAGCAAAAAGAAACATTTCTCGTAGAAACATATCCTGCCATAAATGACAAAGGTGAAGCATTGTGGCCTGAGCGTTGGGATTTAGAAGCCCTAGACCAAAGACGTAATTCTATGCCAGCAATACAATTTGCTCGTGAATATTTATGTGAACCAATTCATGATGTAGCGAGTATGTTTCCTATGGACATTCTTGAAAATGCAAGAGATAAAGATTTAGTTTTACTCGATAGGGCTGAAACAGAATTCGATGAAGAAGGTGAGCCAGCGGGAGTATTTGGTCATCATTTCATAGGATGGGATACTGCTATTGCATCTGATAAAAATGCTGACTTTACCGCTATGACAGTTCTTCGTACTCCTCCTGATGATGATGTTAAACAAATTATAGGAATAGTGCATGAAAGAGGCATGTCTTCAATGGCTCAGAAAAAGAGAATAATATTGTTAAATAATAGATTTCAACCAGATTTAATAGAATTAGAAGGTAATAATTTTCAAAGAATGTTTGCGATGGAACTTCAAGATATTAGACAAGATATCCCAATTAGAACATTTATGACTACACGTACTCGAAAGGAAAGCCTCTTTATGAGTTTACTCATGGCCTTCGAGCAGGGGCAAATCAAAACTCCGTATGGAGACGAGAGGAGTCGTGAGTTTACACATAAGTTAGAAATGGAGTTAAACAGATTCGGAATGCAAAAAAATGGAAGGTTGGAAAGCGTGGGAACTCATGATGACTTGGCTATGTCTTTGGCTCTTGCTAATTGGGCCACAAAAGAGTTTAGAGGGTCTGTAATGTTACTAGATGATTATTTACCGGGTTTCGATGGATGGATATCGGGAACGGGCAAAGGCGGAGGATGGATGATACCATGAAAGAAAAAAAATTAGGCGGAAAGAAACACGGAATGGTGTTAATAATATCAGTTGGAAAGAAAGGTGGGAAAGACCCAACTAAAGTTTCTGATACTGATAAAAAGAAAAAAGGAAAAGTAAGAGTAGATAAGGGGTACTAATATGTGGGCTTCTGCTATTCTTGATGATGATTTTGAGATTGTCAAAGAGGATAGTATATCTTTAGAAGAAGAGGAAGTGGTCAAATATCAATTTCCCATCAACGGCGATGGTTGGTTTGAAACAACTTTAGGTTGTTCTGCTGATAGTTTTGTTAAAAGATTTAGAAAAGCAAGAAGACATAATAAGGACGATAAAAGTGAAATAGACAGTTTTATCAAAGATATTAGAACAATCAAATCTTTAGAGACAGAAATGACTCTACATAATTTATCATGGGGTAAAGACTTACACGATGTAATGAAACAATTAGGTCTAAGTGATAGACAACTAAAAAGTTTAAGAAAATTTGGAGATAGTAGACAGATATCTTTACTTCAGGCTTGTAATTTGTGGAAAAACGCAGAACGTACTCTAAAAATGTTAGACCAACATGAAGATGTATGGGGTAAAGAAGAGGAACAGGCTTGGGCTACCGCTATGGGTAATAGGTCTGCTGCTAGAAAAATGTGGTCTAGTACATTAAATCAAATAGATAAACTCACTAAAGCGGAGTTGGGTTACTTAGAATTTGTAGTAAATGAATTAAAACAAAAAGGTCCTATGAGACCTTCTGACATGAAAGTGAATTTACATGATGCTGGATTGTTAAAAAAATCTTTTACGGACAGAAAGTTAACTGCTCTCTTGAATATGTATGGTGAGGAATTAGATATTATCAAAGGTGCTGAGAGAGGCACTTACGTTTTAATTTCTACCCAAGGACTAATTATGAAAGATGTATGGGCTTATAGTGCTGGTTTTTTAGATGCTGATGGTTATATCACCATAACAGAAAGAGGAGAACCTCGGGCTGGTATGATTGCCACTGGTGCTAGAGGTAAAATTCATTGTGAAGATTTGTATAAACATTTAGAATGTGGTGTGTTACAATTGGACAATAAGGTATACAAGGAGTCTCAAAGAAGTCAACACAGACTTCAGTTTTATTCTAAAAACGATTTAAGAAAATTATTGAATGGTGTATCACCTCATCTAAAAATGAAATCAATGCAAGCAAAATGTGTTTTAGCATATTTAGATGAAAAAGACCCTGTTAAAAAAGAAGAGATTAAAAGATTAGTTAGATATGAAAATTGGAAAGATGATGCTAAGAAATCTCGTGAGTTACTAGAAGGGTGGGGTATTGACGAAGATACTATAGGTAAATATAGAGAGGGATTATAATGGCTGAGGACGATGCAGGGGAGAGTAGGATTAGTAGATTCTTATCAGCATTGGCTAGTCCATTCAGAAGAAGAACAACTCCACAACCTCAAATGCCTTTGTATACCACTGGTATTCAAGAGCCTGTTTTAGCACAAGGTATTACATTACCAGCATTGTATGCGGTTACACATGAAAATTTAATTCTTAGAACTGTAACTTCTAAATTAAATCAAGAAATATTTAGACGTGGCTATTATTGGGAAAAAAAGTTTCGTGTAAAATGCGTAGAATGTGATGAAGAGTTCCAACATGAGGTAGAAGAATGCCCCACTTGTGGAGGAGAGGTAAGAGAGCCTGACCCGAATGATGTTGTGTATGGTAAATGGTTATTAAGCCAAGAAAACTCTATGGAGCAATCTTTTTTACAAGTATTGTACGAAATAGAAAGAGACTTGAATATAGTTGATGATGCTTTTCTAATATTAATAAAAGAGTATTATGTAGATGAAGAAACGGGTGATATTCAATTTTATCGTGTCAAAGAAGTAGTTAGAGGAGACCCTATATTTATGCGTATTATCGCTGATAAACGTGGAGTTAGAGGTGGAAGATATCGAATCTGTAGGCTACATAGAGACCAAGTGGCGTATCCCGGTCAAGACCACGCTTGTCCTATTTGTGGCTCAGATATGGTAGATGCTCATTATGTTAACATGGCTGGCTCGGGTAAAAATCAATATTTTACAAAAGGAGAGGTTCTACATATTTCTAAATATAATCCAAGTAAACTGTATGGTAAAAGTCCTGTAAACACATTATGGAGACAAGCGATGACCTTGACTGCCATGGACAATTATATGTACACTGCATACCAAAAACGTAGAAGCCCAAAGGGTATAATTTCCGTAACTACTGATAATTTAGAATCAATGAAATCTTTTTGGAAAGGTGTTGATGAAAAACTCGAAAGAGACCCACATTACATTCCTAAAGTTGGTATTGAAAGTCAAACTGGTCGTGGGGGTGTCAATTGGATTAAGTTCATGGACACTCTCGAAGAGATGCAATACATCGCTGTGCGTGATGAAATAAGAAATAGAATAGCAGCATTCTTCGGTGTATCTTCTATTTTTATGATTGATAACGGTAAATCAGGTGGATTGAATAATGAAGGTTTACAGATTCTTGTGACCAATAGAGCAGTTGAATTTGGACAAAAAATTTACACTGAGGTTTTATTCCCTCGTCTTCTGAGAGAAATGGGTATCAGTGATTGGAAGATAACATTGTATCCAAATGAAGAAGAAGATGAAATCACTAGATTACGTAGAGATGAAATGGAAGTCAACTTAGCGCAAAGAATGCAAATGCTTGGATATAAACCTGAATTGATGGAAGAAGGTGAAAGAGATGTTAGGTTTACTTACAAAAAAATAGATGAACAGGCACAACCTCAAGCGCAACCTCAAATGCCCATGAGAGGCGGTATGCCTCCAAATGCACCGGGTGGTAGAAACGCAGTCCCACCGGGTATGGGCATGGGTGCAATGATGCCCCCTTCACAACCGGGTGGAGAGGGTCAAGGAATTAGAACTCCAAGAAGTCCAGCAAGGCCACAACAAAGAAGTTCGGGTGGTATAGGTTCTCCTATTTCTAACGTTCAACAAAGAGGTTTGCCACCCACGATACCCCAACAAAATTCACAAGCATTGATGGATTCAAGAAGGTTACGAGGTGCGTAACTATAATTAGAGCGATATGCTTGGGAGTTATAAGGTGAGACAAATGGACTTACAGAAAATGCATCCTATGGCCCGTAAATTAGGCGTACACACAGAGGAATTTACAAAGGCTTTAGAAAACGATGATGTTATGGTTGCACAGCAACATTTGAACGAAATTAAAAAGTTTGCAGACTTCCTTTCTGATGATATTTTTATGGCTATCAAAAAGGCAGAAGAACAAGTAACACACGCACATCAAAGTCATGTAAATGGTGTTGTGTTACAAAAAATGAATGAAACTGGTGCTAAATTTGATTCTGCTCAAAGAGACCGTGTTTTACCCGGTGTCATCATTCCTGCTAGAACAGGCGGTGGAATGAGAAAACACAGTGGTACTTTTGGTCGTTATTCTAACTAGGTGATTCAATGAGTGAAGACACATCTGTTACAGAGCGTCTAATGAACACATTAATTTCAAAAATGGAATCTATGGATTCTGACTTACAAGTAATAAAAAATGAAAATCAAAAATTACGTTCTATGATTAATAATCCCGCTACTTTACTACGTAAAGCAGGATTCGTATCAGCGGTTACACCTCTCAGTGAAGATGTTTCTAACGATGCTTTTAGAGGAGAAGAGGACTTATTAATCAAAGGACAACCAAGTTATTCGAATGAAGAAATTCATCTTATGAGTTGGGAAGAAATACACGAAATGGCTGAACAAGCCAAATCCACAGAGGAGGTAAAAGCATGAAACCAATACCATCGCCAATAAGTAAAGAAGCACTAGACCTAATGAACAAAGCACAATTTATGATTGAACGTATCGATACGCTCGAAAAGAAATTAGAAATGGTTGAACACGAAGGAAAGCAAGTTCCCGCTTTCGCTGCTGATGGTAAGGGCGAAAAAGACTTGAAAGAAAAGGGAGAAGGTCACGAGCAGAAAATTATCTCTTGCCTTAAAAAGAAAGGTGGCGCTGCTAGTCTCGAAGAGTGTGCTAAAGAGTGCGGTGTATCAAAAGCCGAATGTAAGAAAATTATCGATAAAATGGACAACGTCAAAATGTCTCCACACGGTGATGTTATACTCACAGATGGTTTACAAAAAGGTAGTAAGAAGTGCCCTGAATGTGGTGAAGGAATGAATAAAATGGGATGCATGAAAATGGGTTGTAAAATGTATGGAGGTAAAATGGAAAAAGCACAACCTAATTATAAAGTATCTTACAACACAAATCCTCAAGAAAATATGTTTGTAGTAGAATCAGGTGGACAAACAAGAAGCGCTTATTATACGACAAATCAACATTTATTAGATAGTCAAGATGTTGCTAACAAGGGCGCATCTTCTTTTTCTGTAGATTTTAAAACCTTAGCATCACAAATGAATCCACACGAAGGTGGCGGCGCAGATAGGTTAGATGTAGAAGGTAAAATTAGTAAGTCAAATAATTCACCTTATTAGGGGTGAATAAAATGCGAGAAGACGCTATAGATGTCTATAAAAGACACAGACATGATTTAATAAAATCTATTTATGATGGATTAGATTTTGAAAATAATATAGCATATTATAATTTAGCATTAGAAAACCTAGAAAGACAAGGCTATGGTAATTTTGATAATACTTGGGAAGATTTAGTTTGTAAAGCAGTTTCTAAATCTAAAGCAGATTTTGAAGCAGGTGCAGAATTACAAATTGCTCCTAATCAAGTATGGGATGATAGAGGAGTGGAAAGAAAAATACACGAAATGAGTGGTGGTAAACCCTCTTATAGAAATGTAGAAGGGGGTCATTATAACGATGCTAATCCTTGGGATGAATTACATGACCCTTTATTGTTTAGAAATATAGTAACAGGTAGAACTACTAGAGATGAAATGTTGTATAGTTTTTATTTACCCTCTGCACCGGGTGAAAAAAGTTTAGCGGAGGAATATGCTGAAATAGAAAAAAACCATGAAAATCATCATACCGATAAACAAAACCCTTTTTACACAGGTATACTTACAATTGATAAAGTAAAAAGATATCCTTACTCGGGTAAAACAGGTAAATCTTTGTATGAAGTGTATAATGAACATTTTAACAATTGGAAAGAAAATCCTGATAACAAAGAACAAGTAGAAGAGATAAAAGAAAAATATTCAAACGAGGATATACAAGATTTAGAGTTAAGAAAAGCACATTTTGACCACACTCGTGTGAATGACTGGGAGTCAGATGAAACTCATTTTCAAATCGACCCCTTAGAAACTCTCTCTGATAAAGAAAAAGTAGAGTTAGCCCTAGAGGGAGGTGGGGATTTTCCACCTGAATATTATCATAAAAAACCTGTTAAAAAAGGATTAGGTTTTGAGGACTATTTATTTGGTTTAGAATTTAGAGACCCTGAAGAAAGATATGAAATTCATAAACATATACACAAAAAAGGCACCGATTCTAAAGATGCTCAAATTATTAAATTATCTAGTGGAGAACGTGTCAATATAGGTAGAGTAAAAAATGATACAAAAATGAGACTTCAAGCGCTTAAGTATCACTACATAAGAGATGAGGGTAAGCATGGGCCTAATATGAACACCACAGTGGAGGATATAGATAAAGATACAAAAGGTGGGATGGATGCTCACACTCAGTATGTTTTAAAAAATGCTATAATGGAACATCCTGAGTACGCTAGTTTATTAGGTAAAACTAATCAATTACTGGGATTTAAAGACCACAGTGAAAGAATTAAAATTTTGGAAGAGCAACTAAAAAGTAAATCATTATCCCCCAACGAGGAATATGACGCTGAAAAAGAATTAAGAGATTTAAAAGAGGAACAGGGCTTAGAACATTTACCTGCTATGGATAAAAGTTCAGCAAAAAAATATGGTGGACCTACAAGTTTTAAAGATAAAGATTCTGATAGTAATAATAATCAATTGAGTATAGATGATTTTAAAAGATTTTTAGGTTATGACCCTGAGACAAACGATGTATTGGGCGAACACGCTTTATTCACTAATTTTAAAGAGCCTTTATTGAGTGAAGAACATTTGAAAGAGATACTTAATTCTGCTACTAACAAAGCGGGCTCTTTGGCTATGGCTAAACCAATTAGAAATGCTCATAATCAAATATTCGGTGGTTCTAATGGACCTAAGGAAGAAGATATACCTGAAGATGAAAAACATCTTTATAGAATAAAAAATGGACAAAGAGTTGGTTTAGGAGAGGCTTTTGAATACGCTCATCATTTCTTAGGAGGACATGGAAGAAATTGGGCTAATTATTTAAAAAATTGGCATGATACTTTACCTAAAAATGAAGATGGTTTTAGTATTCTAGGTAGAGTTAACCCTGATAACGAGATGTTTGAAGGTAACCCTGAAACAGTTGGTTTGTTTGGACACGTAATACCTGAAGAACAAACAAAAGGTGATATTCTAAAATATTCCAACCCTAAAAGTATAATATCTCAGTTTAATCATTCTACTCCTGTGGATTTAATAAACGGTAAAGCGACAGGTAGACCTCGAACTTTAAAGAACAACACAACACATGGTATGACCTCTAAATTCCCACGTTGGTCGAACAAGGTTGCTAACTGGGGTGATGGTGATTTTCAAAATTTTACTGGTGTCAAAGATAAAAGAGGAGCCGTAGGGAGGGGTATTGATGGTAATACAGTTGGAACCTATTTCAGTGCAAACCCTTTAACCGCAATAGGGAGTAAAGGAAGACCACTTTCTAACACTGAAAATAAAGCAAGAATTGCGTATAGAAGAATAACCACTCTTGGTAGACATCATCCTCCCCATAAACCATTCTCTAAAAAATATTTAAAATATAGCGATTATGATAAACATCCCGATAATTTAGCACATGGGGACAGTGTCTTAGAATATAGATTAGGACAAGGTCATATTGCTGGTACAAAAGGAACTGCTGAAAGAAGTAGAAGGAGAGAGGTTGGATTTACTGATGCTGAAATAGAAAGAATGACAGTTTTAGATGAAATAATCAACACTGGTAAAAAGCCCGATACAACATTACCTAGTGGTAACACAGTGGTAGGTGAAAAATTATCAGAAGATGAATTAGAAAAATTCAAAGAAGAATTAGAATATCTTGAACAGAAAAAACAATTGAAAGAGGCTCAAACACTTCAACCCAATAACATACAAGTAGGTCAGATGCAACGTGAAATTGAGAAAGCAGAAATTGCAGATTTAAACGCTATAACGGAAATGGCTAAACTATTAGTGCCTTTAGCATTAGAAAAAGACCCCGATGCTTTTAATCCCGATAATCCTCAAAAATTCAGTGATAATGTCGCTAGATTATTTTATGATGCTAATCGTGGATTGAAGATATTACCACATGATTATCATAAACTCACCACATATGGTTATAATGGTGATTACAAAGAAAGGGATAAAAGTATATCTGAAGGTTTAGAAGGTTTAAATCCTCATCATACATTACAAAAAGTGTTACAACACATGGGTGTAGAAATAGAGCCTGATTCTGTTAGTAGTAATGAGGGTGTTGAAACCATTCTTTCTGCTCTTAATTTACCTAACGATAATATTCATATCAAGCATATCAGAGAATTAGCAGACAAATATTCTGATAGACCATTCAGAGTTTTAACTAATGCTCAAATTATGAGCACAGGGTTACCTATACATCCTAGACAAGATTTTTCTGAATATACCGAAATTGAAAATCATCATGAACATATAGATGGTTTATACGATAAATTTGATGAAAAGAGAAAAGAGCAGTTAGAAGGCATGGATGAGGATGAAAGAAGAAGATTCATGAACAGAAAAAGTAGTAAAGGTGGGTTTGCTCAAAGTAAATATTTCAAAGATATTTCTATGATTCCACATTTTTTACGTAGTGCTGTTAAAAATCAGTTTGAGCCTTACGGATTATCTTTTCATGGTTTTGATGAAAACACATTTGCTAGGGATAAAATAAAAGGCACAGGGGAAAAGGGTGAGATTAAAACACCTATTAAACGGGCAAAAGCGCACGCACATGGTATGGTTGTATTGAATCCTGATGCGGTTACTGAAACAGATAACGTTGTGATGGAAGGCTCAATGGTGAACAAACCTCGATTTATGGATAATGTACCAATAGGTCCCGCCAATAGAGCAGATTCTAGTGCCACCGTGGGGGCTTACTATAATGGTGGTATGATGAATACAGGATACGGTGGTAGGGTCCCTACTATAGGATTTGAATTCAGTGGGGGTAAACCAGTAGTGGGCACTCAACAGTTTGAGCAATTTTTACATACTCCTTCTCAAGAACAAATGGAAGATGTATTTGGAAAAGATACAGTGAATCAATTTTTATCATCAGGTTTCGAAGCACCCATAATTACAACTAATTATTATGGGCTAAATGTTATGGGTGAGTCTAGGCATAACATCGGAGTAGATAGTAGTGCTGGAAGTATCTCAACTGACATATCAACTAGCGACCCCAGTGAAACATTAATGGTGATGATGAATCCCGATGCTTTGTTAAAAACAGATAAAACAAGACCACCTCCTATATTACCTATGCACAGAATCTTTACAACAAAAGATTTTGAGTGTTTGAGAGGTTTTAGCGGAGGATGGGTGGTAACCCATTATTATGATGA
>MDSY01087111.1_pt1 | contig 11601 bp, 11 predicted proteins | sample 811131 | NCBI WGS metagenome assembly MDSY01 (sample SAMN05326643, study PRJNA326480) | marine metagenome | isolation source: seawater | place: Atlantic Ocean: South West | collected 2010
CCGGGTGCGCTTTTACCCGAAGTTTGGGAGATACGACGGGAAAGACGTTAGGGGTGTGTGCCAGGCCTGAGCTGTTGACGTATCAGCTAGATAGCTCTGCTAGATGCCTGATTCTCGCGTCGGACGGCGTTTTCGAATTCATGACGAACGAAGAGGTCCTCGCAATCGCTCGGTCGCGAAAAAAAGATGGCCCCCTCACCGCGGCGCAGGAGATTGTCAAAACCGCGTTTGCGCACTGGGCGAATGAGGACTCAAGGAGCGACGACGTAACCTGCGCGGTCGTGTACTTCGACCCGAAGAAAGGCGCGGTGGAGAGACGAGACTCGGGCGGTGAACAAGGGTTGGATGTTTCTAGAAAATACGCGCTCCAAAAGAAAGACGGTTTGGTTTCCGAAATCGGTTTACCCAGCACGAGTAAAGCAAGTGAGAATTGGAAGAAGATACGCGACGTGTTGCGCGCGGGTGCGATTCGCAACCGCCCAGCGACGCGGTTCGCGAACGCGGTGCTTGCTGCAGCGGCTATGGATTTACGACGAAGGAGAGGATCGCTCGCGATGGAAGAGCTGTTCCCGGGCTTCGACTTCCAAAGCGTCGGAGAGCTGCGGCGCATGGGGAGCCTAAAAGGGGGCTTGAAGGCAGATCCGGAGCTGCTAGCATCGCTGAGTTTGCAAGACAAGGAATAAGAAGGGAAGTAGCGTGTGTTAAGATGTAATTTATACCTTTGTGTTGCTTTATTATTCAAATCGAAGAGTATCATGCTCCGTTACTTGTTCGCCCGCACGACTTCTTCGTCGAGTTCTTTTTTCGTTTGCGCTTCGATTTCTGCTTCCTCGGCGAACAACGCTTCTGCGTCCTTGACGGCTTGTTCGAACCGCTCCCCGCCGATTGACGTGTCCTCACCTTGCGCTCCGTCGGTGCCGCTTTTTACGGAACTCGCTCCCGCAGTCGACGCACCGAGTACCACCGCGGCTTCCTTCAAGTTCGCCGCCCTTGCGAGGTCGGCTTCGTCGAAGCTCCCCACGCCCGCCTCCGGCGTGCCGCTCAACACGTCCACACTCTCTAGCTCGTCTAAAGACGCGCCCGCGGCGTACCCGTCCATTCCGAACATCTCCGTCCCCCCCGCGCCGTCCCTCGCGGTCAAACGCAAGTGCAGCCCGTTCACTGTGTGAATCGTCGCCCCGGTGGTCATCCCACACTTGCCGTTCGGGTGTTTGCTCTCGTCAAGCTCAAAGTCGAACCGTCTGCACACCATCGCCAGCGTCACGATGGACTCGAACAGCGCAAACTGGTCACCCACGCATTTCCTCTGTCCACCACCAAACGGCAGGTACGCGTAGTTCTGCGTGACTTCGTTGGGCATGCGCTCGTCTAGCGGGAACCGGTCGGGGTCGAACTTATCTGGGTTCTCCCACAAACGCGGGTTCCTGTGAAGGTTCCACACGGAGATGAAAAAGTCCGTCCCCTCTGAAATTTTGTACCCGTCGAGTTCCACGTCCTCCAACGCTCTTCGGATCAAGACTGGGGGCTGGGGGTACAGCCGCATGCTTTCGTTGATCACCCGCGTCGTGAACTTCAAGTTCATCATGTCCTCGATCGAGGGCTTGCGGTCGCCGCACACTTCGTCAACCTCCTCCTGGACCCGGCGCTTGATGTCGGGGTGCGTTGCTAATAGGTAAGTGGTCCAGGTGAGCACCGCGGCGGTGGTCTCGTGCCCGGCGATGAGCAACGTCATCAAATCATCCCTCAACTGTTTACTCGTCACGTCGTCCCCAGACGCAATCAGGAAGTTCAAAATACTCGGGTCCGCTTTACTCATGTACTCCTCCACGAAATCTTCGTCCTCGTCCTCCACGATCTTCTTCGTGCGGTCGATGAGCATGTTGAGCGTGTCGTTCACCACGACGAGCGCTTCGGTGCACGCTTTTTGGCGCGGCACCAGCCACTGAAGCGGCGGGACTTTCCAGTAAGGAATGAAAGTTACACTTCTATACTCAGCCTCTCGTAACACCGTGTACACCGCCTTGATCACCGGGTCGTCCGTTTTTAAGCTGTTAAAGTCGTAGTTGAACACGGCTTTGCCAATAATATCAAGCGCCAATCGGCTGTAAAAGTTTTCCATCTCGACGACTTGGCCGGATTTTTCGGACCGCGCTAACTGCGCGCTGCCTTGCATCCCGCACTGCCCGAACATATCCACCATCGACGCGACATACTTCTTGTGCAGGGAAGGCACCACGATCCGTCGGCGGATCTTCCACGTCTCGCCGTCCGCGGGAATAAGACCGGTGCCCATGACAAACTCCAAAATTTCTGATAAGAGACCTTTCGAGAAGCTAGTGGCTTGCGTTAACAGCATCTCCTTGGCAACTTCGTTGTCGGACACGACGACGAACTTTTTAGGCCCGATCGCGAGCACGAACATCTCCCCGTACGCCTGGAACAGGGTGTACAGGGGCACGAAAACGGGCTGGCCCGCGATTTCCCGGATATCGCCCATCGCCACCGGCATCTTTCCGATGTCGTCCTTGCGCCATTGGCGGCTGATCTTCGCGAGCTGGTAGGATAAGCCGCGGCCTGTAAGGGAGGTTAGGGCAGGGTTAGAGGGTTAGGGTTTAGGGTTTAGGGCATGTAAGATGGATGGTGTTGTGCAATATTAGACAGCACATATGCACAACCGCTTGTGTGTGCGACGCTTGTGAAAACCCAAAACCTCCCAAAAATAACTCGTCACTAACTCGACGACTCAAGATAAGGCACGTACTTTGTGGCGAAACGTTCTTCACCGCGTCTCGTAGGTTGTTCAAACCCCACAGCAACGGGCTTTCCTGGGACTGCGTAAACTCTCCGTCCGCGATGCGTTCCTCTAAGGTTTTGGCGCGGACTGGAGTGGCGATGACGTGTCGGGGGGCGACCACTCGGGCGCGAGCCTTGAGCGCTTTCGATGATGCACCTCCGTTTGCCCATTTTCCACCGAGTGATGCTGTTCGCGAGGTCGCCACGGCGTGGATGCGCGTGTTTCTCTGGACACACGTCGGGGCCGCGGAGGCGACCGGCATAGCAGCCGACATCATGATGGCGGACCGAACTCACTTATCGACGCACTAGTAGCGCTGGCGATAGTGTGGAGAGTGAGGTCGGAAGCAATGCTCTCGAAAAGCTGCAAAGTGGATCTCGAGATTCTGTGCGACAGCTTGGCAGTCTTCAATAAGTGTCGAAAAAGCCATGCGCGAGCAAATCCGTCGAGATCGTCGTCTCGCACTTTTCGAAGTGGGGGAACAATCAGCGAAACGCACGACACGGAGCCCACAGCAACTCGCCCGGGGAGTGCGCCGATAATCTCCAGGGTGCGGTCGTCAGGTCTCCTCCAGTATACGATATGGGAATTGCGTTTGGAGTCACCGGCGCGGAGATGGGGGGAAGTGGGGATGGCAAAAGCGCGGGGACGATGGCCAAAAGTGCTCCAACCCAGGGACGGTTAAGCATCTGCGGCAAGTTTGTTATAGATTCCTCGGGTGCGTGGACGCCGGTGTCGGATAGCGTTCCGAAAACACACAAAGCAAAAACGTTCGAGGCTACCGAGTCAGACGTTCTGCGAAGAGTGAAACGGTGATGGATAGAATAGACGGGGTGGGGTAGAGATGGTAGCATAGGCGAACGTGTAGAGGAGACGTTTTTGGCAGATCCTTCACTCAAAGTCTCCTCCCTTTTTCGAACTCTTCCAAGAATATCAATCTGCCCGAATCAACACATCTCGTTGCGCGCGTCCGTGACTTGACCGCGTACGCCCGGCTCTGCGCATCGCGCATGGCCAGTGCTGTACCCGGTGCGTCGCCCATCAGTTTCGGTGGGCGCGCGGGTCCTAGGGGGAAGAAGCTCCGCGCTCTCGGCGTCGGCAGCGTTTGTGTGTTGTCATCGGCGACGGCGCTTCGAAGGCGGGGCGCACACGCGGCGACTTCAGTACGGGACGAGCGGATTAGGGGGCGTAAGATGGGTGGGAGTGGAGTAGGCACGTCTGGTGGATCAGATACTACTTCAGTGAAACACAGCATGATGGCGGGTGCGTTCGCAGGGATGATATCGCGGGTAGTAGTCGCCCCCCTGGATGTGATCAAAATACGAATGCAAGTGCAAGTGGAACCGGTTTTGCGGCTAGCATCGAGCAAGACTCTAGGCAAGTACACGGGCATCGCGCAGTGCGCGCGGACAATTTTGAAAGAAGAAGGCGCGCGAGGGTTGTGGGCGGGAACGGTACCGGCGCTGTTCCTGTGGGTGCCGTACACAGCGGTGCAGTTCGCGGCGCTCGGGGAATTTAAGAAAATTTCAGTTGAAAAAGGATTGAACCCCGACAAACCACCGTTGGCGTTCGTGGGCGGCGCGGTAGCAGGGGCGGCGGCGACAGTCGTGACGTACCCGTTCGATGTGATGCGCACGGTGCTTGCGGCGCAAGGGAGCCCTAGGGTTTATAATTCGTTACCTGAAGCTTTTTTGGGGATATTGAAAACAAGAGGGCCGCAGGGGTTGTACGCTGGGGTAGGTGTGACGCTTTTGGAAATCGCCCCGGCTTCCGCGATTCAGTTCGGCGCGTACGCCGCGCTGAAGGATTTGGCAGAGAAAAATGGAGCTGGGAGTGATACGAGCTCCTCATTGATCAACGCTGGTTGTGGTTTCGGCGCTGGTTCCATCGCGCGGTTAATCATCCACCCCCTAGACGTGGTGAAGAAACGATTCCAAGTTGCGGGGCTCGCGAAAAGTTTGCGGTACGGGGAGCGGGTGGCGAGCAAGGAGTTTTCGAGCTTTGCGTCTGCGTTCAACGCGATTTTGAAGCGAGAGGGTGTTAGGGGTTTCTATAAGGGGTTAATGCCGGGGTTGATTAAGAGTGCGCCGGCGTCCGCCATAACCTTCGCGGCGTACGAAGTGGCGACGCGATTTTTGGCAAATGCAGATGAGCGCGACGAAAATAGCAAACAGTAAGATGATCACACAGTCTTTGAAATACGTATATGTATAGGGTACACCCCGTCATTCCATCCCGCTACTAGACGTAATTATATTACTTATCCTCAACATTCCGCACTATTGCCAAATCAAACTCAATGATCTCCGTGGCGAATGCTGCGAGAAAAAATGTCACAGAGGACTTGAAAGGTGTAAAAGCCTTGTTCGACATAGAGTAAATAGTCATAAGCGAAAGTAAACGTCGAGTCTACGGAACGTGGAGACTGTTTGCCCTGTGTCCTCTATAGCTCAGTTGGTCAGAGCGTGCGACTGTTAATCGCGAGGTCGCCGGTTCGATCCCGGTTGGAGGAGTTTACTTTTGCCCTGGCTGCATGCGGGGCGACGTCCTCTATCCAACGCGCGTCTTTTCAGGTCAATCGGAGTTCAGGCGGCTCCTGAGGACGCCGGAGATGAGCAAGGGTGCTCGTTTTGTGATTTTTTTGCGAAACCAAAAAGCCGAAATCCTCGGATGGTTCGAATCCGTGCGAGCACTTGGTGGAGGCCGGGCACACTGAGATGCTGAAATGGGCGATCCGGAACGGGTGTGACTACAACTTCCGGGCGACGTGCAAGGACGTGGTGGAGCACGGCTGGATCGACTTGCTCGAATGCATGGAAACGAAAGACTGGAGGTGGAACGACTTTGAAGTGGATTTGGTGATGAGCAGGACGGCTGTTAAAAACGGACGCCTCGATATACTGCAATGAATGCTTGAGAACGGCTGCCCGTGGGCCAAATCGACGAAAGATAGGGCGGCAGACCTCGGGTACATTGATGACGGAAGTTTGTTTTTGGTCGATTTTGAATTAGACGATGAGATGAGCGACTAAGAGAGACTGTTTTACTATGTTTTACAAATCACCCTCTTCGCACAGCCACACCGCGGTGTTTCGCACGGACTGCCCTTCCGTCAACGCGCTCGTCCCCTTCGTCCGTCCTTCGTACGTAGCAACTTGCCGCATCCCGGTGGCCCACCCCGGTTTGGGCGCCCACGCGTCTCTTCGACTAGGGTCGCCGAGAATAGTCACCGCTCCTGGTTTCCGTTTCGAAACGTCCGAGAGCCATCCCTGAAATTGCTCCGCGAGGCCTTTCATGAAACAAACATCCCCCGCCATGATCACGTCGAAGTGGATGACGTCTGATGCTGACCGCTGAAGCAAGTCCTCCACGCTAGTCTCTAGAATACACCCTCCCTCGTCATCATCCAACAGCAAACCACATGCTTTCGCGTTTTCCAAAAACGCCACCGCCGCTAATGGGTCGATGTCGTTCGCGCATACTAATTTTGCCCCCGCCTTAGCCGCCGCCAACGCGGCGACGCCGCACCCGCTCCCCACGTCAAGCACGGTTTTTCCTTTCACTGCCTCTGGGTTGTCCAAAATGAACCTCGCAACGCCCTGCCCCCCGACCCATGGGACGGCCCAGTACGGCGGGTGTAACGAGGAATTATTATCTGATTTATCACCAGCATTGTCCCCCAAGCTCATCTCCACGAACGTTTCTGTTCGTCCCCAGAGCTCTAGGATGTCGTCCCCGTCCCGCATCAGGTACATGGGGAGCTCAGGGCATAGTTCCGCGTGTCTTAACTCGACCAGGTCGCAGGTTACCAGCGCGCGCGTCTCGGGAGAGTCCGCGAACACGTCAACCTGCGATGCGCTCCAGCCCTCGCCGAGAACACCGGCGCTGGATGATGTCGCGGAAGAGGAAGATGCCTCGGCGGCGCGAACCGCCGAGGCTCGGGGAGCGTGATTTGGACGAGGGCCCGCGCGGTGGGTCGACGCCAACGGCGGCACACGTCCCAACGCCAACGCGGACATCGTCACCGGCGTGGCGCGTGTCGCGCTGTGTCGGAGTATCAGAGAAATCTATAGAGGCGGCGGTTTTCCTTTCGTTTTCCACATTCTCACGATGATACTCCCGTGCCGCGCGTGTCGGTGTCACGATGGTGACCCACGCGTTGGGGGCGGTGTCGGGTGCGTTGAGCGGTGCGCGTAGTCGCACAGAATCCCGGTGTGTGTCATCGCGACGGCGTGTGCGTCCGTATCGCGTCCTCAAAGCAAGCGTCTCTGACGTGGCCAACCCCGACGTGGCTGCCGACCCGGGTCCATCGGGCCGTCCCATCGAGTTACCTCGATGCGTCGGAACCGTGACCCACGTGGACAAACGCGACCGGCGGTTCGAGTTTTACGTCATAGGTACCGTGCACACCCCTGGGTGTGCTTCCGCGGACGAGGTGACGTCCGTCATCGAACGCGTTCGCCCACACGCTGTGGTCCTGGAACTCGACCAAGAAAGATTGGACATCACCGTGGCGAACGCGATGGTGGCTACGGCGCCGGAGTACGGTGCGGATTTCCTAGCAGGCGCCGTTGCGGCTGAGAAAATCGGCGCACTCGTAGTGTTGGGCGACGCCAAAGCCAGGTCGCTGCCCGAGCTGGCACGCGCGCGGCTGTTCACGTCGCCCAAAGACCTCTTTGATCTGCCCAGGCTGTGGCGGTCGCTCAAGTACCTCTCTGAAGCGCTCGGTTTCGGCGGCGAATCTAACAGAACCAATCAAGGGTACAAAGCCGTTAAATTCGCACAAGCCCTGGCGTCTGATCCAGGGAAACTCCTCCCTCTTCGCGGCCCCGCTGTGATAGGGGCGCTGGCGTTATTGGCCACGGCGCACGACGCCGCGGCGGTGCCTGAAGCGCTGACGCGCGCGGCGCCGCTTGCGTCGCTGCAACTCACCGCTATGAATTTCTTCTCACTCGTAACCCCGTCCCCCGCGGACGTTATAGTTACCCTACTCACCACCATAGTAGCAGGCAGAGCCACGGAGGTTCTGCTTGAGTCAAGGGACGACATTTTGGCGCAAAGCGCGGCGAGAGCGGCGAGTATGATCGCGGGGATCGACGATGGCAAACTGAAACGAGTGGAGCACGGGTTCACGGCTGACTCGGACGCGACGCGGATGTTGAGTACGTCTGAAACCGACTCCTCCTCGGCAACTACCTTCCCTTGTTTCACGCTGTGGCGGCCGTTACAGACAGGTGAGACTCGGCGTTTAAACTTGTTCGAGCCGCGGTGGCTCGCGATGATCGACGCGCTCGCGGCGAAGCGAGGCGGCGACGCCGTCGGCGGAGCAATCGCGTGCGGCTTAGCCGTGAACAGGAGGTACGTCAACAAAGCGTGGCTGATGGACGCGAGAAGGGGAGGTGGGGGTGTGGAGAGTGGTGTGAAGAGTGCTTTGGATGGCTCCGACACTTCACTCACTTCTGAAAAAGCACTCCAATCCGAACGCAACGCCGACTTGGTGGTCCAGCAATTCGCGCGGGTGGCGAAGGTGGTGGCGGTGAATGAAGGGACGCGCGCGGTGACTCGCGCGCGGAAGCTTGAGGTGTTTCTGGAGGGGGGGGGGGAGTTGAGACAAGTGGAGACGTTCAAACCGCACCCAGCGGGGTACATGAGGGTCACTTTGGGCAGCACGAGTGGTATTGAAGCGGTTGATCAGCGCGAATCCAGTGAAAAGAAAAAGACGATGCGAATTGTTTGCGTCGTCGGTCTGGCGCACTGTAACGGCGTGTTATCGCGCCTCGCCGCGGCGAACGTAGAAGAGGCGCGTTGATGACGAATAGGTAGCAAATGGGAGTATCTTAGTGGTGTTTACTCTACGGGAGGTAAAAAAACTAAATCACGCAAATCACCACTCGGCAATCGGGATGTCGAATAGGGAGATGTCATCGTCGTCACAGTTCTCGTGCAACCAAGCCAGCACATCTGGTTCTTCCGACGCAGCAGACACGCACCGTTGCCAGACACACGGGCAGCCGTTCGCGCACAACGACTGCAGCACCTCGAGGTGCCCACCCTCCGCCGCCTCCGTGCATGTCTCCGTGTCCCACGGGCAGCCGTTCGCGTGCAACAGCTTCAACTCTTCTAAATGTCCACCCTTCGCCGCTGCATGACAAAGGAGTTCTTGACCCGACAGAAGACTTCGCCGTTGCAGGCGCCGCACCGCGCTTAAACATCTGAGCTCCACTGCACGATGCTGAAGATCTCCTCAAATATAAGTACCGTTCCTGCCATCATGTCGCGCATCGCGCGGCTTACCGACGGGAGCAGTGCGAGATCTGCGGGATCGTCAAAGTACTCAGATCTGAGTAGGTGCGCTACAACGAGGTGGTTGGGAAGGCCGGGAATGGCACCGTCCGCGTAAGCATCGCGGCGCTCGCAATTTCTCTTGCTCGAATAAGTTTCCATACCGAGCGTCGCGTTGGAAGACATCGCGGAGGGTGGCGTGTGCGGGTCGTTGTGAGTCTTGGCATTTTTCCATGCGTTACATCTTCCGAGGCTTTTTACCAACTGATTAAGGAACGAGTAGAAGATACTCCTAGGACGCAGAGCGGTGTGTTTCCTCCACGGGAACGGTAAGAAACTAGTGTATAGCTCAATGTTCGTTGAAAAAGTAAACCTACTCATGCCACCGCGGTGTCTCCCTCGCTCGACCCTGACCGCACGCTATCGTGGCTTTTCCGCCGCGCCGCCTCCGCCGCGGCATCGTCGGCGGCGGAGGACATGGCGAGCGCGTCTAGTCGGCAAATCTCAGCCTCCATCAGCGAGGTTTGGTTCTCTTCCGGTGTTTCGCGTAAAGTGATCTGGATCGATGGCGTGTACAACGCGGACGATGTGATGATGTTCGAAATGGGCAGCACCGGGGCAGTCTGTTTGCCCATGGGAACCGCGTCGAGCGGCGAAGCGCTTTCGGCTTCAGTCGGCGCGTCTGGGTTTTTGTCTGCGCCGGTGCTAGTCTTCCTCGGCGCTTTCTTCCCCTTCAGCGGCGTTTTACTGGGCGATATCCACACCTGCATCGACCCAATTGTCGGTCCGCTAATCGTCAGCGCTTTCGCCGCTACTGCCGCATCAGAAAACTCCACGAACGCGACTTGCGTGCCCTTTGAGGAGTTTTGGCGCTGGTGCATGTTTTCGATTTGGCCGCCGCACGCCGACTCAAGCGCCGCCCGGACCTCCGCCGCGCTGACGTCAGGACAAATGTGCGCCACGTGCACGGTACGCATGCACTTCTCCACTTCTTGTTCATCCCGGGGTAACAAATCGGGGTTCACGGGAACGATGGGGGTGTTACTTTTTCGAACCGCAAGCACCACGCCGTCTAACGAAAACCCGTCCAGCGCCACGGCGGAGGCTATAGCCTGCTCTTCGTCAAACGCGATGAACGCGACTCTTAATTTTGAATGAGGGTCCCCACACATACGGCAATCAAGAATCCTTCCACACCCCGCGAACACCGCCGCCAAAGCACTCTCCGTGATCGTGCACGGTATGTTCGCCACCCTTACGTTGTGAAACATTGGAGGTGTTTTGTCGTTGCCGCTTTGCAAACGGTCGCGCCACGCATTGGTTTTGTGCTGGCCCGGGGGGGGGGCACGGACGGCGGCGCGGGCTGGTTGCCACCAGGGTGATTACCCATAGTCGTAGGTCGTCCAAAGGCTTGACCACTTTTAGTGACAGAAGTACTAATGCTTCGCTGCACAGCACCTGCTCCGATGTGTTTCACCCCCCCCAGGCGTAAGGGCGTTTTCGATTGCGACACGCGCAGCGCTCGGCCGTTCAGTTCCCTTCCCCCGCACCGCACCGCGTTCCGCGCCCCCTCCGCCGTGCAAAACTCCACGAACGCGACTTTGGAAAGCACTCGGGGGTTCTCTTGAAGAAGCACCGCGGCGATCTGGTCGTTCGCGTTTGTTGTGAAGAATTGAACGACCTCTTCTTCCTTCGTGGCTCTATCCACGTTCGCGACGTAAATCGTCCGCGCGCACCGCTCCACTTCCTCGGTGGTTTGTGGAAGAAGCGACGGGTTCACCGGCACGACGCTCGTCCGCGAAAGAACAACCCGTACTGGATGCCCCCCTATTAAATCACCACTCATCGCCAGAGCCGCTCGTGCTGCGGTTTTCGTGGGGAACGCCACGAACGCGTACCGTGTACCGCCACTAGGATCGGAACACAGCCGGCAATCCACAACCACGCCGCACCCCTCAAACGCCGCGGTGATGTCGCGCTCCGTGACCGAAGAGTGCACGTCTCGCACGTGCACGGTGTGCAACCGGTTTGTGTTGCGGGACGAGTCGTACCTCGTTCCTTCCTCCGTCTGCATGTTGTGCATATTGGTCATAAAACCCATGTGGCTGTTAGGTCCGCCGTCCAGGAAACCGCCGCCGAAAATGTCGGGTCCGCTCATCCGCATGACGCCGTGCTGCGGCAAAATATTCGATTGCGGAAGCCACCCCGGTTGAGTGTGCCGACGCCGTTGCCACTGTTGTTGCGGCTGATTGCTTTGCGGGGCGGTCATCCCGGGCAAGAACCGCAGCCCTGCGCTGCTTTGAGCCACTAAACGCCGGTGGAGCTCCCACTCCCACTTGTCCCAGCCCCTGTTGTCGTACGGGCTTAGGTGGTACGCCGATGCAGGGCCGGGACCGGGGGGGCCCGCCACACGCGGTGACAGCTGCGGCATTGCGTGTCCAGGGTAGGTCATGCCCGGGTACCCTTGCCCCTGCGGACTCCCCAAAAAGCCCATCCCATGCTGCTGCGTGTACATACCGCCTTGC
>MDSY01131162.1_pt1 | contig 11600 bp, 13 predicted proteins | sample 811131 | NCBI WGS metagenome assembly MDSY01 (sample SAMN05326643, study PRJNA326480) | marine metagenome | isolation source: seawater | place: Atlantic Ocean: South West | collected 2010
TTAATGTAAATGTATTGCATCATTTATATACAAACAAGTTAATATTGCAAATACATAAGCTTGTAAAAAAGCAATTACTATCTCGAGTCCAGTTAGAGCTACAAGAAAAGCAACTGGTAGCGCTCCGCCAACAATGAAGCTATTAGCTCCAAGAACGAAAACAAATCCACCAATTACTTTTAAAAGAGTATGTCCAGCCATCATGTTGGCAAAAAGTCTTACTGACAAACTAACAGGTCTGGATAAATAAGATATAACTTCTATTGGAACGAGTAAAATTAGCATAGCCTTTGGGACACCACTTGGTGCAAAAAAACTCAGAAACTTTATAAGACCATGTTTTGCAATAGCTATAAAAGTTACAAGAATAAAAATAAAAAATGAAATAGCAAAAGTAACTATGATATGACTCGTCCAGGTAAAACTGTATGGCAACATTCCTAATAAGTTTCCAAGTAAAATAAACATAAACAAAGAAAATATAAAGGACAAATATTTCATTCCCTCTTTACCTATATTGTCTCCTATCATATCAGCAATAAATTCATATGATAACTCAACTAATGATTGGCTTTTAGTAGGAATTATTGAAGAATTTTTTAAACCGATAAAAAGAAATAAAAAAATAAGTAAAACTGTTAATAACATAGCTAATGACGAGTTTGTAAATGAAATATCATAACCCATAAACTCGAGGGGTACTATTTTCTGAATTTCAAATTGAGATAAAGGGCTTGCCATTCTGTTTTACTTTTTATTTAAGTTTATTCATTAATCTAATAATATTATAAAATCCTGTGATTATCCCTAATAGCAAAAAAATTATAAAAAATATAGGGTGTGTTGAAAAAATTTTATCTATTCCTAAACCGATTAAAACTGCAACTGTAATAGTTGATACTAAATCTATACTTATCCTAATACCTAAATTGAGATTATTTGATGAATTATTTTTTTTTATATTCTTATTTTTTTCTTCTAAGACTTTTATTTTCTCTTTTAGTTTAGCTTGTTTATTTTGCATCTAAACAGCTTCTTTAAGATTATCTTTGTCGAAATCTACTGAAACTATGTCTGATATACCTTTTTGAGCCATAGTTACGCCGTATACTCTATCAATTGAGGCCATTGTTGTTTTATGGTGAGTAATTATCAAAAATTTGGTCTTTGTGTTATTTTTTAACTCAGCTAATATTTTACAAAACTTTTCTACATTTATATCATCTAACGCAGCATCAACTTCATCTAAGATACATATTGGTGATGGATTAATCAAAAAAATTGAAAAAATAAGAGAAATTGCAGTTAGTGTCTTTTCACCACCTGAAAGTAAACTTATATTTGATAACTTTTTACCTGGAGGCCTAGCAAATATTTCAAGGCCAGTTTGTAGTGGGTCGTCAGACTTTACAAGTTCAAGTTTGGCTTCTCCACCACTAAATAATTTTTTAAATAAATCTGAAAAATTTCTGTTAACCTTTTCGAATGCTGTTATTAATCTATTTTTACCTTCCGAATTAATTTTATTAATTGCAATTCTTAGTTTTTCTATTGCTTGCTCCAGGTCATTTTTTTCAAGCTCAATTTCTTCAATCGATGATTCTATTTCTTTTTCCTCAATTTTTGCTCTTAGATTTACTGGTCCCATTTGCTCTCTTTGAAAAGTTATTTTTTCAAGATATTTGTTTATATCATCTGGGTTTTTTAACTTTGAGTTTTGAAAACTTTCGCTATTTTCAATTTCCTCAGGCTGTTTTTTTGACCTCTCGAAAATAATATTTCTAAGTTCTTTTTCCTTTTCTTTAGAACTATTTTGTAAGCCTTCAATTCTAGTTATTTCATTTCTATTGTTTTCTCTTTTACTATTAAGTGTTATTATTTTTTCTTCATCCTTATTCAACTCAAAGAGTAAATTATTAGAAACTTCTTCAATTTTTTTATATTCATTTTTGAATTCATTGAAGATTCCTAGATTATTTTCAATTCTTTTATTTAATTCATCTGGTTGCGTTTTAAGTTTCTCATTTTCTTGTAAATAGGTCTTTTCTCTTTGTTCTAAAATTTCAACTTGTTTTTTTGTTTGTTCAAGACTTAATTTGGTTTTTTTCATATCATTTTCTAGATAAGATTCGTTCAGTTCTTCTTTTACTATCAATTCTTTTATTGAAATTATTTCGTTTCTTTTTTCTTCAATTTTTTTATCTAAATCTTGAATTTTTTTCTCAACTATTTTTTTTTCACTTTTTCCTTTTGAATCTTCACTTTTCAAAAGAAGATCTTCTTTATTTTTAATTGATTTTAATTCATCTTTAATTTCTTTATAAGTTTTATTGAGTTCATTAATTTTTTCATTAAATTTTTCAGTATCATATTTAAGAATTGAATTCTTTTCTTTTTCAGATGACAGTTTTGCAATTAGCGAGTCAAGATTCTGATAAAGACTCTCTAATTTTTTGTTTTCGTAAGAATTTTGTTTATCTATTTTTTCTTTAGATAATCTGCACTTTTCTTTTTTTTTGTTTTGTACAGATAACCTTTGCTCTAAAAATCTTTTTCTTTCTTCAAGTTTGTTTATTTTTAATTGTGAATCTATTATTTTTTTATTTTGCAAATTTTCTTCTGAGATGAAGCCATCCCATCTCCATATATTCCCCTTTTTATCAACAAGAGATTGGCCAATTTTTAAGTTTTTTTGTTTTTTTAAAGCTTCCTCTTTATTATTAACAAAACCAATCTGTGATAAAACTAGTGATAATTCTTTAGGACCTTTAACAAAAGTAGATAAAGGATTATTGATGGGTAACAAATCATCAATATCCTTTTTTACCCACATTTTTGCTGATTTTATTATTGTGGCATCAAGTTCATACATTAAAGATGCATAAACAGCATTTTCATAGCCTGCGTTGATTTTTATAAGGTTAAGGATTGTATCTTTGGATAAATTAGAATTACCAGTTAGTTGGTTTAGAGTTTTAATTTCAGTAATGATTTCAGTAAGCTTGTTTGATGAAGTTTCAGTATCGTCATCCAGTGTATCGGATATTTCTTTTTGTTTTTTTGAATCATTGATAAGTTTTGAAATATTATTTTTAAGTGAGAATATATTTTTTTCAATTGTTCTTTTTTCATTTTCAAGTTTTTTAAGGTTTAATTCATTTTGTTTAGATAAGTTTTCAATATTTTTGATGTTGTTTTTTATTTTATTAATTTCCTCTTCAATACTTCCTTTTTTTACGACCAGATTACTTTTTTCTTCTTTAAGGTTATCAGACCTAAATTCATCTCCCAAGGTAAGCTGAATTTCATTAACAAAGATGGTTTCTAATTGTTTAAGTTCATTTTTTAAATTTGTTTCATCAATATAGAGTTGTGTAAGTTTTTCCTTAAAAAAATTTAAATTCTTTTTTTGTTTTTTTTTATTTTCAATTGTTAAAATGTATGAACAAAGTTCATTATATTTTTTTTTTTCTAAATTTTTATCATTAAGGATTGTATTTAAAAATTTATTTATTTCATTTGTTTTATTTTGAATTCCTTCCAATTTGTGTTTAAGTTTATTTATTTCGTTTTCTGTGGAAAACATATTTTTACTTACTTCCTCTTTTTTTTTGTTGAGGATTTCTACTTTATTTTTATTTAAATTAATTTTTTCACTTTGATTGTTAGTTTCTTGAATTAGATTTTTTAAAATATTTTTATACTCTTCAATTTTAAGATTGTACTCCTTGATATTTTCTATATTTTCTTTCCATTCTGATAACATTAAAATTGATTGATAAAATTTTATCGTTTGAGATAGGTGTTCATATCTTTCTGCTTGTCTAGCTTGTCTTGACAAAGATCTTTTTTGTTCAATAAAATTATTTAGATTAATTTCAAGTTTTTCTAAATTTACTTCGGTTGATTGTAATTTTAATTCAGATTCATGTCTTCTTGCTTGTAGTCCAGATGTTCCTGCAGCATCTTCAAGGATAATCTTTCTTTCAATAGGCTTGAAATTTATAATTTGATCAATATTTCCCTGACTAATTATTGAACTAGACCTTGGACCACTTCCTGAGTCATAAAATAGTATACTTACATCTTTGGCTCTCACATCTTTATTATTAATTTTATAGAATGATCCTACACCTCTCTCTAACGTTCTAGAAATTATAACTTTTTTTTCGTTTGTAGGGATACTCTGAATATCTCCGGTAAAGTCGTCTAGTTCAATTGATACTTCAGCAAAGTTTTTTGGCGGTAAATTTTGTGTGCCGTTGAATATAACATCATCCATTGCTCCCGATCTTAAACTTTTAGACGATGTCTCCCCCATAACCCACCTTATAGCTTCAAATATGTTAGATTTACCACATCCATTTGGCCCTATAATACCGGTGACTCCATCTTCTACAAGAATTTCGATTGGATGCGCGAAAGATTTAAAACCTGAAATTTTTAATTTTTTTACTGTAAACAATTTAATTCAAGATCGTGTTAATTTTTAATTTTATTGCTTCAAATGTTAAGTCACCCTCATATTTTTCTCCGTTGATATATAAAGTTGGTGTAGCTTTAATATCAAATTTTTTGGATGCATTTAGCCTTTGTTTTAGTATACCGTCTTCAATAGACTTATTACCAACACATACCTTAATTTCATCATTTTTGAGTCCGCCAAGTTTAGCTATTTTTAAAAGAGATCTAAATGGATCATCTGTCCTAGTCCAATCTTTTTGCTTATTATATAGAACTTTTAAAAAACTAAAAAATTTTTTTTCTCCTGAACATCTAGCAATTACAGAAGCCTTAAGAGCAAACTTATCCAAAGGAAAATCTTTGTAAATAAATGAAACTTTTCCAGTGTCAATAAATTCTTCCTTAATTTTAGGAAAAACTTCATTATGAAATTTCGCGCAATGACCGCAGGTTAAAGAGGCAAATTCTATTATTTCAATATTAGCTGATTCAACTCCAATTTTTTTTTCTTTAAGTGCTTCAATGGTATCGACTATCCTTGCATCTACAAATGTAAAACTAAAATATACAAATGAAAATAAAAAGAGCAGTTTTGTAAATATTTTAAATTTTCTCATATTTTTTTTTAACATATATACTCACATTTGTAATGATTTTTTAAACTTTATAACATCAACAAATTCTTTAGAAAAATACGCGTTAATTTTTTTTTTTAAACTTTCCGACGAATAACTTAACTCCAATAAATCAGATGCATTAGATTCAATGGTTAATATATTTTTTTTATTAATTTTTCTTAAACTGTGTATATAGCATCTACTTGAATATTGTTTTCCAACAACATCGTCCCAATTTGCTTTTAATTCAAGTAATTTGCTATCTTTTGAAAAAGATTTAAAAATTTTTGGAATTAAACTTGAAATTTTTTTTGGTTTAGACATTTTATCAATATTTATGACTTTCAAATATAACATAAATAGTAAATTTAAGAGGGAATGGCAAAAAAAAATTATTGATTGGTATAAAGTAAATAAAAGAGACCTTCCATGGAGAAAAAGAAGAAATCAAAATTTTTATAAAATTTGGATATCTGAGGTTATGCTTCAGCAAACAATTGTTAAAACAGTAATTCCTTACTACGAAAAATTTATCGAAAGATGGCCAAATTTAAAATCTTTTTTTGATGCATCTCTAGATGAGATTCTTTTATATTGGCAAGGATTAGGATATTATCAAAGGGCAAAGAATCTTTTCAAAGCAAAAGAATATTTGAAAAAGAATAAATTATATATCAATTCCACTAATTTAAAAAAAGTTCCAGGCATTGGTGACTACATATCTAGTGCTATTTCAGCTATTCTTAAAAATGAAAACTGTGCAGTAGTTGACGGCAATATAAAAAGGATCTTAAGGCGTGTATTTAACTTAAATGAAAATGAGAAGCTATTTAATAAAAAGATTCTTTTTATAGCCAAAGAGCTTACTCCTGTGTCACAAAATGGGTTTTATTGTCAGTCCTTGATGGATTTTGCAAATTTAGTTTGCAAAGCTAAAAAACCACTTTGTGGTAATTGTATTTTACAAAAAATGTGTAATTTTGACCTAAAAAAAGAGAAAACAAATAAGCAAAACTTAAAGATAAAAAAAATTGGTGTTGGTTTTTTTGTTAATAAAAATAAAAACTTTCTTATCGAAATGTCAAAAAAAAAACTTTTACAAGGTTTATATTCAATTCCTTTATCTGATTTTGTAATCAAAGAAAAAAAGATAGAATCACAAATAATTAATCAAATAATTTCAGACTGGATGTCTTCAAATAATTTAAAAACAAGATTTAAAGTTTTGGGTTATGTAAATCATATTTTTAGTCATTTTCATTTGAAACTATTTATAGTTGATATAAAATTAAAGGAGAAAATAAGTTTTAATGAATTGGAGTGGGTAACAGAGAAGACTTTTGATACAAAACCAAAGTCAACTTTAATGAAGAAAGTAAAAAAAAAAATGTTATGCAAATCTTAAAAATTTTCTTGATTTTCTTTTTATTTAATTCCAGTATTTTATTTTCTAATGACGAAAATTTTTCAAATATTGAAAGTGATCACGAAAAGGCTATTAGAGCAGTAAATGAAGGTGAAATTTTACCACTAGATGAAATTCTAAAAAATGTTGAAGCAGAATTTGCAGGAAGAATTATATCAATTAATTTAAAAGATAATGAAAAAGGACTTTTTGGATGGGTTTATGATATTATGATAATTGGAATTGATAATAATGTAAAACAATTAAGAGTTGACGCCGGAACATCGACAATTCTTTCTGTAAAATCAGGAGGTGACCGTTGAGAATATTAGTTGTTGAAGATGATCCAAATTTAAAAGATCAAATTAAACAATCCTTAGAGGATAGTGGGTATTCAGTTGACTTTGCAATGGATGGGGAAGAAGGTCATTTTCTTGGAGATACAGAACCATATGACGCTGTAGTCCTTGATCTTGGATTACCAAAGGTTGACGGTATTTCAGTACTTGAAAAATGGCGTAAAGAAAAAAAGAACTTTCCTGTTTTAATTCTTACTGCAAGAGATCAATGGAGTGACAAAGTATCTGGATTTGATGCGGGTGCAGATGATTATGTTACAAAACCATTTCAAATGGAAGAATTGTTGGCTAGACTAAGAGCGCTGATCAGAAGATCAGCTGGACATGCCTCATCTGATATTGCATGTGGTCCGTTAAAGATCGATACAAAGTCGAACAAAGTTTTTTTAAACGGGACAAAGTTAAAACTCACCTCACATGAATACAAAATAATAGAGTATTTTTTGCATCATCAAGAAAAAGTTATTACTAGAACTGAACTAGTTGAGCATATTTATGACCAGGATTTTGATAGAGATTCTAATACAATTGAGGTTTTTATTGGAAGATTAAGAAAAAAAATTGGAATGAATCTTATAAAAACCGAAAGAGGTTATGGTTATAGATTATCTATAGATAAGGAATAAAATGAATTCTTTAGCAGTAAGGCTTTTCTTTAGTGCGACAGTTTGGATTATTTTAACCCTGATGGCTGCAGGTCTTTTATTATCAGACCTGAACAAAAAATCAAATTTTGCTGCATTTGATGATAGACTAAATCTTCTTCTTGAAACATTGATTGGAGCTAGTAGAGTTGATTCGTCAGACAGCATAACAGTAGTTAGCTCTATTGGAGATCCAAGATTTTTTCAACCCTACTCTGGCTGGTACTGGCAAGTAAATAATGGTGCAAAAACACTAAGTAGATCGAGGTCAATGTGGGATCAAGTTTTTACTTCTGATAAAAGGTTAATAGGTGGAAGATCACAATTTATAGATTCTGTAAATCTTGAAAATGCAAACAATAGATTTATTGAAAAGAAAAAATTACATATTGTTGAAAGACAAATATCTTTTCCTGGGATATCGAATCCTATCATTTTTTTAGTGTCAGGTGATACGCAAGAATACAGGGATAATATAAAAAAATTCAATGATACTCTCCTTGTTACCCTAATTGTTTTAGGAGTTGGTTTAATGATAGCGGTTTTTTTACAAGTAAATTATGGCTTACTTCCATTGAATAAAATTAAACAAGCATTGTTCAAAATTAGAAATGGTGATAAAAAAAAATTGGAAGCTCAGTACCCTCTTGAGGTTCAACCTCTTGCTACTGAAATAAATGAGTTGTTAGAACATAATGAAAAAATTGTTGAAAGAGCTAAAACACACGTAGGTAATCTTGCACATGTTTTAAAAACTCCATTGGCCGTAATTTCAAATGAAGTAGGAAGTGAACATAATAGCGTTTTAAAAACTCAAATAGTTTTAATGCAAAAGCATATTGATAGATATTTGAAAAAAGCACACTTACAAGCTATAGGACAGAGTGTTAAGTCAAAAATAGCTTTTATGCAATTTCTAAAAAAAATGATAAATATATTTAACAAAATTTATCCTAATATAAATTTTGATTTTCCAGAAAATTTTAAAGAATTTTTTGTATATGGAAGTCTCGAAGATATGGAAGAGTTAGTTGGTAATATATTAGAAAATGGATGTAAATACGGTAGAAAAAAAATTAAAATTTCTATCAATCAAATATCTGATGTAGAAATAAAAATTCAGGTATCTGATGATGGAGAAGGGCTTCCAGTAAAAAAAATGAATGAAGTTTTTGCAAGAGGTTTTAGATTAGATGAACAAACTCCTGGGACTGGTTTGGGTTTAAATATAGTTAAAGATATAGTTGAATTTTATAAAGGTAAAGTTTGGCTAGAAAAATCAAGTGAACTTGGTGGACTTGAAGTAAATATAAGATTACCAATCTCTATTTTGTAATCAGATTAGATAAAAAACTTTTTCTGTGTAAGCATGTTGGACCAAACTGTTTAATAGCCTTAAAATGTTCTTTTGTTCCATAACCTTTATTTTTATCCCATTTATAAAGTGGATAAATTCTTGCATATTCATTCATAATATTATCTCTAAATGTTTTAGCTAATATGGATGCAGATGCAATTGATACAGAACTTGAGTCACCTTTTTTGATAAAAAAAGTATTTTCATTGTATTCAAAAATTTTTTGACCATCAATTTTTATAGTATTTTTGTAACCATCAAATTTTTTAAGCGCTCTTTTCATTGATATTATTGTTGCATTTAGAATATTTACTTTATCAATTTCTTTATTACTTGCTAATCCAAAAGAGTAAAATGAGTTTCTTTTTATAAAAATTTCTAAGATTTCTCTTTTTTTTTGGGATATTTTTTTTGAGTCATCTATTTCATTTATCAATTTGTCTTGAAATATTTCTTTTTTCAAAAGTACACCACAAGATACCACGGGACCACTCAATGCGCCTCTCCCTACTTCATCGACACCAATCACAAAATTATTGATATCATTAAAAAAATTTTTTTGGTTTTTTACTGACAAAACTATAGTAAATTAATAGTTCATAACTTACTATAATTCAATGATTAAAATTTTTAAAACCATTAAAAAACCTTTATTTTTATTTCTTTTTCTAATTTCCATATCATTAAATGTCGGAAGTAAAAATATTGTGGAAATAATTAAAGAGGACTCAGAGTTAAGTATTTTTTATTCTCATTTAAAAAAAACTGGACTCGATGAGATTCTTCAGAAAAATTTACCATGGAAATGGACAATCTTCGCACCAACTAATAAAGCTTTCGAGGCTACCCCTGAACGAGTAAAGAAAGAGATATTATCAAATGATCTATATAATAAAAATATAATCATGGATCACATGCTTACTGGTCAAAAAACAAGCCTTAATGTAGGAGAGGAAATTTCCGTAGAGGTTACAGTAAGTGATAAAGCGCTCCCTATATATAAGCGAGGGAGTTTGTTTGTTAAAGATATGATTGTGATTAAAGAAAACAGTGAATCAGAGAATGGCACTGTCCATAAAATTAACTGTATAATGTATGTTCAACCCAGTGTGGATGATAGTAGATTAACAGATATTGAAAAAAAAGATTTCCCAATAACGTCCTGCTGTATGCGTTCTAATGAAGAAATTAATGAATGGATTAAAGCAACAAAATTAAAACTTTAGCATAAAAATAACTTTAAAGAGAATCATTATTTCTCTTTTAATCTAGGAATTAATTCCGTGAGATTGCATGGTTTTGTTCTTGAATCAAGCTGGTACTTTAAAATATTTTCCCAAGCATCTTTGCACGCGCTTGGTGATCCGGGCAATGAAAAAATGAATTTATCTTTAGCTAAACCTCCCATTGCTCTAGACTGAAGTGAAGATGTTCCAATCTTTTGAAAGCTAATATATCTGAACATTTCGCCAAAACCAGGAATTTCTTTTTCAATCACTTCCTTTACGGCTTCAGGCGTAGAATCTCTTCCGGTAAGTCCAGTTCCTCCCGTTAGAATAACTACATTAATTAAATTATAACTAATGCTACTAATTAATTCCTTAATAATTAGTTTCTTATCGTCTTTGATAAACTTTTTTTCAAATACTTTGTGTCCAGATTTGGTAATATGATCCTCTAAAACTTTTCCTGATTTGTCTGATCTCTCATTCCGAGTGTCAGATATTACAAAAACTGAGATATTAAGACTAATAAATTTTGTATCTACTTTAACCATTTTATAAAATTTCTTTTTTTTTTATTATCTCATAAATATTTTTCAAGTCTTCCCATATATGTTTTTTTTCTATTGGGTTTCTAAGTAAATATGCTGGATGAAAAATGGGGACTGTTTCAATCTTTAGATTGTTTTCATTATCAAAATAAAAAAATTTTTTACCTCTTATTTTCGTTATCCCTTGATCTGTTTGAAGTAGAGATTTTGCAGCAATATTACCAAGAAGTATTATTAATTGCGGACTTATAATATTAATATGTTCTTTTACATAGGGAAGACAAACATTTATTTCTTGATTATTAGGTGTTCTGTTGCCTGGAGGTCTCCAGAAAACTATATTTGTTATGTAAAAGTTTTTAGATCGACTTAGAAAAATAAAATTTAACATTTTATCCAGAAGTTTGCCAGCCTCACCTACGAATGGTTTCCCCATTTTATCCTCTTCTACTCCTGGTGCTTCACCTATTATCATAATTTTTGCATTTTGGTTACCATCTGCGAAGACAAGGTTGGTCGCAATATCTTTAAGACTACATTCTAAATGCTGAATTTTATTTTTTAAAATATTCAATCTATTAATTTTTTCATCCTTAGTTTCTACTTTGTCTTGAAAATTCTTATTTTTTTTTTGGATCGGTGATACTGGTTTATTGTTTAAAAATCTTTGTGATTTGGTTAGGAAAGTTGAAACTCCCAAAGATTCATAAAATTCAATAAAAGACTTTATGTTTTTAACATTCATTAATATATAATATATTGTAATATTAAATAATAAAAGAATAAGTGTGACCGAAGATAATTTTACAAGAGAAAAAATGGAATATGACCTCGTTATTGTAGGTGCAGGTCCATCAGGACTATCGGCTGCTATTAATTTCAAAAAGATATGTCAGCTTAAAAATAAAGATTTTTCAGTTTGTATTGTTGAAAAAGGTTCAGAAGTAGGCGCACATATATTATCTGGTGCAATACTTGAA
>MDSY01136158.1_pt1 | contig 11600 bp, 6 predicted proteins | sample 811131 | NCBI WGS metagenome assembly MDSY01 (sample SAMN05326643, study PRJNA326480) | marine metagenome | isolation source: seawater | place: Atlantic Ocean: South West | collected 2010
CTGGGTTACCATGGCGCCCACGGAGAGCGCGTGCGCGCACACCGACAGCGCCTGCAGCGGCAAAGCGTCGGCGTCGCCGGCGGCCGGCGCCCCCGCGGCTGCCGCGGCGCTGCGCACATCGCCCAGGGCGAAGGCGAGGTTGGCGAGGAGAGAGCACGCGGCGAAGCGCGCCCCGGTCGGGCCGCTCTCGATGGGCTCACCGACGGTGTCCATGATGGCCGAGGCCGAGCAGGCGGCCACGGCAAGAGGGCGGAGCTGCGCGCAGTGCAGTGCGTTGGCGAAGCAGCGGAGCACCATGAGGGTGGCCGGCTTGTCGGCGGCGGGGCCGAGCAGCGCAGCCAGCCGCGGCAGCAGCGGGGGCTGTGCAGCCTGCACGTGCGGCGCTGCGGACGGCTGCAGCAGCAGCATGCGGAGGAGGTCGAGGACGGGGAAGAGGTACTTGGCGGGCCACGCGAGCAGCCCCGCGCCGCCGTCACCACCGCTGAAGAGCGCCACGTGCTGCGCGGTGACGGGCGTGGCAGCACCACCGCCCTGCTTGAGCTGGGCTGACAGCTCCTTTAGGGTGACGACCTGTGCCTCGTTCAGCTTGGCGGCGCCGGCCATCTTGTCGTTGAACTCGAGCACCTCGTCAGGCGCGATGAACCGGCCACACACGAAGCGTGCAGGCTCGAAGGCCACGTAGTCGGGCGCGGGCGGCGGCGCCGCGTTGTAGGTGGGCGCGGCGGTAAGGCCGAGCGGGAAGGGCTCGAAGACCGTGTTGGGAGACCGCGGCTCAGACCGCGGCGGTGTCGTAGGAGCTGGAGTATAACCCGGTGCCGGAAGTGCACGTGGCGCGAACAGCCGGTCGAACAGCCCGAACATCCTGTCGAGCAGTCGGTCCTTTGACAGGAAGTAGGCCAGTGATGCCATGGCGGCGGCAGAAGATATGTGGCTACCGAGAGCGTTACCGAGGCTGAGGCCATGAGCGGAGGCTGAGGCCATGAGCGGAGTCAGGGCCCCCGCTGCCGCATCCGTTTTGTCCTTCTTGGCCGCGAGGGCTGCTGCAGCGGCGTCGACGACCGCGGAGACAGCGTCGACGACCGCGGAGGGGGAGGTGTTGTGGACCATGGTGGCGGTGTTGTTGACCATGGTGGCTCCGCCGAGGAATACGCCCGCGACGGCGGAGAGGGCGACGGCGATGACGGACACCGAGGCTTCGATGGACATGGCCCCCAAGTTCTCAGTCCTTCTTAGCCCAGTTCCATCTTGTGCTTGGTGGCCGTGTTTTTTCTGCGCATGGGATGTTAACTGACGGGCGCACTGCTTGGCAGGACGCCAACTCGCGTTTTCAGACGCGGTATCACATTATACTGTGTACAGATACTTTCCGTGCGGATATAAAAGATAAGATTATACCGGATGAGGTGCTGGGTTTCGTGTGGGCTGACGGCTGCATGAGATCGTGGCTGATCGTGGACATGGTGTCGGAGGGCGCTCCGGGCCTCCGGCGCTCGCCAGCTTCCTCTGTGAAGTCCGCGCGCGCGCAAAGGTCTTACTTACTAAAGCGACCGAGCTCGACGCGCGCGCGACCGGCCCATGTGGATACTACACCATTCACAGGCGCCCCCCCTCCCCCGAAAAGTCTCAGTCTGCCCGCTTCATGCGCTCACGCCCGCCCGCGAGTAGCGGCGCCGTCTGGCGGAGGAACGTGACGAGCCGGCCACCGCCGCCGCCCGGAGCGGCCGCCCGGCCCTTGCGCGCCTCGTACGTGGTGAGGCCGCGCGCGAGCAGGGAGACCTGATGGGCCAGCAGTGCGGCCAGCGCCAGGGCCACCGCGAAGGCGTAGGCGGCGCACCTGGAGAGGGCGGCGCCGGAGGTTAGGGGGTGCAGACGTGCGGCGTGCAAAGGCAAGGCGGCGTGGGAGGGAGGCAAGGCGGCGTGGGCGGCGCACGCTACGAGCAGCCCGACGCGCCCAGCCCGCAGCTGCATGGCCACGCCCACGCCGGGGAGCGGCCGCGCGGCGACGGCGGCGGCGGCCAGCTGCGCACCGCCCACCGCGCACACGGCGAGGAGCGACGCCACGAAGCCGAGGTAGGCGCGGTGGTTGGCCGCACCGATCGGCGCATCGGTCCACGCGCAGTAGTGATCGTACCGAGGCACTTGCACACCGCACACCGCGCAGCGTGCAGCGCGCGCCTCGGCGCCCGCGACATCCGCCACGCGCCGCGTGCTTGACGGGTCGGTGGCGTGCACCAACCACAAGCAGCCGAGTGCGGCGGCGACCAGCGCAGCAAGCACGGCGGTGGCGGCCACAGGCTGCGCGTGTGGCACCCCCTTGCGCCAATAGACGAGAAGCTCGAAGGCGAGCGAGGCGAGCAGCCACGACGGCAGCAGACGCGTGCGCCGGCGCAGGCGCAGCGTGCGCACGTGCCACCACAGCAGGCTCGGCAGCATCACCACCGCGCTCAGGCAGAAGCAGCGCACGCCGAGCGAGCCAAGCAGCACGTGCAGCGGGAGGACGAGCCACGGCACCACCGCGGGCAGGCCGACGTGCCACGCGCCGCCGGGGAGCGGCACTCGCATCCTGTCGTCGAACTCCTCGAGGATCTCATCCAGCCGGTCGCGGCCAACCCGGCTGCCGCGCAGCCAGAGGTCGCAGGCCTCGTCGAACTCCTCGCACGCACAGCACATCTGCAGCACGTGCGTCCGCTCGCCGCGCCGGTTGAAGAACTCGCAGCAGCAGAGCGGCGAGGTATCGTCCTGCGGGTAGGCAGCCGAGGCCCGCCGGACAGTCGCCGGCTCCATCGCGCACCGAAAAGGCGTGCGAAAACTCGAAATCGAAATGCAATTGGAATACTGTTCGGATCCAGCGTCCGAAACCCGCGCGCTGTTGGCGCTTGTCTTGCGTTCCGTCAGAAACGCGGCCGCCCTCACCGCGGCCACCACCGTGAGAACGCGGCCACCGCGGCCAAGGTGGCCACCACGGTGAGGCGCAGACACCATGCTCGCCCTCTTGCGTTACATGCTTGCCCACGAGTACTGGTACTGGGCCAGCTGCGCTGCGTGCGTCGTGGTGTTTTCGCTGGTGCTGCGCGTGCACGTTTCGCTCGTCCCGTTAATGGAGCGGCTCGCTTCACATCTCGAGGATGACGATGGACGCGACGCAATCGTGGCCAATCGCCGGCTGCGTGCGCTCAAGACTGGCATGCAGTTCATGGAGTACGCGTCAGACCCCAAGTCGTCGCTGCGCGCTGCGAAGAAAGCCGTCAAGAGAATAAACAAGCGACGGCAGATCCTCAGGCGAACAGAGCCGGGCACTGGCCTGCGCCACCTCCACTCTCGCCCCGACCGCGAGCGACCCTGGCCCGCCCGAGAGTGCAGCTACTTCTCGGACGTCTCCGACGGCGGGGTGTCGTAGCACGGTCAAGCGTCGTCCTGGCAGCGGCAGAGCTGGCGGCCTACGGCACGACCGCCCTCCCGCTTGCGCACAGCGGCCCTCTGGGCTCCAGCGCAGAGCTTGGCCCAGACGGGCTCACCAGCATGGGCCCCGCAGTGCCGGCATGGGGCCTCTTGGAGGCTGGCGTGCCTAGCGCATCGACACCTCCACGTTTGACCGGCCAGGTGTCCGACGGTGGCGGTGGCTCGGCGGCGAACGGGCCGTGGCCGAGCGTGACCGAGACGCTGGCGGGCGTGGAGGCACTCCGCCACCTGGACGCGCGCGCTCTCGAGGAGCTGGCGCGGCACGCGGCGGTGCGCGAGTTGCGGCGCGGCGAGCCCGTGCGGCAGGAGGGCGTCGAGCCCGCTGCGCTGACTGTGGTGATGCGCGGCGAGGTCGTGGCGTGGCTGCCCGGCGTCGAGACAGGCGAATCACATGGTGCGGCGGCGGCGGCGGGCGCACTGTGCCGCTTCGGCGCGGGCGCGCGCTGCTCGGGGTTCCTCGAGCTCATCGAGGCGCTGATCGCGGGTGCGGACGGGGCGCCCGCGCCCGCGTCAGCTCCTTCGGCGGCCCCGGCGAGCCCGGTGGCCCCTGCGGCTCTCGATTCCGCGCGGGAGGGCGCTCCGGCGGTCCCAGTGGCGGCTGAGGCGGGACCCGGCGCGCCCCTACCACTGAGTGCGGCCACCGATAGCTGCGTGCTCGAGATCAGCGCGGCCTTGTTGCGCCAGCTCGCGGCAACGCACAGGCAGCTGGCGCACGCGCTCACGGAGATGGTGCTCACGCGCTTCGCCCGGCTGACGTGCGGCGCCCTCCTCAAGTACCTCGGCCTGCCGCGCAGCCTCGTGCCGGTGCTGCATTTGGGCCCGCCCCCGCTGCCCACGTCCGCACGCGACGGCGGCAACGCCGCTCCGCTCGCGCTCACCGACGACGAGGCAGTTGATGCCGCCCAGCAGCTCCTGGCACATGCGTTGCTCGTGCCGCTGTCGCTGCTGCGCGAGCCCACAACCGCCGCCGCCTTTTCTGTGGTGCGGCTCGCCCCAAGTGAGCGGGTGGAGCTGTGGCGCGGTCCCGTGCAGATGCTCATCCCGCTCACCGCGCCGCTCTCGCTCCACCCCCCGCCGAGCCGGGGCAGCGCCGCGCACGCGCATCCGCACAGCCGCCAGAGCGACGGCGACGACGACGAGCTGGGCGAGCAGGAGGCGCATGACGCGCAGGACGCGCAGGGCGGCGAGGATGACGTGGCGTACGTGCGCGCGCGCCGCCGCCGCACCGAGCCTGCGAGGCTACAGCCGGGTGCCGTGGACGGGATGCTGGCAACGCTCACGAACCGGCCGATCTTCGCGACAGCGGTCGCGCCGCGCGATCGCGGCGCCGTCGCGGTCGCGCTCAGCGCGGCGGGGTTTCGTTCGCTGTGTCGCCGCTGCCCGCAGCTGCTGCTGCGGTGCGCGGCGAAGCTGCTGCCCGGACTGCCGCCCTTGCTGCGCGTGCTCGACCACTGTGCGCGCTGGAGCATGTTGCGCTCGGGCGAGCACCTCCCGCGCGAGGAGCACACCGTGGTGGTGGTGCTGTGCGGCCGCCTCCAGGTTCTTGCGGAGGCTGACGACGACGTGCGCGCCGGCGGCGGCTCGGGCGGTGGCCCAGGCTTCTCCGAGAGCCCGCGCAGTCACGAGAGCGCCTTTGGCGACGTTGCGGGCGGCAGTACGTTCATGCTCGCTGGGGACTCGATGGGCGAGGCGGAGGCGCTCGTCCTCTTGGACGGCAGCGAGGCGTCGGCCCTGCCGCCGCCACGCCGCAGGGCTGCTCGCGATACCGAGCTGCTCTCACTGCCCGCTGGCGTGGTGACACGCGCTGCCGCGCTGCACGCCGCACTGCCGCTCGCGCTGGGACGGCGGCTGGCCGCGCAGTGGCAGGCGCAGCAGGCCACGCGCTGTGCGGCGGGCTCGCCGCGCCTGTCGCCCACCGCACCGCGCCAGGGCGCGGGGCGCGGCACGGTGGCGCCGGGGTCTCGCTCGATCTGCCTGCTGCCCCTGGGCAGCAGCCGCGAGCTGCAGGCGGCGATGCGGCACATGTGCGAGCGCATGGAGCAGGCGCTGCACGAGATGCGCGTCTCGTCTCGCGTGCTGCGCCCCACCTCGCTGCACGAGGCCCTCGGCGTGCAGGCCTTCGCGCCGTTCGGCGAGCTCTCCGTGGTCTCCTTCCTGGGCAGCCTCGAGCTGCAGCACCGGCTGCTGCTCTACGTGGCCGACCCGTTCTCGTCCGAGTGGACGGAGCGCTGCCTGCGCCAGGCGGACCTCGTGCTCCTCGTCGCCCTCGCGGAGGCCTCGCCCGCACTCGCGCCGATCGAGGCGCTGCTGCGCGACGCGCGCGCGCCCGCCGCGCGCGAGCTCGTGCTGCTGCACACCGTGTCGCCGCACCGGCCCCAGGGGACGCGTGCTTGGCTGGAGCCACGTGCCGGCATCCGCTCGCATCACCACGTGCGGCTCTACGTACCCGACTCGGCGTACAGCGGAGGCGCGGCGAGCCCACCAAAGAAGGGCGCGCACCACGGCTTCGACGACCAAGGCCTGGGCGCGGCGGGGCGCGGCGAGTGCCCTAAGGAGGCGTACCCCAGTGGGCATTACTCCAGCGACGTCCACCGGCTTGCGCGGGGGCTGGTGGGCATGTCCTTTGGGATCGTGCTCGGCGGCGGCGGCGCGCGCGGGCTGGCGCACGTCGGCGTGCTGCGGGCGCTGCGCGAGGAGGGAGTGCCTGTCGACCTGATCGGAGGCACCTCGCAGGGCGCCTTCGTGGCCGGCGTGTGGGCACTCTACGACGACCCGCACGATGCCATTGGCTCGCTCTCCAAGACACGCCTGGTGGTGCGCCAGTTTGCGTCCAAGATGTCCAGCGTGTGGGAGAAGCTGACCGAGCTCAACTTGCTGCCCTTCACCTCCTACTTCTCGGGGCAGGGCTTCAACCGGCTGCTCGTCGCCGCCTTCGGCGACGCCAAGATCGAGGTCGCCCACGCCCCTTTAAGCCCTAACCAACCCCGACCCCCGACCCCGACCCCGACCCCAAACTAACCCCAACCCCAACCCCAGCCCCAACCCTAACCCCACCCCAACCAGGACACGCCGACGCCCTTCTTCTGCGTCACGACCGACCTGACCACCTCGTCCGGCTTCGTCCACCGCAACGGCTCGATGTGGCGCTACGTCCGCGCCTCCATGACGCTCACTGGTTACCTGCCGCCCATCTGCGACGCCGCACGCGATGAGCACGGCAACGACATCGTGCACCTCCTCGTCGATGGTGGCTACGTCAACAATTTGCCCGCGGACGTGATGGCGCGCGGCCTCGGTGGCGCGACCGTCATTGCCGTCGATGTCTCGTCGTCGTCGGCCTTCCCCTCGCAGAACTTTGGTGACTCGCTCACGGCGCTCGCCTGGTGCAAGTGGACCCTGCTGTCGCTCATCTCTCGCAAGAGCCGCGCGCCCGTGCCCAACATGGCCGCGATCTCGACGCAGCTCGCCTACGTCTCCTCCGAGTGGCAGCGCCACGACGCCAAGCGGGCCGACATCGAGCTGTACCTGCAACCCCCCGTCCAGCAATTCGGGCTGCTTGAGTTCGGCTCGCTCGCCGAGATCCAGACGGTGGGGTACCAGTACGCCAAGGTCGAGATCCAGCGCTGGAAGGCCGCGCTGCGCGAGCGCGGCGACCCGCGCTGCGCGATCTTTGACCTCGCGACAGAAGAGCCCCAGCCCAAGGCGAGGGAACGGCGCGCGTCTGCGTCGCTTGCGTGCAGCCCGTCGCCCGGGGGCCTTAGCGAGAGCAGTTAGCGGGGGAAGGAGGGTGCAGCCCGGGCACACCCGCAGGGAGCGCCTCAAGCGCCACCCCGGGGTGAGAGCGAGAGTAGAGTGACAGCGTCAGTTAGCGGGGGCGCGACCCTACAAATGTTCGCGCACCGTTCCGTAGTTTGTACCCTACCCCGCATTCTTCGCGGAAAGTGCCAAGAATAAGTGCAAAATGGCGCCTAAGGAAGGTGGCGCCTCAGGAAGGTCATCTCAGGAAGCTGCCTCGGTGGCTGCCGCACCCAACAAGGGCTGCAAAGGCTCCCGCCGCGGCAAAGGCGCTGGCCGTAGCGAGGATGCCAGTGGCGATGGCGGCAGAGGCAACAAAGACAAGGGTCGTGGGCGTGGTGAGGCTGCTAGTGGCGACGGCAGCAAAGGCCACGGCAAGGGCCGTGGTCGTGGCGAGGCGGCTAGTAGTGGTGCCGGCGACAAAGGCAACCACGGCACGGGCCACACGGGCCGTGGCCGTGGCGGGGCGGCTAGTAGTGGCGACGGCGGCAACAACCATGGCAAGGGCAGAGGCCGTGGTGAGGCTGCTAGGTCGTCGTCGAAGCACAGTGAGGGCCAGGGCCACCCCACCCCAGGCAAGGGGCAGGGCGGCCGGTACGAGCTTCGGGAAGCGGTACCGGAAGGATCCGTGGACCCTCTTCCTCCGAGGGGTGTGCCGCTGGACGAGCCTGCACGACGCGCCGCGCTGCACGACAGGCTGTGCGAGCCTGCGCTCCCTGCGCTCCCTGCGCTCCCTGCGCATCCGTGGGACGTTATGCCTGCGCTCCAGGGACCCTCGCCGACCGAGCTGCGCTTGGCGGGCTCCTTGCCTGCCGAGGAGCGCGACAGAAACATCGAACGGCAGGCGGAGGAGCGGATGGTGCTCGAGGCCATCTATGCCGACGAGCTGTGCCCGGTCGAGCGCGGCGCGGGGCCCGAGCTGATCGAGGTGCGCATCGCGCTGCAGGGGCTGCCCACGCCGGCGTGTCTCGAAGTGCCCGCTGCCCTGCTCTCGCACCACCGCCACGCCCACGCTGCCCCCCCGAGCGACGACGAGGTTGCGCGCGGCGTGCGCACGCTGCTGCTGCCGGTGCTGCCGCCGCTGCGGCTGCGGCTGCGGTTGCCCTGCAGCTACCCGTCGCGTGCCCCCCCCGCCTTTGGGATGTGCTGCAGCTGGCTCAGCGACGAGCAACTCGCCACGCTCTGCCGCAGGCTCGATGGGCTGTGGGAGGAGGCGGCGGCCGACGCGCCGGCCGGCGAGGGCGCGCAGGTGCTGTGCGAGTGGGTCGAGTGGCTGAAAGACGAGGCCCTCGGCTCGGACGCATCCATCTCGGCCTATCTCGGCTCGGACGCCGTGCCGCGGGTGGCGGCGCAGCCTGTGCGGCTGCCCGCCGCGGCGTGCGCGCTGCCGGCCGCAGGCGAGTGCCGGGCCCTGCTGTGGCCGCGCACGCCTCCGCAGCTGCTCTCGGAGCTCCTCGCGCACGGCGAGAGCGCCGAGGAGGAGGCGTGGGCGCGCGCGACGCACGCCTGCAGCGTCTGCATGGAGGAGCACGCGAGCCTCGACTGCGTGCGCTTCCTGCGCTGCCGGCACACCTTCTGCCGCGGCTGCGTCAGCGGCTACTTCACCTCCCAGATGGGCGAGGGCAAGGTGGGCGGCATGGTCTGCCCCGACCCGGCGTGCAAGATGGAGGCGACGCCCGACGAGGTGCGCCAGTGCCTCAGCGCGGAGGACTGGGAGCGGTTCGAGCACATCTCGCTGCAGACCTCATTGGCGGGAATGAAGGATATGGTCTGGTGCCCGCGCTGCCAGTACCCCGCGCTGCTGCAAGAGGAGGGCGGCAGGCTGGCGCTCTGCGGCAGGTGCCAGTTTAGCTTCTGCGCCGAGTGCCAACAGACTTGGCACGGCCTGGCGCCCTGCGCCAACCTGTCGATGCGCTGGAGAGCGGCCGACGAGGCGGGCAAGGAGGTGCTTCGCCGCAAGTACGGCGACAAGATCCTCCAGGAGGTCGAGAGCTCGGCGTGGGTCAGCGAGCACACCAAGCCATGCCCCCGCTGCTCGGCTGCAACCGAGAAGAACGGCGGCTGCAACCACATCACTTGCCGCAAGTGCTCGCACGAGTGGTGCTGGCTTTGCAACTCCACGTACACGCAGGCACACGCCATGCATGCACCATGTAAATACCATGCACCCCACCGCCATGGTGAACGCTTTTGCGTGGTGCGCGCAGGGCCACTTCCGCAACGGTGCGTGCGAACAGTTCTCCCAAGACTTCTTTGACGAGATCAATCTCACGCGCGAGGAGTTCGATGCTGACTACGTCGTGAACAACCATTGGTGACTACTCGTAGGAGGAGGAGGGGCTGGTGGAGGAGCTCAGCGAGTTGTGCGAGTCCGACGAGTGCCTGGCCATGATGCCCTCTATTCGCTCTCCGTCCTCATCGAGCAAGAGCGGCTGGGGCTCGAGCGACAGGGAATAGGCGGAGGACCTGAGGCGGCTGACCCTGGCGGAGGCGCTGCTTCCCGCACACCGCTGCCTCTCCCCGTCGCCACCCCTACTTACTACTCAAGCAGGCGCGGCTAAGTAGTACCGCTATGCTGGGCCCCTCACACCCAGGCACAAATACACGGGTACCTGGTTATCTCCGAAGGTTTACTTTACGTTTGAGGTCTGAGGTGGAGTTTTGTTGATGTTCGTTTGGCTTGGGTCATAGGTATACGTATTCGTTCGCTGTTAACACGGCCCCCGCGGTGCCCCCTCTACGCTCTAGAGACTAGACGCGCCGCGATATTGTTATTAGAAGCAAGTTCGTGTCCGAACTTGGGGAACAGAACCTGAACGCCACGGACGCGGGGGACGGCTCCGTGCGATCGTTTCCTTCCACGCTCGAAGTCCAGGGGGTGTCCACAGCACACTCAGTCGGTATAGTTAAAAGGTTGTTTACACTTAGGGTTATCTATAGGGTGTGTTAGGGTTAGGGTTAGGGTTAGGGTTAGGGAGAGCCCACCGATCTAGAGCGAGCGCGATGACGGGTGCTGCGGCGCGGAGTGCTGCGGCGCTACCGCTGGCTCCTCCACCGAGCTCGTGCCGATGCTCTTAACCAGCGCACGCATCGTCGGCAAGCCAACTCTTTCTTTTCGAGGTGGCCCTCTTCCACTCCCCCAGGAGACCCCGCCCGTTTCTCCACCCATGGGCCGCAAAACGGGCTCGTGACCATGATGAGATAGATAGATCGTCACCGCGCTCGTTGCCACGACGCTACCCGGTGGACGAAACCGTAACGGGACTGAAACGCCCAAAACTTGCGTAACGGGAAACCGGCACCAAATCGTCCAGGGACGGCTCGTAGGAGCGCACCCCGCCCCGGCAGTATGATGAACGATGCGGATGAGCAGCCGCTCGGCTACATGTCTATCTCGCCCGCCATGGTCCCGCCGACGCGTAAGCGCGAGCGGGACGAGCTGCACGAGCTGGACGAGCTGGACGAGCTGAACAGCGAGCTGGACGAGCGGGACGAGCTGGACGAGGACACGGATCCCTCGTGCGACTGTCCAACCTCGAAGAGGCGGAAGCGGCGGGCTCCGTACATTGGGGAGGGGGGGGGGGACGATTTCCCCGAGTCCCTCCGAAGGGAGATCGACTCGATGAACGCTGCGGATCAGCGTCTGCTCAGTTCATTGGACATGAGCGGAGAACTCGCGCACGCGGAGGCGCTCGGCCTGCCGCACTTTCGCGAGACCTCGTCCAACTATCCCGAAGGCAGCGGGGCGCTGATGCCCTATGCGCAGCCACCAGGCGTGCTGCGCGAGGATTCCTCCGTCACGACGCTCCTCAACTCGATAGGTCAAACGTTGGCACCGCTGTCCACGGGGACGCCGGGTAGCGGTGCGCCCGTGGACAGCTCCCCCCAGTGCTTCCAGGGGCTACGGCTCGTCATCCGGTCGCACTCGGTGCACAAGGTCGAGAACCCAGAAACCGAGAACCGCGAGTACGTCGTGTCCAACCTGCACTTCTTTCAGGTCGAGGTCGTCCTGGTCAACGCGAGCAACGAGCTCGCTGTCGACGTCAACGCCAGGCTGCACGCGTCGCTCCTCACGGAGAACGGCATGGACTTGGCGTGGCCCAACCCCCAGGAGGAGATGCTCAGGGGCGAGACGGAGCTGGTGCTCATCGGCGGGCGGGGGATCTTCAAGCTCAAGATGGGCACCAACGCGCTCACATCCAAGATGGGCAAGCAGCGCTTCCGCGTCAAGGCCGCCCTACCCCCAACCCTAACCCCCACCCGAAGCCCTAACCTTAACCCTAACCCTAACCCTAACCCTAACCCTAACCCTAACCCTAACCCTAACCCTAACCCTAACCCTAACC
>MDSY01067385.1_pt1 | contig 11599 bp, 9 predicted proteins | sample 811131 | NCBI WGS metagenome assembly MDSY01 (sample SAMN05326643, study PRJNA326480) | marine metagenome | isolation source: seawater | place: Atlantic Ocean: South West | collected 2010
CCCACACTGACACTGGTCACGCTGGAGGACCGGTATCGCTACAACCAGGACTTCCGGAGCCTGGATGCGATGGTGCCCGCGGTTATCCCCATTCTGCTGATCTTTATTCCGGCCATTCTGATGGCCCTGGGCATTGTTCGGGAAAAGGAACTGGGCTCCATCACCAACCTGTACGTCACTCCGGTTACCCGTGTGGAGTTCTTGCTGGGCAAACAGCTGCCCTACATCGCGTTCAGCATGATCAGCTACGTGAGCCTGGTCTTGCTGGCGGTGTACGTGTTTGATGTCGCGATCAAAGGCAGCCTGCTGACGCTCACCTTCGGCGCCCTGCTCTTTGTGACGGCCACCACGGCCCTGGGTCAGGTAATGTCGACCTTTGCCTCGACCCAGATTGCCGCCCTGGCGGCCACTGCGATTCTCACCATCCTGCCGACCGTGCAGTTCTCCGGCCTGACCGAACCGGTGTCGTCCCTGAGCGGTGCCGGCGCATTGATCGGTCCCGTCTGGCCGGCGACCTGGTTCCTGCAGATCAGCCGTGGCGTGTTTACCAAAGGCCTGTCGCTGGCGGATATGCAGGGCGCGTTCCTGGCCCTGGCGGCGTTCGTTCCGGTGCTGACCGTAATGGCGGTGGCGTTGCTCAGAAAACAGGGGCGCTGACATGAATTCCTTACGCAACATCTGGCACCTCGGCATCAAGGAACTGCGCAGTCTGTGGCAGGACAAGGCATTGATGGTGTTTGTGCTGGTGGCGTTTACGGTGATGATCTACACCGCAGGTTCCGCCGGCTCCATGGAGCTTCACAACGCACCGATCGCCGTGGTGGACGAAGATCAGACGGTGTTGTCTGGCCGCATCATCAATTCGCTCCAGCAGCCATGGTTCCTGAAGCCGGATCTGGTGGCCTACGGCGACATCGACGACCTGCTGGACAAGGGCAGCCATACCTTTGCCCTGGTGATTCCCGAGGGCTTTGAGCGGGATGTCCGGCAGGGCAACCCGGTGGCGTTGCAGCTGAACATCGACGCCACCCGCATGAGCCAGGCCTTTATTGGCACCAACTACATTCAGCGCTTTGCGATGGCGGAAGTGGCGGAGTTTCTGCAACCGGGTAGCTCTGCCAGCACCGGGCTACCGATCGAGCTGGTCACCCGGGTGAGTTACAACCCCAATCTGGACGGAACCTGGTTTGGCGGTGTCATGGAGCTGATCACCCAGGTGACCCTGATCAGCATCATTCTTACCGGGGCAGCACTGATCCGGGAGCGGGAGCACGGGACTGTGGAGCATCTGATGGTGATGCCGTTGCGGCCTTTCGAAATCATGGCGTCCAAGGTGTGGGCCAATGGTCTGGTGGTGTTACTGGCCGCGGCGCTGTCGGTAACGCTGGTGATCCAGGGCTGGCTACAGGTGCCGGTGGCAGGGTCAGTGTTGCTGTTTCTGCTCGGCGCCCTGATTCACCTGTTTTCCACCACCGCCATCGGCATTCTGATCGGCACCGTGGCCCGAACCATGCCCCAGTTTGGCCTGCTGCTGATTCTCACCATTCTGCCCTTGCAGTTGCTGTCGGGCGGAATCACGCCCCGGGAAAGCATGCCCGAGCTGGTGCAGGATCTGATGCTGGCGTCGCCCACCACCCACTTTGTCAGCATGGCCCAGGCCATTCTGTACCGCGGTGCGGGGCTGGAGGTGGTGTGGCCACAGATGCTGGCCCTGATGGCCATTGGCGGGGTGTTCTTCACGGCGGCGTTGTTGCTCTTCCGTCGCCATCTCTCGGTGTAAGTCAGTAAGGCCACCACCCAACCGGGGTGGTGGCGGTCGACGCTTAGCCGAATTCGAAGAACGCCAGCTTGTTGACAGACTCCGTGTCCGAAATACGCTGCCCCGGTTCGCCATCGCAGGTGGTGTAGAACTGCTTGGCCCGGCCCATATCGCTGACTCCGAGTGTGACGTATCCGATCATATTCGACTCCTTGGTTGGTTAGCGCTGGGTATACGAGCGCCAGGGTGTTTCAGAGCTTAACACCTGTTTGACGATCTTTGCCTGTGGCTTTGCGTTGGTTCACGACTGTTCTTTGGGAGTTTGTCATGAAGACTGGATTGGCTGTAATCGTGTTACTGTTTCTGATGACGGGCTGCACCGGTGTGCCCAAAGGCATTGAGCCGGTGACCGGTTTTGACCAGCGGCGCTACCTGGGCACCTGGTACGAGATCGCCCGGTTGGATCACTCGTTCGAAGAGGGCCTGAGCCAGGTTACCGCCGAATACACCCTGAACGACGACGGTAGCGTCAAAGTTATCAACAGGGGCTATAACGAAGAAAAAGGCGAATGGGAAGAGGCCGAAGGCCGGGCAAAGTTTGTCGGTGACAGTGATGTGGGCCACCTGAAAGTGTCCTTCTTCGGGCCTTTCTATGGCTCTTACGTGGTGTTCGGGCTGGATGACGACTACACCACGGCTTACCTGACCAGCTACAACCGGGATTACCTGTGGCTGATGTCGCGCACGCCGGAGGTGAGCGACGAGGTGCTGGAGGCGTTCAAGGCCCGGGCCGAGGCGGAGGGGTTTGAGCTTGGGGAGTTGATTGTGGTGGAGCAGTCGCGCTAACCGTGGTGGCTGCCTGGCAAAGCCTGAAACCGTTTGAGTTGCTTATGTCCCCAGCACAAATCGGGCATTTAACTCTCGAAGGAACTGAAACGTATTGATGCAGGTAACGTCAAACTGCTGACATATATTTGGAACTTTTACCTTCCGGGCGTTTGGTGCAACTACCGATTCATGAGTGACGACAGTTGCCCCGAGGCATTGTGCTTTAGCAATAATCCAGGGATCGGCTTTTGCCAGAAAACTATCACGATTACCGGCATTGTAATCACCTTCCATGACGGATTGCACAATGGCGGCAAAGGCACTTTGGGTTGCTTCGTCGTCATTGCTGATGAAATGCCCAGGTCTTTCTCGCACCCAGTCTGCCAGGTCATCGTTGCCGTCCCGCAGCTCCCGGCCGATCATATCCACACTGCCGATCAGGCCTTGCTCGAACTGTAAGTCCAGCCAGTCCCAGTACGCGGGGCAGATATCCATGCCGTAGTATTGATTCTTGGCTTGTATGTAGGTATTCGCATCCAGCAAATATCTCAAACGCCTAACTCCCTAGCGAACGTCTCAATTTTCCCCGGTTTGATTCCACCCAGAAGTTCACCTGCTTCCCGCAGCAACAGTTGGCCACTCAAGGCTTCACCGACAACGGCCTGGGAGAATTGGCGACTAATCTGTGCCTTTTTGGTTTGGTAGTAAGTCGGGCCACCGCTTCCTTTCCGCTGTTCGTGGCGCATTTTCTGCTCAAAAATGTAGCGGCCATACTCTTGCTGGGATATAAAATTGAGCGTTAAAGCACGCCTGGCTAGCGCCCAGGTACTTACGTGGAAATGAGCCTCAAGCGGCGGCAGGTTGTCTTCCCAGCTTTCAGAATCTTGTTGCCAGAGTGCCCTGAACTCCTGGGCAGGCACCAGAAATTCTGCAGCAACAGCGTTACACAGAACCTCTTCCTGACGATGGGTGTTGGTGTTGCCGTCAGAGATCCCGGATTGGCCAATCCAGATATGGCAAAGTTCATGAATCAGTGTGAAAAGGCGCGCACCCAGCGCGTCGCTGTGATTCACAAAAATGATCGGAGCATACTCATCAACAATCGCGAACCCACGGAATTCATCAACGTTGAGCGGACGGCTATGGTGCCCAAGATTACCCTGACGCATAACGAGAATCCCCAAGGATTCAATACGCTGGACTAAATCCCGATAGTAATCATCCCATTTACCTCTGGTTGGGTGGGGCTCAACACCCAGGCACGCGCGGATGTCTTCGACAATGGACTCCACGGAGTCAGAATAGGAAGCGCGGCCGACATAGGGGTTGGCCTCGGCAAAATGCTGTTGAAGGTACTCCCGGTACCATTCCTGGCGTTGCATCATCAGTTTGACCAGGTCTAGCAATTCTGCGCTCGGGCGCTGTACACCTTGGCCTTCGAGGGTGCGCAGGTCCGGAATGGGTAAGACTTCCTCAGGTGGCTTTGCCAAGAACAGATAGCCAAACGGCACATGCGCTTTTTCAGCGAATCGCATTGCCTGGTTGAACGTCAGTTTTCGTTCGCCGGACTCCCATTCCCGAAGTCGCTCCTCAGAAATACCGCAGCGCCGGGCAAAATCAGGCACAGAGATACCAGAGCGCTCCCGCGCCCAGGTCAACATGTCTGTGTTGATGTTTGCCGTGGTCATTGTGGCGTTCCGGAATACTCAAAAAAAGAAAAAGCCCCAAGGGCTCGGCACACCCTCGGGATAGTTGAGGGAGGCTTACTGCCAAGGGGCGGATGTGATTTGAAGTCTGATATGGCGGAGTTGGGTTGTCAAACACCATCGAGTTGAATGCTAATCATCAATGACGCCAACAAATTCCCCAACCACCCGATATTTAAGTGCTTCTTCATCTGTCAGCTCAAGGGGCTGAAAATTGTCATCGTAAGAGTTGGGGCTCAGTTGAATACGGGTATGACGCCAGCCTTGTTCGTCATCAACCTTATAGCTTTCATAGACTTTCACGGTGTAGCGTGAACCTGACTCGGCATCAACACTGTCGATACATTCAACCAGTACGGTCTTCCCGTTTCTGGAACCACCACGGTCGGTTCGGAACAGGCACACGGCACCATTCGGAATAACCCGGTTCATGGATTCGCCGAACACCCGGCAGGCAAACATGTCTTTGCGCACCCGGACTCCTTCGGGCACAGCAACCCAGTCTAAGTGCCTATTGGGGTCAAGCTCGCTAACCTCACTAAGTTCTCCGAACCCTCCCGCAGCCGCTTGCAGATCGAACAGCGGCACAGCGTTTACGTAAGGTTCAAGCTCCACCACGTTGGTGTTTTCAGGCTCTGGTTGGCCAGAACTATGAACGGGAATGTGCTGTTTCAGGTAATCCCTTAGCGCATCATCACATGCGTAGACAAAAGTGCCGCGAATACCTCGGAGCATGATGGTACGGTAGATGTTGATGATGTACTGCTTCAGTTCTTCTGGGTCTTTGATGCCCTGGCCGCCGGTGCGGTCGTGGTAGTTGCCTTTCTCTATGACAATGACTTGGCTTTCCGGGTCGTACCGGATCTCCTCGCCGAAGATAATGCCGGCGTAGTTCAGGTCGTAACCCTGGGTGGTGTGAATGCAGCCGACTTCCCGGTGCGATCCTGCCTTGTTGATCCAGTCGGTATTGGTGCTGTTCCAGCGGAGCTGAACGTCATCGATCACGATGTCGTAGGCCTCACAATCCTTCTTCGAGGCCCAGGGCCAGGAGTAGCCGGCGATCAGTCTGGACAGTCCGACCTGCTGCTCTTTCTCGTGAATTGTACTGACCATGTCACTGAGCGAATCAAATACTTCAAATTCGTAGTTTTTGGCGGTGAACACCACGCCGTCATCAACACCGCCTTTCAGTAACTTATCCACAAACTCCACATAGGGTTGCCCGGCCTTGACCCGGAACTGGGAGAGTAACCGGTGGGTCACCGAGCCCTTGGCAGCTTTAAGGAGCTGGAACACTTCGACATCGGCGTCGGAGGGTTTGATGGACTGGCCTTCGTCGTAGAAGAAAATCGCCTTGTTGGCTTGCTGGCACACCCAGTCCACTTCGCTGCAGGTATGCTTGTCCATATCCAGAGCCTGACAGGCTTTGTCGAAACTGCCGAAATAGGCACCCAGATTCTTGCGCTTGCGCAGACGGTGGGATTCGTCAACCAGAACAATATCGTAGCGCTGTTTGGTCAGCTCGGACGGGCTGATCACCATGTCGGAGCTAAGCCCGGCAACGTGCTTGAACGCATTCTTCAGGGTGGTTCGGAAGGAGGTCATGGGCACCACCAGCGCCATTTTGGGTTTGGGCAGTGTTTCTCTGAGGGATTTTAGCAGAGCGTGGATCTCAGCCTCCTCGTCGGAAAATTCCCGCAGGCTGATCTGGTGATCTTCGGAGGTTAGTAGTTTGAACAGAAAAATGGCCAGGACCGACTTGCCGGTTCCGGCTCCCCCTTCCACCACAATATTCTGGACACCGGGGTTGGTCAGTTCATGCAGTATGGTGAGAAGTCCCTGACGCTGATCGAAGGACAGGGATTTGTAGGGCGAGTATTTGAAGACATCGGAGTTATCAAGGTGGTCCAGGGTGCGGGACACAACGCCCTTGGCTATTAACCGGTTCCAGACTTCCCGGAAGACTTCTTCATACAAGGCGCTGCGCTGGTAATAGTTGTGGTCGGCCAGCCCCAGGTTGCCGTTGAGCAGGGTGTACTTGCCATCGGCGGCCATGTACTTGATCAGCAGGGATTCCACATCCAGCGTTGCGGATTTGTTGAAATACTCGCTGGTGATCAGGTGAACCGCGGTCAGCAGCTGCTTTTCGTCGTGTTTGAGGTGGGTGCTCATGCGGGTGAGCGTGTCGGTGGTTTCGCCGATGTAGGCACGCCCGTGCTTTTCGTCACTGAGTACGTAGACCAAGGGCCAGTTACCCGCAGCAAAGGCATTGTCGCGCAAATCGTTCAGGGCGTCCTTGCTGAAGGGGTAGCGCTGAATCTCAGCCATCGGCGATTGGCTCATAGCTCGGTGTACTTCTTCGCGGTTCCCCTGGCTTTGCTGACCGGGTATTTCTTTTCGTTCAGGGCAATCTTGTCGAGCACAATCTGCTCCACATCCAGCTCATAGCTGTCTGCCAGCAGTAACGCATAGGCAATCACATCGGCGAGTTCTTCTTTTACTTTGCTGACATCGGCCTGTTCGGGAGATTTCCATAGAAATAACTCCAGCAGTTCCGAAGCCTCGATACTCAGGGCCAGCGATAGATCTTTCGGGTTGTGGAACTGCTTCCAGTCTCTGTCATCCCGGAATTGACGCAGCCGGGCGATCGCCTCATTCATCAAAACACCCCTTTAATCATGAGCAGATTGACTAAGGATACAGAAATTCATTGGGCTGGGGTGTAACAACCCAGAATGAAATATTATTGGAAAACTGAAATAGGGAAAGATAAATCAAGAAGGGAAAGTGGTCGGCGTGGCAGGATTCGAACCTGCGACCCCTTCGTCCCGAACGAAGTGCGCTACCAAGCTGCGCCACACGCCGATCAACGGCCGGTATTATACGCATTGGCGGCGGTTTTGCTACCCCTTCCCCGGGCTGGAATTCAAAAATTCTGTCGTGGATTGTCCGGATCGGTGGCAAGCAGAAGCCTCGCCCTGGCAGTGGTAAACCCGGTTGAATGGGCGTATAACAGCGGCGTGGATGCCGCCTTGCCTTGTAAGGCGTTGCGACTGGCCTGTGTCCGGACATCGGAGCCCCCTGCCCTGTGAACATTATCCCCATTGTTCAGATCCTCGGTTTTCTGCTCATCCTGCTCAGTTTCCTCATGACCCTTCCGGTTAACCTGCTGGTATTCGGTGATACGCCGGATTGGCTGGCGTTCGTGAAATCCTCGGTGGTCTGTTTCAGCATTGGTGCCGCGGCTCTGGCTTTGGCGGGGCGGCGGAAACACGCGCTACGCCAGCAGCAGATGTTCATGCTGACGGTGTCGGCGTGGGTTGTGATTCCGTTATTCTCCAGTTTGCCGCTGCTGCTGAGTGACATGAAGCTGAGCATGACCGATGCTTTCTTTGAGAGCATTTCCGGCGTGACCACTACGGGTTCCACCGTTCTTACCGGCCTGGATCATCTGCCGGACGACATTCTGCTCTGGCGTTCGATCATGCAATGGATGGGCGGTATCGGGATCATCGGTATGGCGGTTGCCATCCTGCCGTTTCTCCGGATTGGCGGTATGCGGCTGTTTGCCACCGAATCGTCCGAATGGAACGAGAAAGCGGTGCCCCGCACCAGCCACCTGGCCCGCAGCCTGGTACTCATCTATCTGGGCTTGACGCTCGGTTGCGTGCTCACCTACTGGCTGCTGGGGATGAGTTTCTTTCAGGCGCTGAATCACGCGTTGACTACAGTATCGACCGGGGGCTATTCCACCTCGGACAGCTCCATGGGGCAGTTTGATTCGCCGTCCATTCTACTGGCGTCGACGGTTTTCATGGCCATGGGCGCCATGCCGTTCTTTCTGTTTGTACGGTTTATTCACGGACAGCGACAGCCACTGTTGCGGGATCAGCAGGTTCGTTTCTTTCTCCGGTTCCTGGTGATTGTCGCTGCGTTGCTGACCATTTACCGGGTTCTGAGGGAGCCGGTAGATCCGTTTGAGACCTTTGTTTCAGCGCTGTTCAATGTCACGTCTGTGGTAACCACAACCGGCTTCGCCTCCACGGATTACTCTTTGTGGGGCCCGTTTGCGGTGGTGGTATTCCTGTTCATTACCTTTGTCGGCGGGTGTTCCGGGTCCACGTCTGGCGGCATGAAAATCTTCCGGTTCCAGCTGTCCATGCTATTGCTCAGGGAGCAGGTACGTCGTTTGCTGCACCCTCACGCGGTGTTTGCCCGCAACTACAACGGGCGGGTGATTGGTGACGATATCGTGGCCTCCAGTGTCGCCTTCTCTTTCATTTTTCTGGCGACGCTGGCGCTGGTGACGGCGATTCTGGGGGCGCTGGGGCTGGATCTGGTGACCAGTCTTTCCGGAGCCGCTACGGCTTTGACGAATGTCGGGCCAGGACTGGGCGATACCATCGGCCCGGCAGGCAATTTCCAGACCTTGCCGGATGCGGCCAAATGGGTTCTGATGGGCGCCATGATTCTGGGCCGGTTGGAGCTGTTGAGTGTGTTTGTGATGTTGTCGCCGGACTTCTGGCGCAGCTGAGTGGAAAAGCAGGATAGGCAGGCGGCTGGTTTATTGTGAACCAGCGGCCTGTGTGCCTCAGCCTGCTGTGGGCAGCAGGGAGATGTCGGCAACCCGCAGGAACAGGTTGCGCAGGCGGTTCAACAGTGCCAGACGATTGTTGCGCACGGCTTCGTCGTCGGCCATCACCATCACTTCATCAAAGAAGGTGTCTACCGGCTCACGCAGGCTGGCCAGCGATGTCAGCGCACTGGCGTAGTCACCCTGCTCGAACATCGGCAGTACTTGCTGTGCCTGCTCTTCCACCTTCGCCGCCAGAGTTTTCTCGGCAGCATCCTGCAACAGCGCGGTGTCTACGGTCTCGCCGATGCGGTCACCACCCTGTTTGGTGAGGATGTTGGAAACCCGCTTGTTGGCGCCGGCCAGGGCCTGGGCCTCTGGCAGCTGGCGGAAGGCTTCCACGGCTTTTACCCGGCGGTCGAAGTCCAGCGGGCGGGTCGGGCGGCGGGCGTGCACCGCCAGGTACACTTCGGCGCCGATGCCCTGCTCATCATAGTGGGCACGGAAACGCTCCAGCATGTAGTCCACCACGGTGCTGGCGGTGTTCTTCTCGGTCAGCACGGAGAAGTTTTCTTCCGCCCACTCGCAGACCGTCTGCAGGTCGAGTGGCAGTTCACGTTCGATGATGATGCGCAGCACACCGAGAGAAGCACGGCGCAGAGCGAACGGGTCCCGGGTACCGGACGGCGGCTGGTTGATGCCGAACAGGCCGACCAGGGAATCGATGCGGTCAGCAATGGCCACCGCACAACCGGTCAGGGTGGTGGGCAGGTCGTCGCCGGCAAAGCGCGGCATGTACTGCTCGTTCAGGGCCTTGGCGACATCGGCATGTTCGCCGTCGTTGGCGGCGTAGTACTGGCCCATAATGCCCTGCAGGTCGGTGAACTCCAGCACCATTTCGGTGACCAGATCGGTCTTGGCCAGCATGGCAGCACGCTCGGCCAGGGCCGGGTCGCTGTTGATGGCTTCGGCAATCTTTTTGGCCAGGGCTGCTACCCGTACAGATTTGTCGTAGATGCTGCCCAGCTTGTCCTGGAACACGATGGGCTTGAGTGCCTCGATGCGGTCTTCCAGCCTGGTCTTGCGGTCGGTGTCGTAGAAGAAGGCGGCGTCGGACAAGCGCGGGCGAATCACTTTCTCGTTACCGGAAATCACCTGGGCCGGGTCTTTACTCTCCAGGTTGGCCACGGTGATAAACAGCGGCAGCATCTTCCCGCCGGCATCCACTACGTGGAAGTACTTCTGATGCTCCTTCATGGAGGAAATCAGGGCTTCGGCCGGTACATCCAGGAAGCGCTCCTCGAAGCGCCCCATCAATGGTACCGGCCATTCGTTCAGGGCAGTCACTTCGTCCAGCAGGTCTTCGTCGATTACGGCCTTGCCGCCGGCTTCTTTCTCCGCCAGCGCGGCCACGCCGGCGCGGATCTGCTCACGACGCTCGGCGAAGTCTGCCAGTACGTAGCCTTCCTGCTTGAGCACCACTTCGTAGTCGGCCGGGGTGGGCACAATCAGCTCTTTCGGGCAGTGGAACCGGTGGCCACGGGTCTTGTTGCCGGGCTTGAGGTTCATCACCGGTGCTTCAATCACCTTGTTGCCGTACAACAGAATCAGCCAGTGTACCGGGCGCACGAATTCCGTCTTCCAGGCACCCCAGCGCATGCGTTTGGGAATGGGCAGGGCGGCCAGGGATTTGTCCACCAGATCCGGCATCAGTTCTACGGTGGGCTTGCCCTTCTCAACGGTACGGTACACCAGCCAGGCACCCTTGTCGGTCTCCATGGTGTCGAGCTGATCCGGGGTAATCCCCAGGGAGGTGGCGAAGCCGGTCAACGCCCGGGTGGGGTTACCGGAATCATCAAACGCTGCTTTCACGGCCGGGCCGCGCTTCTCGACCGATTTGTCCGGCTGGGCATCGGCCAGGTCCCGGATACGTACCGCCAGACGACGGGGTGCTGCGAAGCTTTCCACCGCACCAAAGGCTACGCCGGCTTCTTCCAGGCCTTTGACAATGCCCTGGGTGAAAGCGTCAGAGAGGGGCTTGAGAGCTTTCGGAGGCAGCTCCTCGGTGCCCAGTTCGACCAGAAAATCCTGAGTTGCCATGATTATGCGTTCCCCTGTTCCTGCGGTGCCTTGTTGGCTTTCTTGCCCTTTTTACTGGCCTTGGCGTCGGCGGCTTCAGCGGCGGCCAGCACTTCCTTGCGGAGGTGTTCCGGGGCCAGCGGGAAGCCCAGCTTGCGACGGCTCTCGAAGTAGGCCTGGGCCACGGAGCGAGCCAGGGTACGTACACGCAGGATGAAACGCTGGCGCTCGGTCACGGAGATGGCGTGACGGGCGTCCAGCAGGTTGAATGTGTGGGAGGCCTTGAGCACCTGCTCATAGGCCGGCAGTGGCAGACCTGCGTCGATCAGGCGGGCGCTTTCCCGCTCATAGACATCGAAGCTGTGGAACAGGAACTCGGTGTCGGCATGTTCGAAGTTGTAGGTGGACATTTCCACCTCTTGCTGATGGAACACGTCGCCGTAGGTAACCACGCCATCCGGGCCATTGGTCCAGACCAGGTCGTACACGCTGTCCACGCCCTGGATGTACATGGCGATGCGCTCAAGGCCGTAGGTCAGCTCGCCGGTGACCGGATAGCACTCCAGGCCGCCCACTTGCTGGAAGTAGGTAAACTGGGTGACTTCCATACCGTTCAGCCAGATTTCCCAGCCCAGACCCCAGGCGCCCAGAGTC
>MDSY01006335.1_pt1 | contig 11596 bp, 12 predicted proteins | sample 811131 | NCBI WGS metagenome assembly MDSY01 (sample SAMN05326643, study PRJNA326480) | marine metagenome | isolation source: seawater | place: Atlantic Ocean: South West | collected 2010
ATAGAAATTTTCAATGCAAGGCAGATAATATATGTAGAACTTGCAATACATTTACATCACATGGTGGTAAATGTACGTCAATTAATAAATATCCTAACGCTTCTATTAGTGAATTTGGAAGTGTTTCGGGAGTATCTAATATGATGACTGAGATATATAAAAATGGACCTATTGCATGTGGTATAAACGCTAACGAAATACTTGAGTATACGGGCGGTATTATAAATAATCCACATGCTCTTAAAACAGTAGATCATATTATTAGTATTGTTGGATGGGGATATGATAATATAATTGATCAACAATATTGGATAATTAGAAATTCATGGGGAGAATATTGGGGGGAAAAAGGTTTTATGAGGCTAATTTCCGGAAATAATCAATTAGGAATAGAACGTTTTTGTGCATGGGCTTTACCCGATGTATGGACTGAAGTAAATTATCCCTGTTTTGAAGATGGTACAAATTGTCACATGTAATGTTTAATGGGTAAGATTAACTTTTATAAATCTTGTTATATTATAAAATCTATGATCTCGCCTTTTGAAAGTGATGTTTTTTTACCGCAGATCATCTCAGTTATGATTTCTGCTGTCCTTTTATGTGTAGTTATCCATATCACTTTTTCGGGGAAATTTTTGAGTTCTAAAATAAAGTCCTGAATATCGTCTGTTATTTTTTTTTTAATATGTGGATGGTAATTATTATCTCGCCCATATAGTATATAATCTTTTATGGTAGGAGGATCTGAATGATCTTGGGGTGTATTGGCTTTACCACGAGATGTATTGGCTGTATTACTCACATCCAGAAGCGGGAACCATTTAGGAATCATTTCCTTGCTATGTCGCAAATACTCGCTAGGGTCCTGGGGGTCTAAAAACCCCTTAAGATCCTTGGTCATGGCAAGACAGTCGCGTGAAAGCCACTTCACGTCATCCCCAAGCACTTCAGTAGATACAGGTTGCATAGCCATGACTGCGTTTTGCCATGAGATATGCTGCGTCTGTACTGCGCGACGTAATGGACTGGTGATCGCTATTATATCCTTCAGCGACACACCATGCTTCACCAATATTTTACCTAATTCTCTCCCCACTGCCTTAGCCTTCTTCACGCCATTCTTGGTCAAGTAATCGTCTAACCAGTTATATTTTTTTGCATATGTATTCCAATTCACTATCCCTTTGTGTATAGCCTCATCGGTTTCTTGTTTCGTACTCAACTGCCGTGCCTCTTTTATTTTTTTTAATAAGTTTTGTTTCATTGCCTGGAGTACTATATCTACTTTCACATTTCCGTGACGCTGTATTATTAACAATTTACGTCTAGCAGATGATAATTTATCTAATAAAGAAGGTACCGAAAGATATCTTGTCTTGGCTAATAAATGGTAACCCGGTGGAGGTAGTAATTTAATGTTACTTATACTTGGTATAATTTCAGGATTATTTTTACGTAAAAAAACTAGATTTAAAAAATTTAATATATCTTTCATAGTTTCATACATATTTTTACTTGTATCAAATAATTTTAAATCTACATTTTGACTTAGAATATCTTTAATACTACTAATGGAACCGATATATTCATCATATCGTCTGTTAATAACATCTATATTATCATCTTTTCGAGCTTTTAGCTTAGATATACAAGACTCAGGTGGAATTTTGTAAACAGGATGATATTTTATACCACATATACATTTACATCTACCCATAGTATATTCAATTACAAGATTTTTTTTTCGATCTAGTACAATAATAACATCTGGTTTTATTTTTCCCCACTTGTTACTAAATAAAACGCGGGCCTGTTCAATAGTACGTGGAAAACCAGTCATTATATATCCCTTATCATTTAATGGGTATAATACTTTCATCATTAAATCAATTACTAAATTATTATCTATCAATTTACCTTGTTGCATATAATCCTGTATTTTATTTAAGATACGGGTATTATTTTTAGTTCCGCTGCGAATTACCTTACTGCAATCAATTATTTGATACTTTTTCCAACTAAACGCTTTTTTTAAATGATTAGCAATATATCCTTTTCCTCCACCAGGCGTACCTATTATTACTATTTTCAAATTAGATTTCTTAAGACTATATGGTGTTAACTTAATTAGTTCTTTTGTTTTTATCTTTTTTAATGGATTATATAATATATTATTATGTGAAACTCTATATTTAAATTCGTTTTCTAAACTAAAGTTTTCAGAGTATTTAGATAAATAACTATCCATTATATATTATGACATAATATATAATTATCTGCAACTCTATATTTAAATTCCTTTTTCTAAACTAAAGTGTTCAGAGTATTTAGATAAATAACTATTCATAATATATTATGAACAATTATACATTTATGAATACATCAGAGTCATTTTCATAGTATCATTGTTTACATATTTTTTTTTTTTCATATCTATAATTTTTATCTATAACTGAATTAACAAACATTTTATTACTAAGAGTGTCGTAAATATAACTATAAAAAAAGTTGATTTTATCCTTGGTCCATGTATCGCCTAATTTAAATTTTAAGAAAACATCCATATAATTATCAGTTAAAGCTGTTTTTAAAATATAGTAAGATAATACATTTGTAGATTGTTTTAATTTTTTATTTTTAGTATTTTTTTCTTTAATGATATGATCCATACCAAATTTGTCTAATATCATACATGCTCTATCTGTTTGATATATTAATTCTAAATTCAAAATATCAATTACTGATTGATTATGTATAATACTATTTATCATAGAATTATATACTATAGCCATAAAATCTGTATATGTTTCAAATAAATTAACATGATTTATTAAGGGATTCATTATTTCATAATCATAATTTTTCATTGATTTAATATCAATATCTTCCATTTGAAATGTATGAAAGTCTAAATAAAGATAATGAATTAATTCATGTAAAAACACTTTATCATGCTCTTCTTCTCTATATATACATATATAAGGATTTGAAATACCAGTCGTTGTGAATCCAGAATTAGTATTAATAGGTTCTATATTAGAAGTATTACTTAATTGTTTTTTATAATTAGTTGGAATATAATATAATGTAACAGTGCTATATTGTAAAAATTCATTTATAAATGTGATTCCTTTTAACCCCATTATTATAATATCTTTTAAATTAATGTTAGATATATTATTTAGGATAATTATTTCTATTATAATTTGATTATATGTAAATACATATTTTTTGTAATAATTATAATTATCATTAATATCTTTCATTATAAGTTCAGGTGAAAATGGTGACTTTAATTTATCCATTATATTTTTTTTAGATATATGATCCCCTATAAATTGAAAATCTGAATCATTACTAAATAAAATATTATTTAATATATCTGATAAAGAATTTTTAATACTATTTAATTTAGCCATAAAATATTCTGATTCTTTTGTAGCCATTCTAAAATATAGACATATGATTTTTTTTTAAATTATATGTGAATATAATTTAAAAAATATTTCAGATATTTTGATTATATATCAAATGATTTGATTCTAAAGAATATAGTGTTGAACATGATAAATTGACTGATTTTTCATCTAATAAATTTTTAGAAGGTATAAAAGTTACATACAAATTACCATACTCATCGTCTATACAGTTATATAAACCTGACTTTTGAAAACATACTATATTACTATTCTTGATAATGATATTAGATTTCAAATTAATTTTAGAATTCAAAGAATATTCAAAATAAAAGCCATTTACATAGGAGTCAATATTTAAATTATAATTCATAAATAAATGATGTGGATTCTTACCTCTACTTACGTTATAGGGAAAATTATAATTTAATTCAAATATATATTTATGTTCTAAAAATGTTATTTTAAAAACGTCTTCTTTTAAATCTAAAATATAATTTTCAACCACATCGTTACTTATTATTTTCAATTTAATATGTGAATATGTTCTTAAAAATTCGATATTTACATCTATTTGATTGTCATTATTATTAGATATATCATCTAATTGAATATTTAAATCATACATTTTTTTATCCATAGTCGAGTTAGAATTACGCATATTTTTTTTTAAATAATGTTTAAATACGTCACCTCCCTTATCTATTAAATCATTTGTATTTATTTGATTAAATGCATCTTCAAAAGTTTTATTCTGATCTAGTAACGTGGTAGTAAAATTGGATAATGTGGAAGTTAAAAATTTAGCTATTACTGGATCCATATTTTTAAATATTTTTTCAAATATATCAGATGGATTATCAAATATGTCAGGTATTGTACCATCTAAATCATATGCTCTTCTTGAATCTTTATTACTTAATGTCTGATATGCTTCTGATATACGTTGAAATGTTTCATTTGCAGATGGATCTTTATTTTTATCTGGGTGATATTGTAAAGCTAATTTTTTATAGGATTTTTTTATATCTTGTTCAGATGCATTTGTAGATATGTTTAGGATTTGATAATAATCCATTTATATTTGAATATTAAAATAACTTTAAATACTTCACATATTACGTTATATCTACAATATTATGTTTGATTTGAGTTTTATCGACTTTATCAAATAACTCGTATCCTACTAAATTTTCAACAACTGTATAATTTACCATAAATTGATTAAATTTAGTATGTTTTATATCTATATTAGGAATCATGTATGTATTCATATATGTTTTATTATTATTATTAAATAAAATTGATTTATAGATATAATTTGGTACTGATAAATTATCATTTAATACATAATAATTAATATTTTTAATATTATTTTTTTGAACAGGTTTAAATATAGTACCAGTAATAATCCATAATTCTTCATACATAACGGAGTATTTGCGTACATTATTCTCTAATCTATTCCAAATACCTTCATTATTTTCTTTATTTTGAGGAATTATATTGGCTTCTAATACATACGTGTTTTCTTTATAATCATAAACATTAAAATCACCAGACGGTACTAAATGTCCTCTAGAATAAGGTTTATAATCGTTTTTATTTGGTATAAATTTAGAGTTTAATATATTTTTAAAATTAAATTTTTTGCTAAATACTTTTTTATCTTCTTTTTCTAAATAATGTAATGTCCAATTAGGTATTCTTTTTTCCGGATTATATGATGATATATAATTATCAAATATGATAAGGTTATTATTAGTAGGATAACCGTATTTAATAATATTATTATTTACTGAAAAAAACATATTTGATATAAAATTATAATATAGTTTCATGATTATAATATACTACAATACTATATTTATAATTATATGGTAGCTATATTTAAAATTATTAATGTTTATGTTTATGTTTTTTATTAGATTTAATATTAAAACTACTACTAATATCTAACCAATGTTTTAACATTTTAATGGATAGAAATATTAATAAACTAAAAATTAAAATATGGATCCATGATATATAATTGTATGGTGATTTCGTAGTAAATCGATTTAAATGTGTATTTATACCCGATAGCACAATAATTATAAATAATACTGCTATTGATATATGCATTGTTTTAAGATTAAGTTTATAATTATTGAATCCTAAAATAATACTTATTAAAAATAATAGAAAAGTTATTAAATATGCTATATAAATTTTCATATAATATACATAAATAAATAATATTTTTTAAAATATTCAATGCTCATTTAATAAATAAATATATATATATGGACATATTACTTATTTTTCTTTTTCTTTTTTTAATAATAGTTATTTTTTCATTATTTTATCATGTAAAAATACATAACGATGCGTATAAACTATATATAATTGCTAAAAAAAAAGCTAAAAAACTAAATAAAAAATTACTTGTTTTAGGAAGCCCTAAATCTATATCTGGAAAACTAATGTCTAATTTCACAAAAACGTATGGTTGTGGAGATTTATGTATTGATATGAATTGTTGTATAGATTGTAAAAACACAATATGTGGGAAAGTAGAAGACACGTTACATAAACTGGAATCAAATAAATATATTATCTATGAATCTGGATTATTAGAGGTAGTGGATGATAATAAATTACACTATATTGTAAATGAAATATATAGGTTATCTGGTGGTAAAGATAATATATATTCATTTCATCATATTCAAAATTTTAAATTTTATATAAAATATTTTTGGAAGCATATTTATTATTTATTTAAAGAAGGATATATTCAACGCTTTGTAATAAAATATCCACCAAAAAATAAATATCAATTTATTAAAATATAATTAAAATATAATCTATAATCATATTATATAATTAATATGTTTAATTGTAAAATAGGAAAGTTTAACAAAAAAGAAGATCAAAATACAATTCATAAAATTAAAAATTGGAGCTTACAATTTTTTAAAAATGATTTAAAAAACCGACCATCAGTTCATAAATATATAAGTAAATTGCCTAATAGTATAATTAAAGAAATTGATAAAATCAGATATTCTCGGGAAATTACAAAAAATATATGCAAACAATATAAAAATTGTAAAATAATTCCATTAAATTCAATTGATGAAATTTATATTTCACATGTAAATTATGATAATGGCGGTGATCAAGGACTATTTGATAAACATTATGATGGAAATTTACGATTTATAAATAATGCAACAGCAATAAGAGCATTAATATATTTATCATCTAATGGTAATTTAAAAGTCGTATTTAATAATTGTAATAAATCTAAACATTTCAAAACTTTTGAATATGGTCTACTAGATTTTCATAAAGAATATCACTGGGTAGAAGGATCATATGATCCGAATGAAAAGATACCTAGAATTATATTAAAATGTAATTATATGGTATGTGAAAATTGTAGTTATGTTTATCAAGAATTATATAAACATATGAATTTATTTGTTTTCTATATTGTAAAATTATGCATGGAATATTCAAAAAGTCCAAAAACTTTTTTTCAGAAATTTATAGGTTTTTTTTGTAACTTTTTTAGAATCATAAATATTTACAGTCCATTTTTATCATTTATTTTTATATTTAGTGTTATCGTATTAATGATAATTTTAATGATTATGTTATTTAGATTTACAAATAAAAATCTTTCTTTCCATTATTAACTAAATTAGATATTAAAATATTAGGTAAAACGTTAAATACTTTTTAAAATATCTCTTTCTTCTTTAAGATGCTTTAAGTATGCTTTATCTACTATAATATCCATATTATGAACGTTATTTATATCTTTTGTGTATGCTTTCATTTTTTGCTTTTCATCTTTAATTATTTTTTTAGTGTCTTTAATATTTCTTTTATGATATGATTTAGCCGATTTATTTGTTACAGATTTAACTAATGTACTACTCTGTTCAAGTTTTTTTTTGTGTTTTTCAATATTATCTTGTGATTTATGTATTTTTATTAAATTGTTTAAATTTTTTCTGATAATACGCCATCTATAAGAACTTATTTTTATCTCTAGTATAGTTTTTTCTGCTTCTACTAATGCATCATATTCAATATTATATAGTTTATAAAAAATGTAAGTAGGATTAGATAAAAAATCACTAGCAAATGTTTGACAGTTTGCTAGTGCTTTAGGATCATCTCTTTTCCATTTCCTATATAAATTAAAACCTATTAAACCGGATTTTAAATCATATTTAAATGGAGTAACAGTTATCATTTGCGAATTTGTACTTTTTATTGAATTAGACAGTATCCAATCCAATATTCTAATATGTACATATCTTAATTTACCAGATTTAAGATTTAAAAAATTAGGATACATATTATTTATGTCTTCTTTATGATAAACTGATTCAATCCCAGTACAAACAAAATTACAGCCATCTTGTTCATCCGAATCAATATTAATTAGTACTTCTCCCGATGAATTAGTGTAGTTATATTTTTGTTTTTTATTTTGAGAATCTATACATTCTTTAACTAATGATTTACATTTTTGAAGAGTACTATCAGGAGATAGTAACAATACAGTATTGTTAGGTCCTACTTCAACGCCTATACTATAAATACAACCAGTCTTTGTTGTAATTTCAATCCAAGAATGATATCTACCCATACCCAGAATGTTATTTATTTTTTTAGGCCCCCATTTAACTTTTTTTCTGTTAACACGACTAGTCCCTATCATAATTCTACATTCATCGCCTATGCTAAATGGATTATATGTTGCATCATATTCTTCGCTGTTACAATTTCCACCAGATTGTAAACATGTAGATATATTATTTTTATAATATGATTGACTATAAATATACTTTTTAAGTAGATTATATCCACTATAACTATTTATATCTATTTTTTTGTTATTAGTTGGATCAATTATATAGTTATACATTTTATTATAATATTTTATAATAAATTTGATACGTATATTTTTAAAATGACTAAATATAGGATAATAAATGGATAATTTGCGTCGTAGACTCGAAAATATCAAAGAATGGACAAATATAGATATTAATTCACCTAATTCTAAAAAAAAAATAGAAAGTATAATTGATAATGATTTGAATAATAATAATATTTCAGATGTAAATTTATATTTAAATGTGAAAGATAAATTTAGTAATCTAGGAAAAACTAGTATCGAATTACTAGAAATATATAAGTTTAACTAATTTGTGAATAACTTTTTTAACTGTAAAATATACCATTCTATTACTATAATATTATGTTCAATAATACTAGCACGGTGATTTGCACATGATGTAATGACTAATATTTTATTTTTAGTGTCATCATCAATATCCGAATTTATATAATGTTTAAATATTAATTGAATTAATTCAATTGAATCGATGTTTACTAATAATAATTTGTATACTATACTGCGTATAGTATATATAGATGATATATTAGGTTTATTAATTAACTTAATAATTTCTTGTACATAAGATAAGCTATAATTAATTGGATATTTATCAGTTGATTTATTATCTATAAAATATTCCAAAGTAAGATTTATCTTAAATAAGTCTTTATCATTTTTGTCAATTAATTCTTTTATCTTTAAATCGTCGTATAATATATTTTCTTTGTCTAAGTGGTACTTCACATAACTTATAATATCCAATTCTTTTGGTCTAGGTACACGTATTTCTTGGAATCTAGATAGCAATACTTTATCGATATGAGCAGTCGATTTAGCTATACATATAAATTTAGCTATATGTGTAGTTTTTTCTATCATTCTTCTTAAAGCTAATTGAGCTGGTCTGGATAGTTTATCAAAATTATCTATTACTATTATTTTAATAACACCAATATTTATATTTTTATATTCAAGTAATGGATATATAAAATCTGTAACAACTGACTTATCATAAAAACCTATCTCATTTAAATTAATTTCATAATGATATGGGGTGACTATGTATTCTATAGTTATGGAATTATTATTTATTTTAATATCTTTAGTTTCAATGGATCTTTGTATTAAAAGATTACTATTAAATAAATGATTCAATAAACACTTTATAATAGTTTTTTTACCTGAATTAGAACTACCATATAGACAAATATTAATCATATTATCCAAATTATAATTTTTTAATCTATTGACTAAATCTTTATTAAAGAAAAAATTATCTAAATTATTAGGAATTAAATTATTATGCATTCATAATTAAATTTAATTATTAAATTATATTTAAGTAAATTAAACATGACACAATTTTAAATGTTAAAATGCGGGTAAAAAATTTTAATATTACCTATTAAATATTAATAATGTATACTGATCATATTTCATATATTGATGAACTTATTATTTTTCTAAAAAAGTATAAATCAGAAATTAATAATAAAGAAATATTTGATAAAGTACATTTTGATTATGTATACCTATCTATAAATAATGATTTATATAATGTAAAAGAAAAATTATTATATATTTTATCTTCAAAAAATGAGTTTGTACTGGATAATAATATTAAAAAAGAAGTTACAGATTATTTGACTACACAAAATAATATTAAAAAATTATATCCATTTATTTTACAAAGTATTATGGAATCAATTTGATTATATTTTATATTTAAAATAATATATAAATTATAATGGATCAATTTATTATTAAAAATTCTTCAAATACAATGGGTCTAGATTCATTGACTGTATATAATAAATCAAAACAAATACAAGTAAATAATAAAAATATAAATGAAAAGTTAAATAATTTTAAGTTATTTATAAATGATAAATTAAATAATTTTAATCCAACTGATAAAAGTACTAATAACATTAATTATATGTTAAAATTAATGTGGTTTGAATATTTGACTCATAATTTAACAATTAAAAAAGAACATGAATTATACAACTGTTTAGATTTAAAATAATCAATATATTAGTTTTTACTATATAAAAAAATCTATTTTTATATAATATATAATATTAATGAGTAATTCTATTAATTGGGACGAAGATGTATGGTATATATTAGATTCATATTTTAAAAATGTAGCTAATTATCTTACCAAAAATCAAATTGATTGTTATAATATATTTTTATCAGAAAACATACCTAAAACAATAAGGCAATTCAATCCAATAGAATTACCCTACTCATATAACGAAGAAAATGACTCATATTTATTTGAACTTAAAATTACTATTGGAGGAAGTTTAACAAAGGAAGGCACTGTAATTAACGATGGGTCGGGTATATATATAGGTAAACCAATTATACAAGAATTAATAAAATCCGGAGATCAACTAAAAATTAAACAAAAAACATTATATCCAAATGAAGCCCGTCTTAAAAATTTATCGTATAAAACAGATATACTTGTAGATATTATAGTAGAAACTATTGTAAATGATGGTAATGATAAATCCGATATTCCTTCTACTAAAGTAGATCCTATAGTATATAGAAAAATATCGATAGGATCTATACCTATTATGTTAAGATCAAAAATATGTTCTCTATATAACGTAAACAAAGAACAACTTAAAATGTTAGGAGAATGTACATATGATCAAGGTGGCTATTTTATATTTGATGGAAAAGAAAAGGTTATTGTATCACAAGAAAGACAAGTCGAAAATAAAATATATACTAATTTTACACCTAAAGATCCTAGATACAAACTAGTATCGGAAATTCGTTCAGCGCCTGAAAATAAATTTCAACCGGCCAGAATTACGAAAGTTGTGTTTATGCGAGAAAAAATAACTGCTAACACGGGAAAAATAAAAATAAATGATAATTGTATTCGCGTGTTAATTCCTCAAATAAACGAAGAGGTACCACTATTTATTTTATATAGAGCTCTCGGATTAATTTCGGATAGGGAAATTATAAGTACTATTATTTCCATAGAAGACAGTCTATATTGTAAAGAAATTATGGATTTTTTAAGACCCTCAATTATTGAAGGTTCTTCTGTTAGTTCAACAAGAGATGCATTTGCATATTTAAGTCATGATGGCAAAATATCCAAAATTTTTCTAAGAAGTAGTACTAAAGAACAAAGATCTATATTTGCATTAGATATTTTAAGAAATCATTTTTTACCACATATTGGTACTAATTTATTTGATAAGGTATATTTTTTATCACATATTGTAAAAGAATC
>MDSY01040369.1_pt1 | contig 11595 bp, 10 predicted proteins | sample 811131 | NCBI WGS metagenome assembly MDSY01 (sample SAMN05326643, study PRJNA326480) | marine metagenome | isolation source: seawater | place: Atlantic Ocean: South West | collected 2010
ATAGTTGTTTGTAAATCTATCAAAATAATACGCTGCTGTTGAATAACTTTTCTCGTTAAAATTTGATTGTGCAACCATAAATTGAATACGCTCCATCTGAGGCTTACCTCTGTAAGTTGGTGTCACTAATTCAAATAGTCTAAGTGCTTTACCATACTCTTTGGCTTCATATTTTTTTACAGCTAACTTATATCTTTCTTGCATGGTTCCTTTCCCAACAGTCCGCTGATACTCACCACATGAATTTAGTAGTAACGTAACTGAAAAAATGATTGCTAAAATTTTGATTTTTCGCATTTGGCAAAATTAAGGTTTTTAAATGGATTACTAAAACGCTTATTATATTTAGATTCTTACAATATGAAAACTTTTTTTAAAAGTTTTCATATTTATTTATTTTTTACTCCTAAAATTATATCAGTATAATATTAATAAGCTAAATAAAATTAGTCTAAATTTAATTTGATTAGCAAGTAACTTCAAATTCTATTATAATGACTTCAAAAAGATATTAAATGTTTGTTAATTTGATTCTGGAGCATTTTCTACTGCTATAAGACGCTTTACATCACTGTCAAACAAGTATAAACCTCCTTTATCATCTCCAATTAGATTAATTTTGTCTAATATGTTTCTAGCAAGCGCCTCTTCTTCAATTTGTTCTGAAACATACCATTGCAAAAAGTTGTGAGTTGCATAATCTTTTTGATTTAAAGTGATATCAACTAAATCATTAATTGACTTAGAAACTTTTACTTCATGTTCAAACAAATTTTGAAACATTTCTTTAAAAGACCCAAATTCTAATGGTGGAGCTACTAAATGAGACACTTTTGCATGCCCACCTCGCTCATTTATAAATTTTACAAGTTTTAACATGTGCTGACGCTCTTCGTCTGAGTGTGCATACATAAAAGTTGCAACTCCTTCAAAACCTAGTGTCTCTGCCCATGAAGCCATCGCTAAGTATACTTGTGATGATGATGCCTCAACGGTGACTTGCTTATTTAAAGCTTCTTCAATTATTTTTGATAACATATTTTCTATTTTAAATTTATAACAAAATTAGCAATTTCTTTTTGAAGTTTCTCAGATGCTTTTATCAATGGCAATCTAACGTTATCTGAGGTAAGCCCTAATATTTGTAAAACAGCCTTGATTCCTGCAGGATTATTTTCAGAAAAAATTAAATTTATCACTTCCATTAACTTAAAATGAATTTGATATGCTTGTTTATTATCTCCTTCCAACCCTAAATTAATCAATGTAGAAAACTCTTTAGGAAACGCCTGCCCTATAACAGAAATAACACCTGATGCTCCTGCCAAAACAACATTTAATGCTAAATCATCATCTCCTGAAATAATTAAAAAATCTTTTGGCTTGTTTTTTATTAATTCTAAATATTGTTGCACATTATTTCCAGCCTCTTTTACTCCTATAATAGTATCAAAATCTTTTGCTAATCTGATGGTCGTAGAAGGCTCCATGTTTTTTGATGTTCTTCCAGGAACATTGTATAAAATAATTGGTGTTGGACTTGCCAAAGCTATTGCTTTAAAATGTTGATAAAACCCTTCTTGAGTTGGCTTATTATAGTAAGGTGCAACAGATAAAATAGCATCTATGTGGGATAAATCTTCAGATTGAATTTCTTTAATAACTGCTGTAGTATTGTTTCCTCCAATCCCTAAAACTAATGGTACACGATTGTTATTTATTGCAACAATTACTTCAATAATTTTTTGTCTTTCCTCTTTAGATATCGTTACACTTTCTCCTGTGGTACCATTAATTACCAGATAATTAATACCATTAGCAATATTGTACTCTACCAGTTTTTCTAGCGCAGAAAAATCAATTGACTTATCATCTTTAAAAGGAGTTACAAGGGCTACACCAGTTCCTATAAATTTTTGCATACAACCAATATTTTATTTTAAGTAAAAATACGCCATTCAAAAGATTTTTATCAATTTAAAACGCTATTAAAATCTAATTTTACAGATTTTCAAGCTTTGTTAAATTTTTAAATGATTATATTTTATTAAGTATTTCTAAGTATTTTTTTATTTCATCAAAAAATAGATCTACTTGATTTATATCACAAATTATATCAAGATCAAAAAAATCTGAACTAGCCTCTGAAAATCCAACTTTAAACGCTGCATTCGAAGAGGTTACCGTATATTCTAAAAAAATATTTTTTTTATTAAAAAAGCAAATCAATAAATCAAAAGGCTCCTCAAGAAAACTTTGTAAACTAGTATCTGTGATATCTCCTCTCCAATTAAAATCTTTTTCAGAAAAATGTTTGTATGATTTTTGATTGTCTTTAGAGAACTTTCTAAAGCTATATGTTTTTGGATTTCTAAATTGAAATTTTTGATTTAAAATCTGAGCAAAGTCGTGTTGTTTAGAAAAACAATCTAGAGTAATAATTCCTACAGAATTAATTTTTTGTGCAGACCTATTATTTGAAGACGATAATGTTTTTGAAAACTTATCAATCTTTTTTTTAATAAAGTGATGTTTTAATTTTGCTGTTAGCATAGATTCAATGGCACAAAAAAACTATCTTGTCCTCACAAATATAATTAAAACGAATTGTGTTCTTATGAAAAAACTCTGGATTCTTTTTCTGTTCATCTTCTTGTCTATTGCATGTAAAAACAGCTCTTATGAAGTTTCTAAAATTAAGGCAACACAAATTACTCTCATTCCTGAGATAAAACAAGACAGTACTATCATAGAAGTCTTTCAACCCTATAAAGATAAAATGACTGAAGAAATTACCAAGTCTCTTTCTTATGCTCCTTTGCAATTAGAAAGAACAGACGGAAATCTTCAAAGCACGCTTGGAAATTTAATTGCCGATTTGTCTTACCAAAAAGCCAACGAACTTTTTAAGAAAAAAACTGGAAATACTGTTGATTTCTCGATGTCTAATTATGGCGGAATTAGAGCTGCTATTATGAAAGGTGAGGTAACAGTTTCTAATGCTTTTGAGTTAATGCCTTTTGATAATACGCTTGTAGTAGTAGAACTTAGTTCTGAAAAAATTGAGGCATTATTTGCATATTTTATGGCTAAAAAAAGAGCACATCCGCTATCTAAACAGGTTGAATTGAAAATAAAAAATGACCAATACAGCCTACGAATCAATGGAAAACCCCTCTCCAAAGACAACACCTATTTTGTAGCTACTTCTAATTATTTACAAAAAGGAGGTGACGGCATGAACTTTTTAGAAAACCCTATAAGTTTGTATGATAGTAATTATTTAATTCGCGATGCAATTGTAGACTATTTTAAAAGTAAAGATACTTTAACAGCTGTTTTAGACAATCGGGTACTTATTACCAACTAAACAATGGTAAATTAAAGAGCTTAAAATTCTATATAATAATGAAGAGAAGAAAATTTATAAAACAAACCTCCGCAGGATTTGCTTTTGCAAGTATAGGGGGGCTCACATTACAGTCTTGTGATACGAGACAAAAACAAATTACCATTCTTCATACCAATGATACCCATAGCCAAATAGAACCTTTTGCTTCAAATCATCATCGACATGCAAACAAAGGAGGGGTGGCTAGAAGAGCTATGATGGTTGAAGGAATAAGAAAAGAGAATCCAAATACCTTATTATTAGATGCTGGAGATATTTTTCAAGGAACTCCCTATTTTAATTATTTTGGAGGTGAAATAGAATTTAAATTGATGAGTCTTTTAAAATATGACGCTGCTACACTTGGAAACCATGATTTTGATAATTCTATAGAAGGTTTTAACAAACAACTGCCCAATGCAAAATTTGATTTTGTCTGCGCTAATTATGATTTCAAAAATACGCTTTTGGACACCAAAGTAAAACCCTATAAAATTTTCTATAAAGACGGTATTAAAATTGGTGTTTTTGGATTGGGAATAGAATTGCTCAATCTAGTAAGTCCTAATTTATACAAAGAAACAAAGTATCTGAACCCTCTTGAAATTGCACAAGATATTTCTAGAGAATTAAAAAATAAAAAAGCTTGTGATTTAGTTATCTGCTTATCGCATTTAGGATATCACTATACAGATTCTCAAAAGATATCTGATTTAAAATTGGCAGCTGCAACTAAAAATATCGATTTAATAATTGGTGGACATACCCACACTTTTTTACCAAAACCAACTGTAGTAAAAAATTTAAATGATGAAAATATGTTGGTAAATCAAGTAGGAGCTTATGGTATTAACTTAGGGAGAGTAGACTTTTATTTCGATGAACACAAGAATAAAAAAACATCAGATAAAACGATTATTTTATAATTGTATAATTTATCAAAATGTTTACAAAAAATAATGGATTAACTAATCATCTCAATAAAATTATCTTCGTTAATAATAGCCACTCCTAAATCTTCTGCTTTTATTTTTTTACTAGGCCCCATATTGTCTCCTGCTAAGACATATGTTGTTTTTTTTGAAATAGCAGCACTTACTTTACCGCCATTATCCTCAATGGATTTTTTAAGCTCATTTCTAGTCATTTTATAAAAAACTCCAGACACCACAAATACCTTTCCTTTTAGTTTGTCCGTTTGACCAATCAGATCTTCCTCAGAAACTTGCAATTGTACCCCGTGGTATTTTAACCGGTCTATCAATTGCATATTTTCTAAATCATTAGAAAACTCTAGAATACTTTCTGCTATTCTATCACCAATTTCATCAACTGAAATTAAAGCTTCTAAATTGGCTGTCATTAAATTGTCTATAGATTTAAAATGCTTGGCTAGTTTTTTTGCTACTGTTTCTCCAACAAATCTTATCCCTAAAGCAAACAGTACTTTTTCAAAGGGAATTTCTTTTGATTTTTTAATTCCATCAATCATATTTTGAGCAGATTTTTCTGCCATTCGCTCTAAAGGAATCACTTGAGCTACTTGTAAATCATAGAGGTCTGCATAATTTTCAATGAGGCCTTCTTTGCGTAATAAATCTACTGTTTCACCTCCCAAACCATCTATATCCATGGCTTTTCTACTAATAAAGTGCTGAATTCTTCCAGTAATTTGTGGAGCACAACCATAGGTGTTAGGGCAATAATGTTTAGCATCACCAGCAGTTCTTACCAAGGCGGTATGACATTCAGGACAATGAGTTGCATAGATAGTTGACTGAGAATATTCCTGTCTTTTGGAGAGGTCTACGGCAATAATTTTTGGAATAATTTCGCCTCCTTTTTCAACAAAAACGGTATCATGAACTCTAATATCTAATTTTTCTATTTGATCTGCATTGTGCAAAGAGGCTCTTTTTACAGTAGTGCCAGCCAGCTGCACAGGTTCTAAATTTGCCACAGGAGTAATGGCGCCTGTTCTTCCTACTTGGTAGGTAATATCTTGGAGTACAGTAGCCACTTGCGCAGCTTTAAATTTATAAGCAATTGCCCAACGTGGAGATTTGGCAGTGTATCCTAATTCTTCTTGCTGTTGTAAATTGTTTACTTTAATAACAACACCATCTGTTTCATATGGTAATTTGTGACGTTTTATATCCCAATTATTTACAAAATTAAATACTTCTTCTATAGACCTAACTAATGTGATGGTCTTTGGTACTTTAAACCCCGCTATTCTGGCGGCTTCTAAACTTTCAAAATGAGTGGCATAGGTACGTTCATTAGTAACTACCTGATACAATAAACAATCTAAGGGTCTTTTTGCCACCTCTGCACTGTCTTGAAGTTTTAAACTCCCGCTGGCTGTATTTCTTGGATTTCTATAGGTTTCTTCTCCGTTTTCTAGACGCTCTTGATTCATTTTATGAAATCCGTCTAACGGTAAAATAATTTCACCTCTCATCTCAAAATTAGTGAGAAAGTCTGTAGGTAATGTTAAAGGAATAGATCTAATGGTTCTAATGTTTGAAGTAACTTCATCACCTTGAAAACCATCACCACGAGTAACAGCTTTCAAAAACTCACCATTTTCATAGGTGAGGTTAATAGAAGCTCCGTCATATTTTAGCTCACAGGTATACTCAATTGCTTCGGTTCCCAAATTCTTTTGGAGACGTTTTTCCCAATCCAACAAATCTTCTTTAGAGTATGAATTGTCTAACGAATACATTCTGTTTTTATGCAGTAGCGTTATAAAGTTTTTTGTAATGGTGCCTCCAACTCTTTGAGAGGGAGAATTAGCATCGTAAAATTCTGGATGAGCAGCTTCTAATGTCTCTAATTCTTTTAATTTTATATCAAAATCATAATCAGAAATAGTAGCGTTGTCTAAAACGTAATAATGATGGTTATGATGATTAAGCGCTTCACGTAAAGAATTAATTTGCTGCTGTACAGAATTCATTGATACTAAAAATTTGATTGGTTAAAAATAATCAAAAGAAAACCCGAAACAAAGATGTTTCGGGTTAAAAAAGTTATGAAGTTATCAACTATTAATAGTAGGTAAACCTTCTTACTTTAGCAATATACTTTGCCAAACGAATTACCTGATGGCTATAACCATATTCATTGTCGTACCAAACATATAAAACAACAGTATCTCCGTCTGTAATGGTGGCTTTGCTATCAAAAATAGATGGAGCAGTTGTTCCAATAATATCAGAAGAAACCAACTCGGCATCTAAAGAATATTGAATTTGCTCTACCAAGGCCCCTTCTAAGGCATTGTGTTTCATTATTGCATTAATAGCATCAGTAGTTATTTCTGAACCTAATTTAAGATGTAGGATGGCCAAAGAACCGTTGGGTACAGGAACACGAATTGCATTGGATGTTAACTTTCCTTTTAATGCAGGCAATGCTTTAGCCACCGCTTTTCCAGCACCTGTTTCTGTAATAACCATATTTAATGCTGCAGCTCTACCCCTACGGTTTTTACTGTGCATATTGTCTACTAAATTTTGGTCGTTTGTATATGCATGAATGGTTTCTAAATGCCCTTTCATAATCCCATAATTATCTTCCAGTACTTTTAAAACAGGTGTAATTGCATTGGTAGTACAGGAGGCTGCTGAGAAGATATCTACAGTATCTGGATGGTGATTTTTATGATTAACACCATGAACAATATTCGGAATCCCTTTTGCTGGAGCTGTTAATAATACTTTACTTGCTCCTGTAGCTTTTAAATGTCTGCTAAGCGCTTCTTTATCTCTAAAAGCTCCAGTATTATCTATTATTAAGGCATCATGAATACCGTAAGCTGTATAATCTATTTCTTCAGGTGCATTGGCAGCTATCATGGTAACTGTAGTACCATTAATAATTAATGCGTTGTTTTCTATATCTGTTTGAACCGTTCCTAAAAAATCTCCATGAACAGAATCTATGCGTAATAAAGAAGCTCTTTTTTCTAGCACATTTTCAGTAATAAGCCCTCTGGTAACTACTGCTCTTAAACGCAGTTGAGACCCTTTTCCCATTTTAGACATGAGCTCTCTAGCTAGCAACCTTCCTATTCTACCAAAACCATACAACACAACGTCTTTAGGCTGAACGTCTTTAGCAATGGTGGCGTCTTTTAATTGATGCCTTACAAAGGCAACTTTATCTTTGCTTCCATTCACGTCTAAATAACATTCATAGGCCAATTTACCGATGTCTAATTTAGACGATGGTAAATTAATTTCCTGAATTGCTTTTACAATATCTAGGGCATCATAAATAGAAATTGGCTTGGCAACAAACTCTTTTGCATAGTTGATGAGATTTAATATCTCACTGGCACGTTTGTCTACTAAAGTGTTTCTAAACAAGACCAACTCAATAGATTTATCATACCATAAATCATTGATAATATTAATAAATTCTGTAGTTGCTCTTCTTGTTTTAGCTTGGGTTATAACTTCTTTTTCGTAATTTTTTACTTTTAACATATCTGTTTGTCCTACCGTTAAATTTGTACAAAAGTATTTCTTTTTTTTACAATACGAAATCGATTTCGTTTAAATTTAATAATAAATTTTTGACGTTACAATAAAATGGTCTGCTGATGAAAGTACAGCAGTCTTTATCTTGCTAATCTAATGATTAAGACTGCTGTTAAGAAGTAAGTAATATTAAAAGAAGTAGGTGCCTTTTTCGCCATTTAAATCAATGATTTTAACTTTGATACGATATCCATTTCTAGACAAACCATCTAGTAATGCAACAGCTTCAGAAGCTGATGTTATTTTCTGATCATTAATTTCTGTGATCACGTAACCTACTAAACTTGAGGAATTAGATTCATTAGAAGCTTCTCTAATTATTTTTGCCCCCTGAGAATTGTCTTTCAATTCAAGTCCATATGCCCGAGAAATAAAACGCTCTATTCTTTTAATTAATTGAATGTTTTTAGAAAATACTTCTCCTTCTCTGTTAATAGTTAGATTCACAGACTCTCCAGGTCTTTTGGCCGATAGCTGTCCACTTAATTCTGAAAATTTAGATATTTTCACATCATCTATTTGCACAATAACATCTCCTTTTTTTAATCCAGCTTTTTCAGCATTACTGTTCTCAGCAAAATCACCAATTCTAACACCTTCAATATCATCTTTTCTTAAATCTGGCACAAAACCAATAATGGCCTCTTGCACTTTTCCAAATTCAAGAATATCATCAATAATTTTTTTAGCAATATTTGATGGCACTGCAAAAGAATAACCAATATAAGACCCAGTTTTTGATGAGATTGCCGTGTTAATTCCTACCAGTTCTCCACGAGTATTCACTAGAGCTCCTCCACTATTTCCAGGGTTTACTGCAGCATCTGTTTGAATAAATGAATCTGTAGCAGAGTTTCCTTGTAAATCTCTCCCTTTAGCACTAACAATACCAGCAGTAACTGTAGATGTTAGATTGTACGGATTTCCAACAGCCAATACCCATTCGCCTATCTTTATAGTATCTGAATCAGAAAAAGGAATATAAGGCAATGGATCCGTTGCTTCAATTTTAAGCAAAGCAATGTCGTTTTTTTTATCAGTACCAATTAATGTTGCTTTGTATTTTTTTCTATTATTTAGTGTAATCTCAAGTTCTGAAGCATCTTCTATTACATGATTATTTGTCACAATATATCCATCAGAGGATATAATAACACCACTACCCGTTCCAATTTGCTGATATTTTCTTGGACCATTAAATAAATCTGATATTGAATTTATTCCAGAAGAAACCGCTGTATTTTTTACATGCACAACAGCATGTACTGTTTTCTCTGCAGCTTCTGTAAAATTTGTTGGTGCATATGTTGCCGTGTTTAAATCAAACGCTGTTGAATTGTAGTTTGTCTGAAATGTTTGTATTGGCGTCATTTTATCTGTTAAAACAAACTGAGATTTTTCTATAAGAGCACTATATCCAATTAAAGAAATGATACCACCAAGAATAGCCATGCTTAAAAAACTTAAAAACTTTTTCATCTTAATTACATTTAAAATATACCCAAAAATACTAATTATCTGAATTCAATTATCAGACTTAACAGTTATTAACGCATTTTAACCCTCTTTTAACAATCTGTAGTTTCTAGGCATTTGTGTATCTTTGGATCTTATGATTATGAACTTCTATAAATACCAAGGAACTGGAAATGATTTTATTATTTTAGATAATAGAGTCCATCTTTTCCCTAAGAATAATAACTCATTGATTGCATCTTTGTGTAATCGTCATTTTGGAATTGGTGCAGATGGTTTAATTCTTTTAGAAGACGATGAAAATTCAGATTTTAAAATGGTGTATTTTAATGCTGATGGAAATGAAAGTACTATGTGTGGAAATGGCGGAAGATGTATAGTCGCTTTTGCTAAGAAATTACAATTATTTAAAAAAACAACAAAATTTTCAGCAATTGATGGAATTCATCATGCTAAAATTGAGGCTACTATGATTTCACTTCAAATGATAGATGTACATGATGTTAGAGTTTCAGGAAATTCAGTTTTTACTGATACTGGTTCACCGCATCATATAGAAATTGTTGATGATTTAGATAATTTCCCCGTTGTTGAACTAGCAAGAAAAATTATAAATACTAGCTACCAGACTGAAGGCTGTAATATTAACTTTGTTGAACAAATAAACGAGCAAACATTTAAAGTAAGAACTTATGAGCGGGGTGTTGAAGACGAAACCCTTGCCTGTGGCACTGGTGTTACAGCTGTTGCAATTGCTATGCACAACATCAACAAATCTATCAGTAATCATATTAAATTTACTGTTCTTGGAGGTAATTTAGAGGTTCTTTTTGATGAAAACCAAGGAAGGTATACCAACATTATTTTATCTGGACCAGCGGAATTTGTTTTTGAAGGAACTATAGCCCTAACATGATGATTTTACACGGAGAAAAAGTTAGATTAAGAGCCTTAGAACCTGAGGACTTAGAATTTTTATTTACCACAGAAAATAATACTACTTTTTGGGAAGTAAGCAACACTCAAGTACCTTTTTCTAAATTTATTTTAAAGCAGTATTTAGAAAATTCTCACCAAGATATTTATGAGGCAAAACAATTGCGATTGGTTGTTGAAGAAACTAAAAACAGTCAAGCTATTGGCCTCATTGATTTGTTTGATTTTAATCCACAACACAAAAGAGCTGGTATTGGTATTTTACTTCATAAACAATATCAGAAAGCTGGTTTTGCTGCCGAAGCATTGACTTTGTTAATTCCGTACTGTTTCAAAACATTACATCTTCATCAATTATTTGCAAACATTACCACAGATAACCAACGTAGTATCGCTTTATTTACGGGTCATGGTTTTAAAAAAAATGGAGAGAAAAAAGATTGGCTATTTATAAATGGGGCTTTTAAAAACGAACTTATATTGCAATTAATTAATGAATAAACAAAAGATTCTTTTACTCATTTCAACCTTAGTAATTATAATTGGAATTGTCAGTTATAGCTATTATCAAAATATCTTTGGTGAGCTAGTCACTAAAGATGGTGCAATTTATATTGGCTCAAATGAAACGATAAATGAAGTTGAAAAAAAGCTGTTTAATTTTATAGGAAATAACAACAATTTTAATTGGCTAACACAGCAAAAAAGATATTTAAATCCAAAATCAGGTAAATATTTATTAACTAAAGGTATGTCTTTAAACGATGTTATTAATCTTTTAAGAAGTGGCAATCAAACTCCTGTAAAAGTTTCATTTAACAACCAAGATACACTAGAGAAATTTGCAGGTAGAATTTCAACACAGATAGAAGCAGATTCTATCACAATTTTAAAGACCTTTAAAGACTCCTTTTTCTTAAAGAGAAATAAACTTACAGAATCCTCAGTATTGGGTGTTTTAATTCCAAACACTTATGAATTTTACTGGAACACATCTGCAGAGAAGTTTAGAAATGGCCTGTTAAGAGAATATACCAAATTTTGGAATAAAGATCGATTGGCTAAAGCAAATGCTGTAAATTTAACTCCAGAAGAAGTTATGATTTTAGCTTCAATAGTTCAAAAAGAAACAGCAAAAATTATTGAAAGATCTACAGTAGCAGGTTTGTATTTAAATAGAATTAAAAGAGGTATTCCTTTGCAAGCAGATCCAACAATTATTTACATATTAAAGCAAGA
>MDSY01008716.1_pt1 | contig 11594 bp, 14 predicted proteins | sample 811131 | NCBI WGS metagenome assembly MDSY01 (sample SAMN05326643, study PRJNA326480) | marine metagenome | isolation source: seawater | place: Atlantic Ocean: South West | collected 2010
ACTTAAAACCTAATCTGTTTAAAATTAATTAGAAAAAAATTTAGTGAATTGGTTCCGTTCGATAAGTATTCCAAGGCAGCCCACTCATTAGTCACTCCCTCATCAGCCGCTCGAGCTCTTAACTCAGGAGTAATAGATATAGAGAGGGTCGACAAATTTGTAATGGAACTCGGAAAACAAATAGGGAAGAACAACGCCAAAGTGAATTCAAACGTAGAATTAGTTAACATGTGGTTAGAAAAAAATCAAAAACCTCAACTTAGTACTCAAAAGATTAATCATATTCCTGAGTTTAAGCAAAAAGCTCATGACATAATTTCAACGCATCCACTAATGAGTCAATTTCAGCCTTAGTATTATATAGCCCAACAGAAGCCCTGCAGGTTGCACTTACCCCTAAATGCTCCATTAGCGGCTGAGCGCAGTGATGACCCGCTCTGACGCATACACCTTTTTTGTCAAGAACTGTCGAGATATCATGCGGATGGCCAGCGCCCTCAATAGTAAAAGAGAAAATTCCTGCTTTATCAGGTGAGTTACCCTGTATATTCAACCAGTTCAGTTTGGAAAGTTCTTGATTAGCATATTTTGTCAAATCAGTTTCATGCGATGCTACATTACTCATTCCAACTTCCAATAAATACTCTAGAGCCACCCCAAGACCTATGGTTTGAACTATACCAGGTGTTCCAGCCTCCATAATCATGGGAGGATCATTGTATGTGATAAGGTCTTTATGAACCTCCTTAATCATATCCCCTCCACCCATAAAAGGTTTCATCTCTCGCATTCGGTCTTGGCTAATGTAAAGAGCCCCAGACCCCGTAGGCCCATATAGCTTGTGACCCGTTACAGCGTAAAAATCGCAACCTATATCTTGAACATCAACTGGCATATGAGCTGCAGCTTGTGAACCATCCACAACTACCGGAACACCCTTTTTCCTAGCATATTGACATATACGTTTAACATCGACCTTTGTCCCCAAAACATTTGACAAGTGAGTAATAGCAATTAACTTTGTTTTTGGAGAGATCGCGTCAATTAACCTTTGTTCGTCAAATGAACCATCTTCTTCTAGATCAATCCACTTAAGTATCACCCCCTGCTTTTCACGGAGAAAATGCCAAGGTACAATATTTGCATGATGCTCCATTATACTTAAAATAATTTCATCACCAGGTTCCAAACGCGGCATTGCCCAACCATACGCGATTGAGTTTAATCCTTCAGTAGTTCCAGAATTTAGTACAATTTGTTCTGCGTTAGGCGCATTCAAAAATTTCGCTACAATACCTCTTACAGACTCGTATTTTTCTGTTGCAAGATTTGACAAGTGATACAGTCCACGGTGAACATTTGCATACTCTTGAGAGTAACCTTTGGTAATTGCCTCTATTACAACTCCTGGCTTTTGTGCAGAAGCTCCGTTGTCCAGATAGATCAATGGTTTATTATTTATAAGACGGTTTAAGATTGGAAAATCTTTTCGAATAAGTTCTACGTCCAGCATTTTAAGCTCCAAAACTAAAGGTTGAAATTAGCGTTCCTATAAGTAGGCTAAACAAAAAAATAACACCTAGCATTGATGCAATAACTCCAAAAAATACTTTTCCAAGGGAAGTAAAACCATGAAGTACTAATATAAAATTCACATAAAGCCAAAAAAATAATATTCCTGCAAAGAATCCTAAAATCATGGCAAGACTAGGAAGAAACGGAATAAGTATAAGTTGAACAACCTGTAGGGCTATCATAGTCGTTTGCAACCAAACTATTACACTAATAGTACTTTCGATGGAGCCTGTTCCACCGAATAGTTTTCCAATATAGAATGTTAAAAAAATCATTACTGTCATTAATACAGTTAAAACCACTGTAGCTAAGAATGGACTGCTAATCAAAATTAAACTAGTTTGAGTAGGCTTGACAGGTAACAACCAATTAGCCAACTCAGATAATAGGACACTAATAATAACCACTAAAACTACCAGTGACCAAAGGGTAACAGGAGGCAAGGTGACCAACGAAATTTTCAAGGCAACTTGCTTAGGGTCCTTGATGGTATTTATTACTAGTTTTACAAAATCAGTTAGCATTCATAACCCTATCTATAGTTTTTACATTACTTACTATTAAAATAATAAAATATAAAAATACCAAGATTGAAAGTACGTTTATATAAAAATTGGCTCCCAACGCACCCACTAAAATACCACGAACCAACACAAGTGGGCTAATAGCAAGTAAAGACCAGAAAAAAGCTCCCCTAAAATAAATCCAATTTAAATCTCTATACCAAAACCTAAAGACAAAACATAGCAACATAGAGAGCGCATAAAAAACTAGAGGTGCCAAAAAAATAGATCCGATCAAGACCCCTCCAATCATGGAAACTAATGACGGACCATCAATATCCAAATGAGCTTCGCGAGAGAGTAACGGTAATCTGGCAAGAAATTGAAGAAAACATGCAATCAACAACCATATAAATACCTTTGTTTCAGAAATTCCTTCTGAAAGTTTTTTAGTAAAAGCCACCTTAGGAGACCTATAGTTAGCTAAAATTAACTGAGATGTAGTCATATTAGATCATCAAACCCTAAAGCGAACGCTCTAAATAAGTTAACAAAAGTTCTGAAATGTTTGTATCTTCTATTTCAGCAAGCGCCTCAGCCAGGAATGCAAGTATAAGCAAATCTTTTGCAGTATCTTCAGGAACTCCACGCGCTCTTAGGTAGAACAATCCTTCCTCATCTATTGCCCCAGATGTTGAGCCGTGCGAGCAAACAACATCATCAGCATAAATTTCGAGCTCTGGTTTCGCCAAAAACTGGCTATCGTCATCCAAAAGTAAAGACTGACTTATCTGATACCCATCAGTTTTCTGAGCACCAGGTTTGACCAAAATCTTACCCTGAAAAATACCAAAAGCACCCTTTTTTAAAACTTTCTTAAATACCTGCCTACTTTCACAGTCTGTTCCCTCATGTGTAACAAATACAGTATCATCATGATGGAACCTTCCCTCACCTATACATGCGGCCGCTAAATGGGAAACTCCATTATTACCCTTTAATTCAACCACATGTTCATTCCGAGTAAGAGCTCCATTGGTTGTAAGGGTAAATGACTTCAAAACACTGTTTTCCCATAGCCTTGCAAAAAGATGAGTCGACACTATTTTATCCAAATTGTTAGTTTGAGCACACACATGATGAAAAGAGCTGTCTTGAGCGACCTCTAATTCAGTAACTTTATTTAGCCTCGTGGAAACAGAACCACTCTCTATAAGAGTCAAACTAGAACCCGCCTCAAGTTTAATACAATGATGTAGATTAACATCTGACCTATTTGAGGTCTCATTATAAACTATATTTATCGGTTTTGTAATTTCACCTGTGACTCGAATTGCAAGACCATCAGTTGCAAATGCTGTATTCAGCTTTGCCAAAGGTCTATTAATAGGATGTTGTCCAGCTTCCTCTAAACTACCATAAAAAGCCTCCAACCACTTAGCTGTATCCCCTGAAAAATCTGAAATTTGAGTAAGCTCAAGTTCTTCACCTTCCAATGAATCAGAGGAACTCTGATCAAACACTCCATCATTAAATATTAACTTAAAACAGCCAATGCTATCAAAATTCAATTTATCATCAGACCCCAAAATATGGTTTTTGTTGGAAAAAAGGTCATTAAATAGCCTAGGGTTGGTGTATTTCCAGTATTCATCTCTCCTACTAGGCAAACCCATAGCTTTTATTCTTTTAAGTGCCTCACATCTTTTTTTATTATTATTTTTTGGTAATGTTAAAGGCAAAATCCTCTGATTTAAATCATCGGATAACTTTTGAGATAACGACATTACTGCACCTCTGCCAAAAGATCAGAATATCCATTGTTTTCTACTTGTAATGCTAATTCGGGACCACCAGATTTAATAATTCGACCGTCAGCCATAATGTGAACGAAATCTGGTTTAATATGGTCGAGTAAACGTTGATAGTGAGTTATAACAAGGAAGGATCTCCCCTTATCACGAAGAGCGTTTACTCCATCGGCAACTAATTTCATGGCATCAACATCCAGGCCAGAATCGGTTTCATCAAGCACACACATCTTAGGTTCTAATAAAGCCATCTGTAAGATTTCATTTCTTTTTTTCTCACCACCGGAAAAACCTACATTTACGGGCCTCTTAAGCATGTCAGCGTCTATTTTCAGTTCTTTTGCTTTCTCACGGACTAGTTTTAGAAAATCAGCTGCACTTAACTCAGCTTCATCCCGAAATTTTCGCTGAGAGTTCATTGCCGTCCTTAAAAAAGTCATATTGCCCACACCTGGAATTTCGACGGGATATTGAAAAGCCAAAAAAAGGCCTGAGGCGGCTCTTTCCTCGGGCTCAAGTTCAAGAATGGGTTCTCCAGCTAACTCAACTTCACCATTCGTAACTTTATAACCTTTTTTCCCTGATAAAACGTAAGAGAGTGTTGATTTTCCAGACCCATTTGGCCCCATAATTGCGTGAACAGAGCCACTCTCTATTTCAAGATTAATACCTTTTAAAATTTCCTTACTTTCTTCTTCAAGCTCAACTTTTAAATTTGTTATTTTTAACATTTATTTTCCTAGGTGATAATTAATTATTTTTCTTCAAGAGACTTCATATGAACAGGTTTATCTTTATGGTTAATCATTCAGTTTTTGTTCAAAAACAGTTCATTTTATCCAACTGAACCCTCTAAACTTATTGCTACTAACTGTTGAGCTTCCATTGCAAATTCCATTGGGAGTGCCTGAAGCACCTCCTTACAAAAACCATTGACTACCAATGCAACAGCATCTTCTTCATTCACGCCCCGCTGCCTACAGTAAAACAATTGATCATCATCTACTTTAGAGGTAGTGGCCTCATGTTCGACTCGAGAAGAATTATTCTTAACTTCTATATAAGGAACTGTATGTGCTCCACATTTGTTTCCTATCAAAAGAGAATCGCATTGAGTGTAATTTCTACTACTTGTCGCCTTGGGGTGCATAGTAACCAAACCTCTGTAAGTATTTTGCGCGTTACCAGCACTAATTCCCTTAGAGACTATTCTACTTTTAGTATTTTTACCCAAGTGGATCATTTTTGTTCCTGTGTCAGCCTGCTGAAAATTATTTGCTATAGCAATCGAGTAAAATTCTCCCTGCGACTCGTTACCTCTTAATATACAGCTCGGATACTTCCAAGTTACAGCCGATCCAGTCTCAACTTGCGTCCACATAACCTTTGACCTATCTCCACGGCAATCAGCTCTTTTCGTTACAAAGTTATAAATTCCTCCCAAGCCATTTTCATCACCCGGATACCAATTTTGAACAGTTGAATATTTTACTTCTGCATCCTCTAGTATCACCAACTCAACAATAGCAGCGTGTAGCTGATTAGTATCTCGCTTTGGTGCTGTGCAACCCTCAAGATAAGAAACATAAGAGCCCTTTTCTGCAATTATTAGGGTACGTTCAAACTGCCCAGTATTTTCTGCATTTATTCGAAAATATGTACTAAGTTCCATAGGACACCTAACACCTTCTGGTATGTAGACAAATGATCCATCTGAAAAAACTGCCGAATTTAGAGTAGCAAAATAGTTATCAGTAACTGGCACAACAGAACCTAAATATTTCTTAACAAGTTCTGGGTAATCCGTGATAGCCTCAGAGATTGAACAAAAAATTACACCAGCTTTACGTAGTTCATCTTTAAATGTTGTACCAATTGATACAGAATCGAATACTGCATCTACAGCAACTTTTCTTTCATCAAGGTTTGCTTCTTCTGCCCCTTCAACTCCTGCCAGTATTAGTTGTTCCTTCAAAGGGATCCCTAGCTTTTTATAAGTTTCCAATAATTTAGGATCTACATCATCTAAAGACTTAGGCTTCTCAGCCATTGATTTTGGGGAAGCATAATAATAAATATCTTGATAATCTATTTTAGGGTAGTCCACCATTGCCCAATTGGGCTCTTCCATCTTTTCCCACCTTGAAAACGCATCTAACCTCCAGTTAGTCATCCACTCAGGTTCATTATTCTTTGCAGATATTAACCTAACTATATCCGAGTCGAGACCTTTTGGAGCATAATCCATTTCAATCTCTGTTTCCCAACCATACTTATAGTGCCCTCCAACATTGCGAACGGCCTCCACAGTTTCCTGATCAACTCCATCTTTTACTGAATCATTTGCTTCTAATGATGTCATAATATACTCCGATTAATGTTAAGTAACTCTTGCTTGAAAAAATTTCCTGGATGAGTTCCAAGAATGAAAAAACTTCTCTATATCCTTAATATTTGTCTGCAGGCCTAAACTTACTCTCACAGCACATTTATTTACTTCCTCACTATAGCCCATAGCTTCTAAAACTTTACTTTTTTTAACTTTACCACTGGAACAAGCAGATCCAGCAGAAATTGAAAATCCTGCTAAGTCCATTTGCATGACCTGTACCTCGCTTTTCCACCCAGGTACAGCGAAACAGCTAGTATTTGGCAACCGATCGGCTTTTTTACCAACAATAACGGTATCATCAGTTTCTGTTTCTATAAAACCTTCCAATGTATCTCTAATCCCTGACACTTCATCCCACAGCCCTGCATTTAAGTCTTTTGATGACGCCTCTGCCGCTGCTCCAAAACCCGCGATGGCAATAACATTCTCTGTTCCAGCACGAATTCCTTTCTCTTGACCTCCACCAACTATCAAGGGCTCTACGTCCAAATCACCATTTATCACTAGGGCACCAATCCCCTTTGGTCCACCAATCTTATGTCCAGAGATTACCCCCAATCCAATTCCAAGCCACGAAAATGCCAAGGGTATTTTACCAAATGCCTGAGTCAAATCAGATGCCGCCAAATTTTTAGGTAAGTCTTGAATTATACCAGTCTCACTATTTGCTAACTGAAGCGCGCTTTGAGTTGGGTTTTCAACTGTGACACGACCATCCATACTTGTTTCTAAAGTCGTCGAAATCCATGACAAAACAGCATCATGCTCAACTTTAGATCCTAATAATTTTTTCCCTTTGAGCGCCAATGCACATGCTTCAGTTGCACTCGAAGTAAAAATTATTTTTGCATTAGATGCCCCTAGAGCCTGCGCAACCTGGGCCCTAGCGCGTTCCACTATACCTTTTGCTTTTCTACCCTCTAAATGTATAGAAGATGGATTGCCAAAATCATCAATTACTGCAAGCATCGCGTCTTTTGCTTCCTTACGAAGAGGAGTACTAGCGTTATGGTCTAAATAAATACGTTGCAATAATTCAACCTTAAGTTTCAAAACAAATTTTAATGCTATTCGTCATCAATCACTGTGAACAATGTAGGCACAGCAGGACATGGAGTAAGACCATTTTGAGCAACGTCTGACAAACGAATTTGATGCAAAAAAACATATACGTGCGCAGACAAACTTTCCCACAAGCGGTTCGACAAAGATTGCGCTTTAGAACCTGACAAAGCACCTGAAACACCGGCACCCGTGTGGAGTGCATTTACTGTCTCGTCAACTGCTTCTAGAATTTCTGTTACTCTAATGGTCTCCGGAGACTTTGCTAATTTATAACCTCCATTAGGACCCCTAACAGACTCTACTATACCCGCTCGCCTCAACTTAACAAATAATTGTTCTAAATAATGCAAAGAAAGGTTTTGACGCTTTGACAGATCACTTAAATTAACCACATCACCAGAATCAATTTGCGCTATATCGGCCAATGCGATCATAGCGTACCTGCCTTTAGTACTTAATTTCACCTTTAACCCTTCGAATTTTATTGACCTCAGCCGACGCAACCATTAACGGTTTTGATAAATAAGCCTTGGTTATTTTTCTACTTTAGAATGATTCTAAACTACATATTTGTTGCAGTCAAGAATGACCTTATATTAAAACTACATTTAAGGACCAACTAAATGCCCGAAGTAATATTTCCAGGACCCGAAGGTCGATTGCAAGGCAGATATCATCCAAATAAAATAAAAGACGCACCAATAGCAATTATTTTACATCCTAGCCCTAAGTTTGGTGGGACCATGAACAATCGTGTGGTTTATAATTTACATTACAAATTTTATAATATGGGATTTAATGTATTGAGATTTAATTTTCGTGGCGTTGGACGAAGCCAGGGAGAATTTGACGAAGGCGTTGGAGAGTTGTCAGATGCCGCATCAGCTTTAGATTATTTGCAATCAATGAACCAAAACACCAAACATTGTTGGGTCGCTGGCTTTAGTTTTGGTGGATGGATAGGTATGCAATTGCTAATGCGACGGCCTGAAGTCACAGGTTTTATAACGGTATCCCCCCCACACGGGCCAGGTTATGACTACAGTTTTCTTGCACCGTGCCCTGCTTCTGGCTTAATTATAAATGGGTCAAAAGATCGAGTTTCGGCTCCTGAGGACACCGTTACACTTGTTGAAAAGCTTCATGAACAAAAAGGGATAACAATTACTCACCAGGAGGTCCCAGAAGCTAATCATTTTTTCGAAGGAGATCATTTAAACACGTTACTCAGTTCAACAGAAACATATGTGAAAAGACGATTAACAGAAAATACTCGATAAATCACAGAAAAGACTGGATATTTTGAGAAATAATGTTCCAATAATCCTTCTAGCAGGCGGGTCTTCATCCCGGATGAGGGGAACAGATAAACTATTAAAAGAAATAAATGGCGTTTCTCTTTTGAGAAACCGAGCTCTTGTTTGTTTAAAAGCAACAAATGGCAAAGTCTTTATTACTATCCCCCCAAATCACCCTGAAAGAGTTGCTCAAGTATCAGATCTGCCAGTTAGTGTAGTTTTAACTAAAGGATCAAGGTTAGGCTTGTCACACTCTATAAAAACAGGGTTATTAAAAATTTCAAACACAGAGGTAATGTTACTATTAGCAGATTTAGTAATGCTATCGACCAAAGATTTACTTAATGTTTTCAAAGCCTCCAAAACTAACGACACTGATATTATTAGAGGAATTAACGAGAATGGGGTAGCTGGGCACCCAGTGTTAGTAAGGAACACAGTATTTAGAAAATTGAAAAATCTGACAGGCGAAGAAGGGGCGAACTCTATTTTAAAAGAACACATTCAAAATACAACTTTTGTAAAACTACCTAATAATAATGCTACTTTTGACTTAGATACTCCTGAAGAGTGGGATGCATGGCAAAAAAATAAATTAACGAAACAGAAATTTTAAAAAAACTAGCACTCTAGCACTTACGATAACTTAATGAGATACTTCTGTTGTCCACTTAAAACCAAAACAGAACTTTGATTATATGTACGAGTACTTAAAACCATAGTGCCAGTAGTTTTTGATAGGAATAACTTTTTAATCTCAAACTCTGCGTAAAGCGTATCTCCACAATAAACAGGTTTTAGAAACTTACTTGATTGCTCAACGAACCCAACTAAGTTTTCACCTAACTGATGCGCAAGAGGTGTAGCACCAATACAGGATTGGATTAAAGTCAAAAAACCGTGCGCATATAATTCTTCATGTCCAATTCTTTTTAAAAACTCTTTATCATAATGAAGCGGGGCATTATCGCCACTAGCAGCCTGAAAGGCAGAAAAAAGACCCTCAGTAATTGTCCTAGCAGGAGCACGAAAAATTTCTCCGACAGAGAAATCATTAAATAATCTAAGTGGAACCATCTGATGACTTGCGGGCGTGAACATTAATATGCACCTTCATATTGATAATTAAAAACGATAGTATGAAAATCATAAAAAGTATATTCTAAAAATCTAAGAACTTTTCTGGATAATCTGACATTATCATGTCTACCCCAAATTCATTCATTTCTTCATACTTGGCTTTATTGTTCACAGTATAAACTCTTACCTTTAAGCCTTCCCCATGCAATGCTCTAACTTGATTTAAGGTTAAATAATCAGCGTTTAAATGCCATGCATTGAGATTTAACTCTTTTGATATGTCCGGCCAGCTCTCTGGAAGTCTTTCAGCAATTAAGGCATGCCTGTAGCTCGGGATGACTTTAATAGATTGGGCAATTAATTTGCTTGAAAAGCTAGATATTATTATTTTTTTTGGGTCCCGATTACTTAATTCTTTTGATAAAATAGTAACCACTTTAATTGGGTTAATGTCATCACACTTAAGTTCGTAATTAATATTGACTTCATGACTATCTTGCCAGTTCAAAAGCTGTTGAAAAGATAAAACTTTTTCATTAGAGAACTCGTTGCTTTTCCAGCTACCAGCATCAAGGCTTTGAATCTCCGTAAGTGTTAAAGACGACAGTGCAACTGAGCCAGAGATAGTCCTACCTAAATTAGTATCATGAAAAATAACTAATTTTTCATCAGATGATAAATTTAAATCAGTCTCTATCCATGCAACACCTAAAGCTAGAGCCGCATTAAATGCGCACATAGTATTCTCGGGGAAATTGCCACTAGCGCCCCGATGAGCACAAAAAGTACTTTTAAAAATATTCATAGTAAAACTCCAAAAAAACTTAAGGAATTAGCATCCTAAAACCTATTTTATATTTGCTAAAAATACTCCAAAACCTACTAAAATAGCACCGTAAACACTGCTCCAGCTCCAATCTCCACCCAATAAAACAACAACGATCATAACGTAAAAAGGTGCGGCATTAACATGTATAGAGGTTACAGCCACACCAACTTTACTTACTGCTAAAATATATAACCACTGAGATAATATTATACCAAAAAAAGCATGCACAATTAATGCCAAATAAAATTTAGTTTCATTAAATGCTACTGGAATTTCTTGATAACCCAAGGTGATACTAAAGATTAAAATTGTACCTAAAAATATAAGAGCACCAACACAGCTCGTTGCTGTACGGCCTAGTGCCGTCATACCAGGTAACATTTTTACGCTTGCACGAGTACCCCAAGCATAACAAAAAGACGCAAATACTACTGACAGCCCTCCATACAAGATAGAGCCCTTACTTGCACCCAGGCCTATTGCTACTATACCACCAAGGATCGCAATTATTATACCACAGACAAAAGTCCATTTAAGTTTTCTTCCATCCAAAAGAACTTCTAGTATCGCTGCAAAAGCTGGTGCAGCTGCAGATGCAACAGCAACTGTAACTGGGTCAGTTAGCGACTGCGCTTTTATAAAAAAATAACCCGAAAAACCCAAGCCAATCATGCCAATAAAAATCGCTTTAGGCCATGGCGTTGAAATGAGAGCATCTGCGCCCTCTATTAGCCTCCATACGGTAACTAACACAATAACAGCCAAGAATATTCTAATTGTGATTACAGGCAATGGATTCCATATTTCTAACAGGATCTCAGCTGCTGGAAAACCTAATGACCAAAAGAACACAGCCATCATTGCTAAAGCATTTGCTTGAACAACTTCCTTTAAAGAACCTGCAGTCCTGTCTGTGTTGACTTTTCTAATCATCTATGAATCTCGCTAGGTATCTAGAGAAGTCGGATAGCTTAACAATAATAAAATATCTACAACTATTAAGACAAACAAAATGTCGCTACTAGAACAGGAACAAAAAAA
>MDSY01146952.1_pt1 | contig 11593 bp, 3 predicted proteins | sample 811131 | NCBI WGS metagenome assembly MDSY01 (sample SAMN05326643, study PRJNA326480) | marine metagenome | isolation source: seawater | place: Atlantic Ocean: South West | collected 2010
AAATTAAAATTTGTTTTATCGACCAGTTGTGAAATAGTATCTGATGCTATTATTTCTTGTATAGTGATTGGCATTTCTTTTGTATTATTTTTTAACTATTGTAACACTGAAACCAAACGATTCAGAGAAACCTGTTCTTTTATTATATATTAGTCTTAGATCAAATGGGTTTGTACTTACACCCTTTGAAGATACATTATTATTAATAGTTAATCCTGCATTAATTTTTTGTGCATCTGTTAATTCAGCTGTGGTATAATCTGAAGGTAGTTTTTCTCTACTTGCTAATGTATAGAGTTCTACTTTTTCTATTTTATACAGCTTTAATATATTTTCTTTTATGTATTGATCAACATCATCATTAAGAGTTTCTAAATCACCCCATCCATATAATGGATTAATATACTTTATAAATTGTTCTTTAATAGGTGTAAACAAAAATTCTATTAATCTCTTTTGATTAAATAAGTAAAATTCAATAGTTGGCTGTGACGGTTCTTTTTTAATAGCCCTTACGTTAACTACACCACTAGTCTTAATTATCTTATTATTAACTGTGACCGATTTATTATCCCTATGCATAAAAGTACCATTTACTAAATCAGGTTGTCTAAGTGCTACCTTAACAAAAGGTTCTGGTTTAAATGTTTCTAATATTATAGTTTCAGGAACTTTTAAGTATTTAGAACCAAAGAATGATTTTCTTTCTGTCATTGATCTTGTACCTATAATACTTTCTATCTGAGTTTTATCAATACTTTTAATAAAATATGCAGGTTCCCAATTAGATGAAAATGCATAAAAATCTTTATAGTCAATTCCTATCTCATTAATTAATGGATATAAACTAGGGAATGCACTCTCTCTAGATAATTCTAAAATAGAAGATGGATCTTGTTCATTTACTTTATGATAAAAGAAATTCTTTATTTGACCAAAGGTTTCATCTGGAAAGAATTGTGAATTTTTATATTTACATAATTCTAATACTTTTAATTTGTATGCTGCATCCGGTGGACTTGTAGTAAAATCTATATTTTCATAAGGATCTCTAAATGATAATATAGGTAATGCATACGGCGCGTAATAACCAGCATGTCTAGCAATTGGTGTTATGTTAGGTGTTTTTTGTAAAGACAAATCATAACCTACTACATCTGTTAAATTAAATGCAGTTGGTTTATTAGGATCAGGTAATACCCCAACATAAACAGATTTAAGAATATCGGCCTGTGCTCTTAATTCAATATTAAAAGTTTGAGATAATGTACCGTCCTTGTTTTTCACCTGGTCACCTGCACTATTTATAGTTTCATAAATAATATTAGGATTACCTAGATTAACAGCATTAAATATTTCACCAAAGCTAATTGAGTTTAATCTATTTTCAAATTCCAAATACCCATTATCTACTAAGTTGTAGACTGTTGTGTTAGCTCTGAGCTGTGATGTAGTTGGTGTACCTAATGGTGGAAATATTGGATTAGTATTTTTTGTAAAAATTGTACATATTAGTGTATCACTTGATTCTACTGATTTAATACCACTAATTAAAAAGACATCTGCGCCAACATTAAATTTAATACTAGAATATGAACCGTCTTGTAATACTCTTATATCATTTAGAAAATTAGTAGGTACACTATTATTATTTTCCATACCAATAATAGTATATTCTTGTGTTATTGAATTATATGAAGATGAAGTAAAACTTATTGCACCACTCATAGTACCACTTTCATACTCATAATTACCATTAGCATCTAATGTTGGTGCACAATTGGCATCTACTTTAAAAGAGCTATTTAAAGAATATAAAGTTGTTCTATCTATAATTGAATCAGCACCACTTTGATTTAAACAACCATCATCATACTGAAGTGAAATTAACATTACTACAGTTTTCCACTTTTCATTTTTAATAAACTTAATCTGGCTCTCAGGTGAGGTTTTTGATAAATTAGGAACTAATATAGCTGAAAATCTATAATCATTAAATGACCCATCTGGTACATATGATAATGACCTCTTATTAAAGTTTGCTTTTTCTGTTCCTATTGCCTTTTGTCTTGCTATAATCCTAACACCTCTTAAGAATGATTCAGAAAAATTCTTTTCATTACCACCACTAAATCTACCATATCTTAATTGTCTATCAATTTCAGTAATACCACCTGTAGTAAATTTTTGTATAATAAAATATTCGTCAAAATTATCTGTAGTAACATCTTGAAATGTTCCTGGTACAAATACTTGACCAGTAGCAGGATCAGCCTCAATATTATCAGTAGGTGCTACATCAATATAACTCCATGTTGATTCAATTTTTAAAGAAGAATTAAAATAATCTGGAAATTCAGATAAGTAATACCATTCATGAGAATATCCACTAGCCTCTTGTCGCAAGTCCCATCGAGATGGCGCAAAATTATTTAAACTGAATGCTTGATTAACATCTAACCTATATGGGTGATTTCTTACATCCTTACCATCATTAACCCATGCCCATTTATTTATATAAGGTGCAATTCTAGATATATTAGCCTGTGAGGTTAAAAAGTTTTCTTCTAATCTAATATATTCACTTGCTATAAAAGTATCATCTGGGTTTGTAGAGTTTGCATCATTATCTAAACCAATAAGATTATAAAAACCACCGTTATCATAAAACTGTCTAATTTGTGGATTACTACTTACTCCGGTATAAGCTGGGGGATTACTTCCTAGTGTGGATTGATTGTACTCTGCTGTTTCAATCGCTAGTTCACCTTCTTCACTATATAGTGTACTATAAAAATCAAAGTCAAAATCTCTAACTTCAAAAAATGAAAATCTACCAAACGATGGTTTATAGTCTGAATATAGCGCAACTTGATTAGATCTTGTAACCATAATTTGATTATCATTACATGTTATGATTACAAATTTATCAATGTTTGTATATCCTATTTGATTATTAAAATTATTATATATAGGTTCTTCTGTATATGGTACCCAATCTCCAATAGTAGCAAAACCACCAGTTGTTTGTACAAAGTCTCCTTTTACAAATCTTTCTTGGTCACTTAATTTAACTTTAAGTAAACCATTGGTTACATCGTTTCCACCAACAAAAGCTTTATTAGAATCCGTTATTGTAGTAATAGGATATGTTTTTATTTGTTGGAATTGGTTAGGGTATGCAGTATCTAATTTAAAATTTAATTGATTAAATCTAGATCCACTAAACCTTGACTTCACATAAACTACATTATTATTAAATGTAGCAACAAAAAATCTTTTGTTTTCATCAATACCTTTATTGATTGCAGAAGTTATAGCTTGTGTAACTTCTTGTATAGTTCCATTAGGATTAAAGAATTTTTCAAAAGAGGTTCCAGGTGTTGGTGCTAATGTACTATTTGCAAAAATTTCACCAGTTAGGTTAGCAGCAATACTAGGATCACCATCATAAAAAGATATCTTAGAGCCTTCTTCTATCTGTTTATCTACTAGGGGTTGCGGTGTGAATATTAAAATAGCATTATCAGGCAATGATACCTTTGCACTCAATGTCATTGTAGATATTGTAGGCTGTGAACCAACAACACCTGTCGTAACTACAGTAGTATCCTCGGGTATGACAGTGCCTACTGTATTAGATGTTATAATTGTACCATTAGCTATAATGTTACTAATACTGTCTATATTTATAATAGCACCGGCCCCAGCAATCTGTGCACCATTTGAAACTGCTTGCGCGGTTGGTAAAGGTGTGGGTTGTATTGGGGTACCTATGATTTCCATATACATTTGCCCAAACCCTTCATGGCTTATAATACTTGCATTAGCAAAAGTGTCAGGTTGTTTATAACCAGTAAATAATGATATATCTACTTTAGTATCAAATAACCTAATTTGATCTGTTCCCCATAACGAACCCTTTTTAACTGTATGGAATGAATCTTCCTTATCTTTAACATAAAATATAGATTCTACTTCATCTACTCTAGTAGGAGTTGGTAAACCTGTAACAGTTGTAGTTTTATTAGGATCTAAATATAATAATATACCATTTTCATTTGTCATTTCAAACGGTGTATTTAAAAATTGTGATACTTCTGTTATAGTAGTTATTTTAGGCAGTTGAGATTTCTCTGCCGAGGTTCCTTTATAAAAGGCTTCTCCTGATATATCAAACTGACCCTCTTCTATTTCATTGACATACATACCGAAGTATCTGTTTACAGAATAGTCATCGGCCGTTGGGTCATCAAATAAGAATTCTAAATTTAAAAGATTTGCTAAGATTATTCCATTATTCTGAAACCCTTGTGTAAAGAGATACTCATCTTGCATAATAGTTGAATCTTTAACTACCATATCCTGGTAAGCAAAATTGCCACTACTAGAAAATCCACCATACTTATAAGATATACCATTCCATTGAATAGGCTCATCTTTTCTCCAAGTCATATTAAGTGGAACTTCTGGAAAATCTTCTTGATTTCTATAATTTCTAATATATGACCCAAGTGTAGTGCCCTCAGATAAATCAAATGTTTTAATTGCGGTACAATTTTCTAAAACTTGTTTTGAAAATTTCTTTGATGTTTGAGCATCTATTGCATCATTTATTCCAACAGTGGCTGCATTATTTACAGCAGCAGGATTATCTAATCTAAAAATTACAAATGCATTAGGTATTTGTTCATTTAACCATAATGGTGCCAATGTTCCTAAACTCTGTGAATAAGACTCTGATGCAATAGATCTAGTCCCGGCACAATAAAACATTTCATACTGATTACCATAATTAGATAATACAGCATCATCTTCGTATTCTTGGAATATTTCATATGCAGCTTCTTTTGGAAACTTACCATTGTCAAAGAATTTAAATACATCTCTGTCGTAAGTACTAGTACCGTCAACTTTAAACGCCTTAAATTTTTGTGATGATAATCTAGTGTTAGCACTAAATGACTCTAAGTAAATATCCGTTCCATCAGATACTATCTTAACATTAGCTGTTAATTTAGGATTAGTTCTTACAACACTGTATGATGCTTGGTCTAGGAGTTTTTCAGCCATATTTATCTTTTACTTTTTTTATATATTCACTAAAAGATAATGTTAAAAAGTTATCAGTTATTATTGAGTACCACCAACATTAATACCACTAAAGTCACTTGTACTAAGACCAGTTCTAGTTTTAGCTGCTACTAGAGTTTGATTTAATGAAGGTCTTAGGCCTTCAACAACTTTTTCTAAATCATTCAACCCTTTTGATACAGTTGCTTTAGGGAATTGTTTAATACTTAATCTATCAGATCTATAATTAGCAGAAATTTCAATATCAAATTGTACAACATCACTGTTATTTGGGTATATGTCAAATCCTATTCTTTTAGCATAAGTAACATTTACAGTATTACCAGTAGAGTCTCCTGCGATATTTCCTAAACCACTACCTGAGGTAACCCCAAAGTAATCAGTCATTCTATATTGAAATACTAATGGTATATTTATAGAATTGGTTTGGCCAAACTGAACTAATTCAAATGATTGAATTGCATCACCATCTACTTGTATATTTTGATGATTATCAGATGAAACAAATAAATACGACCCGCATGATTGCTTACCTAATGTATATTGATCAAAACCTTCAAATGAAGTTTTTACATTTCTACTATAATCAACAAAACCTACAGTTCCTGCTACTCCTAAAACTGGAACAGCAACTATAGATGGACTACCTCCTAATGTTTGCCCATTAGGAAATGTAGGAATGGATAGTGTTGTAGCTAATGCAGTTAAATCAGCAGTGTTTTCATTTAAATATATTGCTTGTTGTTGTCCTAAATTATCATCAATCTTAAGTGGTATAAATTTAGATTGTCTAAACATAACAAATGCAGTACCGTTACCTGCAGCTGTCATGTCAAAATGAACAGGCAGTGTTGGTGTAACTGGTAATGTTGTTATATCCCCAGTTAATGATACATAAGCTTTTCTATAAGCAGTATAACTAGATAGAAACGGGTGCGCTACTGATACTTGCACTACATCGTCATCAGTTAATCCAGCTGTTGGGTTAGTAGGATATGATGGGCGTGTAGTTGGTGGATTACCTGAAGCACTAGTGAAGGCACCACCCCAGATAAACTCTGTGACTGGTACAGCTACCGCGCTTGATGATGCAGCATTATAGAAATTTTCAGCCGTATCTAAATTAAATGTAAAACTTCCTGCCGAAATACCACCAGGTGTTAAATCTGGATTAATATAACTATAAAAATTAGTATCATCAGATACATCTGAAAATCTACTATAAATATATTGATTCTTATTTTGTGTTGATTGAAATGGTGGTAGTGAAACCGTTTGCCCATATTTAGTAGTACTTGTTACCGAAGGGTTAGTTAAAAGTATAGGTGATAAATCATATTTTCTAATGGTGTTATAATCTACATCATCAGCCCTAAAAGTAGCCCTTGTATTAGATTGGTTAATCGCACTATTGTCTAGCCATGAATATGTTGCTGGTAATATAGTAGCTCCACTAGTTACTTCACTAGTAGTATATGTTGGATTTTCTGATTGCTTTACCATCCTAGTTCTATTTCCACTTATTCTAGCAATTAATTGCAATACTGTTTGTGATCTGTTTCCAATATTAATAAAAAATGTCTTTGAAATAATTGCACCTCGCGGGTCATCCAAGTCTTGAACCTCTTGAGAATAAAACCCTGCAAAAATATTAGTAAGAGCATTCCTTCTTAATGCATAAGTATTACCAGCATCATCAACTAAAGAAGTAGATAATTCACCTTGTGTATTACTTAATATTTCAGCAAATAGATCCAATTGGTTTTGCATCTCTGTTAACTTAGAGAATAAATCAATCGGTGTTTGGTTTTCTGATAAAAAACCAGATGCTATTACTGGTGATGAATGAGCAAAATATGTTTCATTAGCTGTAAATGAACTACTTAAGTGAGTAGGTAGCCCAATAGATTCTAAATTTTCATTTAATGCAACTAATGCTAAATCTTCTTGGTTTTGTGCTAAGATAGCGTCAATCGCACTATCAGAGCTTAAGTCTGCTGGAAACTCTACTCTTATTGGAGAACTGTATTCACTTTCTAATGGATTGGATGGCCAGCCAGCTTCTGAAATAGACTTTACTTCTATTTCTACTTGCTCACCTTTTCTAATAGGAATATCTAATTGATTAATATTAACTGAATCTGCATTATCATCATCAATTGGAGTCCATTCATATAAACCCGTTACTTTGTTTTTAGTTCTAGGTCTTAATACACTATCTACTATTACATAATTAGAAAATGCACCTTGGCTTGTTCCACTACCATCAGTGAATGTAAATTGTTTAACTGGATTAGCTGAGCCATCAGCTGAGAGATACCTATATCTATATTTAAATTTAATTATATCCTGTACACCAGTTGATGGTGCTGATTTTTCTCTAGGTAATGCCCAAAATCCTCTTACTCTATATTTAGGTGATACACTACTTACAGAATTATCTTGAGCAGATGCATCAATCTCAGTAACAACAGAAGCATAAAGCTTTGCTTGTGATGCTCTTTCAGTAATAAGTCCTTGTAATGCATTCTTATCTGCATCTCTTTCAACCTCAGTTGAATAATTAGTTGTTTGTATTCTTTCTCTACTTTGTGCAATTGAAGTATCTAATTCAGTTAAAGTAGATTGAACAGTATTCTTTTGATTATTTAATGTTTGTAATTGTACGATTGCGTCAGAATTACTAACTTGCCCATTTATTAAAGATACTGTAAAATCATCAGATGATAATACTGGTACATTAGGTGTTAGTCCTTCCCTGCTTGTTGGAATCTTGTCTTGTGCAAATGATAAAAGATATCTACCAAAGTCAACTGCATTTTGCTGATAATAATCTGCTAATGTTTGTCGATTACCACTAGCATCAATTGTCTGTAAATCATTAGTATAAAAACCACTACCTGGTGACCAATTAACAGCAGGTATTTTAGAATCAGGATCAATAGGTTTAATAAAAGTTACACACCTTTCATTAAAACCAACAGTAACATCTACTTCTAAAAGATCATTTAAACTTGATCCTATTTTTAATACATCTGCTCCAATACTAATTGTTCTAGAACCTTCTTGTAATCTTACTATTACTGAATTAGTGCTCGTATCAATTTGAGTTACGGTATATCGTGTATCAATAGGTGTTGATACAACCTCTAAACTATCACCAACTTTAAGTTGTATAGTATCAGGAAAGTCAGCATTAGAATCGGTATAAAATACTTTATTAAGTTTATATAATTTTTGAACAACAGTCTGTTTAACACCATTAACAGTTTCAGTTACACTATCCTCTCCTATTCTTACTACACTAAAATTACCTGAATATCGTTTATCCCTTGGTGGTAAATCTACAACGGCTTCATCTAAAACATATGCTATATTCTTTTGAACTATTTGTTGTAAAAAAGTATCACGGTTTAATTCTGAGTTGCCGTTATATTCACCATCAAAGAAATTAATTTTACTTTGTGAATTTGTATCTAAAATATATCTTTGTACAATTGCTCTCTCAGTATCAATTGGTGCTTGTCCTGTAATATTAAATGAAATAAACAATAAAGGGTTAATCAATTCTTCAAAAAACCAATTAGGTTTAACATTAAATTGATTTATAGAATTTAAAGATGTTAAATCTTGAGCTTCTGTTGGTAACTTAGCTAATACTAATTTTCTAAATGTACCGTCTGGTAATCTGATTGAACTATCAGCATCATTAAAATTAGTAAGAGTATTAATATTAGTATTTAATCTATCAACTGAATTTTTAAGGAAACCAAAACTAGGAATAGTAATTCTTGAATTTGTTCCGTCATTATTTTGAATGTTAACAGTTACAGAGTCTCTACTTGAAGTAATAGCCTGATTGACTTTCTCAAAGCTCTCCAATGAATTGTTAAAGAGTCTTAACAATTCTGGAAGCATTGTTTGTATTGAATTATTTTCAGCCATTATCTAAGTTTCAATTTTATTATTTATTTAACCACATCATATACGAAATTTAATACTCCTTGTTCAGTGCAAATCAAATCAATGATTGGAATATTACTTAAATCGGCATTAGGTATAGTTGCTATTAATTTACCGTATGATCCTGAATTTAATCTACTAGGAGCATCTGTATACACGTTTATATTTCTTGATCCTATAAGAAGTATATTATTAAAAGTTAATCTTATAGTTTGGCCAGTACTCCACTGTGTACCTGTATCATTAATATAAATATTAAGATCTCCACCTGCTTGATTAATTGTATCTAATCTTAACATATTAGTAAAAGTATCTAATGTTGCAAACATTTCTGGATTTACTACATTTAAGTTCAGTGGATTAGTTTTAGTTATTTGAACATCTCCACTATCTACTGGTACTAAAAAGTTATATGCTTGTACATTACTAGATACTTGTATTTTATTTGGTGTGTTTGTATTAATTGTAATTCCAGTTCCTTGTTGTACTACAGCTGTGTTATATTGTAAGGTAGTAGTAACATCACCATTTGCTAATGCTTGAATTTCATCTGCATTCTTAGCTATAAGATCTAATAATGTAGTACTGCTTGCAAATGCTAATGATGCATTATCTACTTTAGTATTTAAAGCTGTAATTTGTGATTGTAAAAATGCCGAGGTACTAACAGAATTTAAAGTATTTTCAACCGCAGCTAATCTCGTTTCTAAATTAGCAATCTCTAATTGCTGTCTTTGGAATATTTGTGCAGATGCCTGTAGTTGAGCAGATGCATCAGAGAAAAGACCCATTGAAAAAGTATTGTAATCATTTATGATCGTATCAATACCAGCAGATCCAGGTGAAGCATCAAATCTTAAATTAATTTTAAAGCCATAACTATTACCGTTTTGTCCAGTAGTACGATTAGGTTTAAATTTAGGGTATCTTTGAATAAATCCACCATCAGTTGTTGGAGTTACATTATCTAATAATAAAATACCATATAAGTTTGTTGTTGTTTTGCTAGAATCACTTAAGTCTACCATATCATAATAAACTAATACAGAATTAAATTCAAACGATTCTGCTAAATCAACACCATTAAATTGTGGTATTGTACTTATTGTTGGATCTATTGCAATTTGTTGATAATCGTTAGGATTAAAATCTACACTAATTCCATCCAATTCACTTCTTACGTAAGCTGATGCAGTATAACCTGGAATAGGTGCAGCACTATAATCGGAAGCAACTTTTCTAATATCAGCATTCAGCACACTTGTGAATGTAGTAGGTTCTGTAAAATATGCATCTACTGTAGTTGACGGTGTTGGTAAATTCATCCAGTTTGCATCAGGATCAGTATAGCCCGCAGGGCCTGCTCCTAATAAGTTTAAATCATAATCATAAAATGCATCTATACTTAAACCTTGTGGGTGTACTGTTGCTGCATTTCTACCAAGTATAAATTCACTTGTACCCTGTATTGTTAATCCTGGTTGATAATTCGTATCAGAAATTGAACTAAATAAGATAGTAGGTGTTCTACCTACCTCTGTAGGTACATTAATATACAATTCAGTATAAGCTTCACCGGCTTTATCTACATTATTTACAATATCAATTTCGCCAATGTATCGTACGACTCTTCTATATTGTCGTGTGCCTGTAAGTACTTCGTCTTCTTCACAAAAACGAGGAGTAGTTAAACCCCCAACCTTTTCTAAAGCAGTAGCTTCTCGGAATCGCATTGCTCCACATTCTTTCAACCATTTAAAAAATACTCTTTCTGTAACAGTTAAATTTGTAGTGTTATCATATGATACATCACTTATAATAAGTTCTTCTAGATTTAATGCATAATTCTGAAGGCTTTGTGTAAAGCTAACATTAGGATCACCAGCAAGACCTCCATTTACTATAGCACCATCAATAGTATCAAATTGCATGTAATTTTGAAATTGGCTAAATGTAGTAGGATCTAATTTATCAAAATCTGGCAAGTTAAGAAGCACAAACTTAGAAAAGACTAATTTAAGATCATCATTATTAAGAGTCCTAGATAAGTCTTTAGCAGAAGAAGAGAACGTATAAAATGTTCCTCCGTCTGCTTGTGGTGTTTTAATTAAGGGCGTTGTTGCCATGTGTATTTTTTATCTTTTGTTATTATGATATTACGTATCCTTGGCCACCAACAAGATACCAGACTGCTGCGCCTGATCCATTATCAATTGCTAAAAGATGAACGCTTTCTCCCGTTGCATTTAATGTAATCTTAGTAGTTGCAGAACCAGGTAATACGATACCACCAGTTGCAGCTGCATCTGCTTGAATATCAACAGTTCCACTACCTACAGTATAGATAAAGAAAATTTCTTGACCAATAGCACCATCAAATAAACTAAGTGTTAAGGTATTTACTAAATCCGTATTTCCAACTCTATTCATAGTAAAAGGTGGTACTGCCGTGGATGTTCCAACACCAATAGTAGCAGGCATTGATTGTCCTGTATTATCCAATGTAGTTACATTAGTGTCATTTCTAATAATACCT
>MDSY01010863.1_pt1 | contig 11591 bp, 12 predicted proteins | sample 811131 | NCBI WGS metagenome assembly MDSY01 (sample SAMN05326643, study PRJNA326480) | marine metagenome | isolation source: seawater | place: Atlantic Ocean: South West | collected 2010
ATTTATTAAAAAAATTAAAAGAACTTCCTCAAGTTTTTGTTCACAGAGATTATCACATTGATAATTTATTTTTTTTAAAAGATAGATTGGGCACAAAAAAATGTGGTTGGATAGATTATCAAGATGCTCTATCTGGGCCTTCACTATATGATCTTGTTTCACTGACTCAAGATGCTAGAATTGATGTTCCAAAAAATATTGAAAAATACTTAGTTAATTTTTATTTAGAAAAGAATAAAATTCATAACAAAGTATTTTTTAATTTTTGTTACAATTTAATTGCAATTCAAAGACACTTAAAAGTATTAGGAATTTTTTGCAGATTATCAAAAAGAGATAAAAAAAATATGTACTTATCACATTTACCAAGAGTTAAAAAAATGCTCTTATCAAATCTTATGAAAAAAGATTTTTCAGAACTTTTTTTAATATTAGGACCCTTTTTAAAAAATGAATAGTATTAATGAAGCTATGATATTTGCTGCAGGCTTTGGGAAAAGAATGCTTCCATTAACTAGAAAAACTCCAAAACCACTATTAAAAATAAATAATAAATCAATAATTACTTATCAAATTGAGAGACTAATTGAACTAAAATTTCAAAATATATTAGTTAATGGACATCATTTATTTGATGAATTGAACCAACAATTAAAAATTTATAGTCCATTTGTCAAAGTAATTTATGAAGAAGAAATTCTTGAAACTGGTGGTGGATTGTTGAATTCAATAAAGCAAAAGATGTTCAAAAATCTTAAATCACCAAAATTATTGATTAACGGAGATATTTTTTGGCGGGAAAAAAAAAATTGTCCTATAGAAACGATAATCAATAATTGGACAAAAAAAATGGATTTACTATTGGTTTTAAAAGAAAAGAATAATTTTTTAGGCTATAACGGTAAAGGAGATTTTTCTTTAGAGAATAAAAACGAAAAAATTTCAAGACTTTTAAAAACTACAAGAAATAATTATGTTTTTACAGGTTTACAAATCATTAACCCAAATATTTTAGATGATTCAAAAAAAAAATTTTCCCTTAGAGAAGTTTTTTTGAGATCAATTGTAAAAAAAAAAATTTATGGTTTTATTGATAATAATGATTGGTATCACATAAGCAATACTGATGACCTAAAAGAAATAAATAAAATTTTTTAATTATGCCATATATTTTTTATGATTTTGAAACAAGTGGAAGGTCAGCAAGATTTGATCAAATCCTGCAAGCTGGTTTTATAATTTATGATGAAAACTTCAGAGAGTTAAATAAACTTAACATAAAATCACGAATTAACTCTGATACTGTTCCTTCAATAAATGCTTTAAGAGTAAATAGATTACTAATATCAGAGTTACTTTCAGAGAAATTAAGTTATTATGAAATGACGTTAAAAATAAATAGTTTTTTAAATCAATATTCAAAAAGTTTTTATATTGGCTTTAATTCAATAAATTTTGATGAAGAATTTCTAAGACAGTTATTTTGGGAACATTTTATATATCCATATTTAACAAATACAAACGGAAACAAAAGAGGTGATGCTTTAAATTTTGTTACAATGGTTCATGCCTTTTGTAATGAAAATATCAATGTAAAAAACAGTGATGATGGAAAATTGACTTTTAAACTTGAAAAATTAGCAGAGGCAAATAGTTTTGATTCTTCGAACTCTCATGAAGCGATTGCTGATGTTGTTGTTACAATGCAACTATTTGAACTTTTAAAGAAAAAAAATGAAGATTTATTTTCCGTTTTTAAAAATAATTCAATCTCAAAGAATGTCGAAGAAAAATTAATTAAAAGTGATCTTATCACATATCATAATTATATGTTTAGCTCCCATAGAATATATCTTGTGAAAAATATAATTAAGCACCCTGTATATAAAAATCAATACATTGGATTTGATTTGAAATATGATGTTGATGACTTAGTAGAGCTTGAGGAAAGTGAATTAAAAGAAATTTATAAAAACAAAAGTTTTTTTAGAAAAATTAGACTTAATAAGCAACCTAATATACTTGACAAAAGTTTCGCTTTAAAAATAAAACCTTATTCAGATTTCTCGGAAGACGAGATTATAAAAAAGTGTAAGAACTTAGAAAATCCAAACTTCATAAAAAACCTAACAAATATTTTAGAAAAAGAATCTATTGATTTAATTGATAATCAAAGTCAGGAAGATAAATTGGAAGAAGAAACCATATACACGAAAAATATTAATTATAAAGATTCAATGATAATGAGTGATTTTCACAAGCACTCGTGGGAAGAAAAATGGTATTTTGCTGAAAAATTTTTGGATAATAGATTAAAATACTTTGCAGCTAAACATATATTTAGAAATTCTCCTGACTCATTACCAAAAAAAATATTTAACTATTTACATGGTAAAATTTCAGAAAAACTACTTTCTCTTGAAAAACAAAAATTTGTTACAATTCCCTCTGCTATGCAGGAGGCTGATGATATCTCGCTAGAAATTGAAGAAGAAGAATTTTCATCAAATATTAAAGATCAACTAGATCAATATAATATTTACATAAATTTTTTAAATGATTATTATAGTCAAAAAAATCCAAAACCAATTAGGTTTGATTCAATCTTATCTAAAAAACTTTTTGGATAAATATTATGGAGAAATTATGAGTAGTATAAAGAACTTAGATAATGAAACTTTTGAAAATGAAATTTCGGAAAGTAAGATTCCTGTTTTAGTAGATTTTTGGGCTGAATGGTGTGCTCCTTGCAAAGCGCTTTCGCCTATCCTAGATGAAATATCGAACGAACTAGGTGGTAAAATAGTTGTAACTAAAGTTAATCTTGACGAAAATCAGGAATTAGCAATGAAATATTCAATTAGAAGTATACCAACACTTCTACTTTTTAAAAATGGACAATTATCAGATATGAAAGTTGGTCTGCCAAGTAAGTCAGATTTACTAGACTGGGTTAATTCAAAAATTTAAATTTATTTTATTTTAAAACCATCTGCTTTCAATATTTGTCCAGCAAGATAAAGCGAACCACAAATTAGTATTTTTCCTGAAGAATAATTCTCAGAGATTAAACTCAGTGCGTCATTTATATTTAGACAACATTCAATATTTATATTTTTTTTTAGTTTTTTCTTAACATTTTCTTTAATTTCATAAGGCTGCACATATTGATGATTATCAATAGGAAGAAGTATAAGAAAATTAAATTGATCAATTATTTTTCTTAAAAAGCTAGTTGGATTTTTTCCAGCCGTCATTCCTAAAATTAAAACCTTGTTTAGTTCTGACCAATTTTTTACAAAGTTTAGTATTATACTTGCTGCATGATCATTATGCCCTCCATCAAGCCAAATATCAAAATTTCCTGAGCATTTTTTTTTTAATTTACCATTGTTGATTTTCTGCATTCTTGCTGGCCAAACAACTTCTTCGATTCCTTTTTTTATAAGTTTATCTTCAACAACAATTTGCTTAATTGATTTTACAACTGAAATTGCAGTTGCGGCATTTTCAATTTGGTGCTTTCCAGCAAGTTTAGGAATTGGAAACTCATTTTCAAAATCATTATATTTAAGAATAAATGTATTTTTTTTTATTTTTAATATTTTCCAATCACTACTTTCTTCAAATAAAGTACTTCTTTTTTTTTTAATTTCTTTTTTGACAATTTCTCTGACAATTTTTTTTTGTTTTGACATAACCACTAAAGATTTATTCTTAATAATACCTACCTTTTCAAATGCAATTTTATCAATACTATTTCCTAAAAAATTCATATGATCCATTGAAATTGGGGTTATAACATTGCAAAGAGGATTTTTTATTACATTTGTTGCATCAAACCTCCCACCCAAACCTGTCTCTAATAAAATTATATCCGTTTTATTTCTACTAAAAGCTAAAAAGGCTGCAGCAGTCGTAATTTCAAAAAAAGTAATGGGATCAGAATTATTTTTTTTCTCACACTCTTCTAAAAGAGAACTAAGATATTTATTATCAATTAAACGAGAATTTATTCTTATTCTTTCGTTAAACTTTATTAAATGAGGTGAGGTGTAAGTATGTACTTTAAGATTTGCTGCTTCGTATATTGCTCTGAGATAAGATGTAACTGAACCTTTGCCATTAGTGCCTGCAATATGAATAACTGGAGCTAAATTTAAATGTGGATTACCAAGTTTTTTTAAGAGTTTTTTTAAACGAAACAATGACAAATCAATTTTTTTAGGATGTAAAAGTTCTAGCCTTTTTAAAATATGATTAGATGTATTCACAGAAATTTAATTTAAGTTAGAAACTCAATTATATCAGAAATTTTTTTATTCAAATCTTTTCTATGCACTACAATATCTATCATTCCTTTTTCAATAAGATACTCTGACTTTTGAAAGTTTTGAGGAAGCTTTTCTTTTATTGTTTCTTCTATAACTCTACTACCTGCAAATCCTATTGTTGCATTCTTTTCAGCTATTATTATATCTCCTAACATTGCAAAAGAAGCAGACACTCCTCCAGTTGTAGGATCAGTCAAAACAGAAATAAATGGAAGATTAGTTTTGGATAGAGAATTTACGGCAATTACTGTTCTAGGCATTTGCATAAGGGATAAAATACCTTCTTGCATTCTTGCTCCCCCAGATGAACTAAATATTATGAGAGGTAAATTATTCGTTTTGGCATAATTGCAAGCAGTAACAATTGCTTCACCAGCAGCCATTCCCATGGAACCACCCATAAAGTTAAAATCAAATATAGCTACGGTAACTTTTTGTTTTTCAATTGTACCTGAGGCAACTATTACGGAGTCATATGTACTGTTTTTTAATTGTGCTTCTTTTAATCGGTCAGAGTATTTTTTATTATCTTTAAATTTTAATGGATCAACTTTAACTTTTGGAGTGTCCATGACCATAAAATTATTTCCTAGAAAAAAGTTTAATCTTTGTTTTGCACTAACTCTAAAATGGTAATCACAGTGTTTACAAACAAAAAAATTATTTTCAAGCTCTCTTTTCAAAAGCATCTGTGAACACTTAGGACAAGTTTCCCATAAATTGTCTGGAACTTCCTTTTTACCAACTATAGCCCTAAGTTTAGGCCTTACAAAATTTGTTATCCAATTCATCTTAAAACCCTATTAGCCCTTTTTAATTTTTGATATAAACAATTTAATTTTTGTTAAAATTCTTTCTATAGAATATTTCTCTTTTTCTGAATCTTCAATTAAATTTATAATTGCAGATCCAACAACACATCCATCTGCAAATTTATTTATTTCTTTCACTTGTTTTGAGCTATTTATCCCAAAACCAACTAGAATAGGCAGTTTCGTATATTTTTTAATCTCTATAATCGATCTTTTAAGTAATGATAAACTTGGTTTTTTTGTGCCTGTAATACCCATAATTGAAACATAATAAAGAAATCCTTTGGAGGATTTAGATATTTTCCTCAGTCTATTTTTGTCGGTTGTTGGAGTAATTAACCTAATATTATAAACATTATATTTTTCTGTATAATTTTTTATTAAAGAATCTTCCTCTGGAGGTAAGTCGACTACTATTAGGCCATCAACTCCCACTTTCCTGCAAGTTACGAAAAAGCTCTTTAACCCAAATTGAAATATCGGATTAAAATATCCCATTAATATTATTGGAGTTTTTTGATCATTTTTTCTAAAATCTTTTATAATTTTAAAAGTTTTTTCCAAATTTATTCCAGATTTTATTGCCCTTTGACTTGATCTTTGTATTGTTGGTCCATCAGCCATTGGATCAGAAAAGGGAAGACCAATTTCAATAAAGTCTGTACCAAATGATGGAAGCGATTCAATTATTTTTTTTGATGAATGAAAATTTGGATCTCCTGATGTTACAAAAGACACTAATGCTTTCTTTTTCTCTTTCTCTAGAGTAATAAATTTTTGATCTATTCTGTTTGACATTTAAGATTAAATTTTAACACCTAAATGTTCGGAAATGGAATAAATATCTTTATCACCACGACCGCACATATTCATGATTATTAAACTTTTTTTTGAAAATAAATTTTTATTTTTTAATAAATAAGACAATGCATGTGATGGTTCAAGGGCTGGAATAATTCCTTCAAGTTTAGTGCATATTTTAAACGCCTCTATTGCATCATTATCAGTGGCACTTACATAAGAAACTCTCCCAATTTCTTTTAACCAGGCATGTTCGGGACCTATTCCTGGATAATCTAAACCTGCAGATATAGAATGTGCATCCTCAATTTGTCCATCTTTATTCTGAAGTAAATATGTGTGATTACCATGCAAAAATCCTGGTTTTCCTTTCGATATTGATGCCGCATGCTCTCCGGAATTTATTCCTTTTCCTCCTGCTTCAACTCCAATAATTTCAATATTTTCATTTAGAAAAGGATAAAATAAACCTAATGCATTAGACCCTCCTCCAATACACGCAACTAAATAATCTGGAAGTCTTTTTTCTAGCTTGAGAATTTGTTGTTTTGCCTCTTTTCCAATTATTGATTGAAAGTCTCTTACCATCATTGGGTAAGGGTGAGGTCCGGCTACTGTACCTATTACATAAAATGTATCATTCACATTTGAAACCCAATCTCTTAATGCCTCATTCATTGCATCTTTTAAGGTTGATGTTCCTGACTTTACGGAGATTATATCTGCCCCAAGCAATTTCATTTTAAAGACATTAGGTGCTTGACGTTTAATATCTGTTTCACCCATGTAAACAACGCACTTCAAATTAAATAGTGCACAAACTGTTGCTGTAGCAACTCCATGCTGCCCTGCACCAGTTTCGGCTACTATCCTTTTCTTTCCCATTCTTTTAGCTAATAATACTTGTCCAATGCAATTATTAATTTTGTGAGCACCAGTATGATTTAGTTCATCGCGTTTAAAATAAATTTTAGCACCATTGAGTTTTTTTGATAAACGTTGGGCAAAATAAAGAGGACTAGGTCTTCCAATATAGTTTTTAAAATAGTAATCAATTTCACTTTTAAATTTTTTTGACCTTTTTGCTTTTTCGTATTCCTTTTCAACTTCCAGCAGGAGAGGCATTAGGGTTTCAGCAACAAACCTCCCTCCAAAATTACCAAACCGACCATCTTTATCAGGAAATTTATGAAAATTAAATCTTTTGAATTTTTGTAAATTTACTTTTTTTAACATAATCAACTAATTCTTTAATTTTTTTTGGGCATTTTATTCCTTTTTTTATCTCTACGCCAGATGAAATATCAACAATAGGAGGACAGGTTCTTTCAATTGCATTTTTTATATTTCTTATATTTAATCCACCTGCAATTATCCATTTTTTTTTTGAATTATACCCCTTGAGTAAATTCCAATCAAATGAAACACCTGTTCCTCCACTTATTTCAGAGGTTTTAATTTTTGTATCAAACAAAATCATATCACAAATTGGCTCAAACTTTTTTGATAATTTTACATCCTTTATTGAATCAATAGATATAGCTTTAATTATTGGTTTATTCAATCTTTGTTTAATAGCTTTGATCATTGATAAACTTTCATTTCCGTGAAGTTGAATCATATCTAATTTAACAAATTTTGTTATATGCTCAATTAAGTCAATGTCAGAATTAACGAAAAGTCCAACCTTTTTTGGATTTTTTGGAAGAAAAGTACAAATTTTTTTTGCTTGAAATGCTGTCACAAATCTCGATGATTTTTGATAAAAAACTAACCCAACATAGTCTGCGTTGACACAGGCTTTTGCAGATTTTGAATCATTAATTCCGCAAATTTTTATTAAGACGTTATTTATCATAATCAATATTTTCTATTATTTTTTCAATGGATTTTAATGGATCTTTACTTTTTGTTATTGGTCTTCCTATAACTAAAATATTTGAACCAGCTTGAACAGCAAACCTTGGCGATTCTATTCGTTTTTGGTCATCTTTTTTGTCAGTTGACAATCTAATGCCTGGAGTAACAAAGATTAAATCTTTATAATTTTTTTTAAGTTCCTTAACCTCTTTTGGTGACGATACAATCCCGTCTACGCCTGCCTTTACTCCGGCTTTGACTAAATTACTAATAAAAACCTTTTGTCCAAAATTATACCCCATATTTTTTAAATCCTCATCGTCAAGACTTGTTAACAACGAAATACCAATTATTTTTGTTTCTTGTTTAATATCTTTAAGTTCTTGAATCATTTTATAGCCTCCACTTAGATGAACCGTGACATAGTTAGGTGACAAATCTAAAACATTTCTCAGTGATTGTTTTACGGTATTTGGGATATCATGAAGTTTAAGGTCCAAAAAAATAGGCAATCCCATTTTTTTTAATTTTTCAACTCCTCTAGGTCCATTTTTTGTAAAAAACTCAAGACCAAGTTTTATTCCGCCCACATGATTTTTTATTTTTTTTGTAAAAGAAATTGTTTGTTCTAGATCACTAAAATCAAGTGCGCAAAATATATAATTTTTTGTTTCCATCAGAAAATTTTTTTAAAAATAAAAATTAACAAACCTATAATAAAACCTAAAAAAAATATACATAGAGTGAAAATATAGATAGGTATTTCAAAGAAATAAGGAAATGGAAAAAGACTTAGCTTTATTGAATATTTATTTGCAATGGAAAACAGGAGAAAAAAAATTAAAAAAAAAAAAAAAAAATAAAACCAAAAGCTTTTTTAAAATTATTCTTCATTGATTATTTTCTTTAGTTTTTTTCCTGGTGTAAAATGTACCGACAATTTATCATTAATATGAATTTTTTCACCAGATGAAGGGTTTCTGCCAATTCTTGATTTACGTAAACGTGTCGAAAAACTTCCAAAATCTCTTATTTCAATCCTATTACCTTTTGACAAATTGGATGAAAAAAATTGTAAAATTTTTTCCAATGTTCTTTCAACTTCCCTTTTCGGAAGGTACTCAAACTTTTTTTCTAAAATAAAAAGTAAATCAGATTTTTTCATCTTTAGGGTGTCCAAATTGCAAGAATTCCATCAGTAAGTTTTAAATTTACATTATTGAATTTTTTTAAAAATTTTAAGTTTAAAAAATCAAACAAATTATCACTTTTAGCATAATCTATAATTTTTATCTTGTCATCTAAACCAGCCTTTTTTTTTAACCAATCTAATGCATCTTCCTCCAACCCTACCTCATCTATTAAATCTATTCTTTTGGCTTCATTACTTGTGAAGATTCTACCGTCACTAACTATCTCCTGATTTTTAATAGATATTTTCCTCTCTAAATTGACAATTTTACTAAATTCCTTTTGCATCAATAAAACAACATTTTTAATGTATTCAATCTGAAAATTACTAGTTTTTTCAACTAAGTTAGGAACAGCTTTTAAATCACCACTTTTTATAACCAAAGGATTAACCCCTATCTTATCAAGCAATACGGTTATATCTGCTGTTTGCAAAATCACTCCGATTGAACCTGTAATAGTCCCTGTATTAGCAAATATTTTATCAGCACCCAAAGAAGCTAGATAAGCCCCAGATGTAGCTACTTCTTTCATATACACAGCTATAGGGACTTTTTCATCAAAAAATTTTAGTGAATCGTAAATTTCTTTGCTGCTTACAAAAGTTCCACCAGGACTATTGATAACTATCAGAAGTGCTTTAAGATTTTCGTTTTCCTTGACTTGATTTATTTTTTCAATGAAATTGGATTCACTATTTATTATACCCTCTAGATAAAGCTTTGCTATAAAAGGGTCTTTATTGTAATTCTGATTTAATATTAAAACTAGTAATAAAGATATGACTATTAGGATAAAAGATTTGTTGATTAGGGACTTTCTCTCTAAAAAGTATTGAACTAAAGAATCATTTTTTTTCATCTTTTGTTTTTTCAGAATCCTTTTTTTTATCTTCTTTTAGTGCAGCACCGATTATATCTCCAATACTTGCACCAGACGATGATGAACCATATTCTTTAAGTGCCTTTTTTTCTTCCTGAATTTCAAGGTCTTTTACAGAAAGTTCATACAACCCATCTTTGTTTGGTTTTTTTATTACTTTTGCGTCAATCTTTTCTTTTACTGCAAACCTATCCGTATTTTGTTCAGATTTCAATTTTGCCAAATTTACCTTTTTTATAAATCCTTTTTTTTCTTCATCAAAAGAGACGTAAACTTTATCTTTATCAATTTCTACAACCACACCAGTCATCACTTTTCCAATCAACTTGTCTGTTTTTGAAGAATCTTTAGTTAATTGTTTGATACCTAATGAAACTCTTTCTTTATCCAAATCTATTTCTAGTATTTTAAACTTTACGAGTTCATTTGATTTATATGTTTTTATTTTCTCATCACCAGAATCCTCCCAGGAAATATCTGATAGGTGAATCAATCCATCAAGTTCTTCTGAAAGTTCAACAAATAATCCAAAATCTGTTATATTCTTTATTTTTCCTTCAAGGACATCACCCTTTTTGTTTTTTTCTGCAAATTTTTTCCAAGGATTCTCAGTACATTGTTTTAAACCTAAACTAATTCTTCTTTTTGTGTTGTCTATTTCTAAAATTACAACTTCAACTTCTTCGTTTATTTTTAATACTGAATTAGGGTTGATGTTTTTATTGACCCAACTCATTTCGGAGCTGTGTATAAGTCCTTCGACCCCTTTTTCTAATTCTACAAAGGCACCATAATCTGCTATACTTGATATTTTTGATTTTATTTTTGATCCAACTTTATAAATTTTTTCAACATTCTTCCATGGATCTTCAGTTAATTGTTTGAGGCCAAGGCTTATTCTATTATTTTCTTTATCGTATTTTGTAACAATCACTTCAATTTCATCTCCAACAGTGAATTTTTCTGAGGGATGATTTACTCTTTCCCACGATAAATCTGTGACATGAATAAGTCCGTCCAAGCCGCCCAAGTCAACAAATACACCATAATCAGTTATGTTTTTAATTAATCCTTTAAGTTTGTCACCTTCAGAAATATCTGATAAGAGTTTTGATCTATCTGCTTTCCTTGATTCTTCTAACAAAGCTCTTCTGGAAACAACTATATTTCCCCTGAGCTTATCCATTTTAAGAATGACCATCGGTTGAGGTTTATTTAGAAGAGGAGATATATCTTTTATTGGTTTAAGATCGACTTGACTTCCAGGAAGAAAAGCTAACGCCCCTTCTATATCAACAGCATAACCACCTTTGACTCTACCAGTAATTACTCCTGTAACTTGTTGTTTAGAGTCTTGTAATTTTTCTAGATTACTCCATGATTCTTCTTTCCTTGCCCTTTCACGACTTAAAAGAGCTTCTCCTTCTTTATTTTCTAGTTTTTCTAAGTATACATCATATTTTTGTCCTATTTTTACTGAATGCTCTTCTCCAGGAGAATGAAATTCTTTTAGTGGAATTCTGCCTTCGGCTTTAAGGCCAACATCTACGACAACTGTGTCGTTTGTTACAGACATTACGGTTCCTTTGATTACTTGACCTTCTTTATATTTGAAGTCAACGAGACTCTTTTCTAATAGTTCACTAAAATTTTCTTCCAATATTATTTCCTCAAAATATTGGTTACCTTTACAAAATTTTTAAACTTTATG
>MDSY01044672.1_pt1 | contig 11591 bp, 9 predicted proteins | sample 811131 | NCBI WGS metagenome assembly MDSY01 (sample SAMN05326643, study PRJNA326480) | marine metagenome | isolation source: seawater | place: Atlantic Ocean: South West | collected 2010
GAAACTTATTCTGAATTAGTTAGAACTTTAGTTGAAATTTATAAAAAAGAATTTCCAAAAGAAGACCATGTAACTATGCAAGCATATAACGGAACAATAAGAGCAAAGGCCTGTGATGTAGCAAGGTATTTTTTACCTACTTCGACATTATCGAATGTTGGTATTTTTGCAAGTGGACAAGCTTATGAGCAATTGTTGATGCGCATGAGAGTTCATCCTTCTAGGGAAGTTAGAGATTATGGAGACATGATTTTAGAAGAACTAAGAAAAGTTATACCTTCTTTTCTTAAGAGAGTTGACGTTGAGAATAGAGGGATAGAGTGGTCAAATTATTTAAGGGACAATCAAATTCAAACTGAAAATTATGTTAATGAAAATATCAATAAGTCTCTTTCTAATTCATTAGACGTAGATCTTTTAGAATGGGAAGCGGATGCTGAAAAAAAAATAGCATCGTATTGCCTTTATTCTTCTTCTCAAAAATCATTGTCTGATCTAAAAGATGTTGTTTCTAATTTAAATAACAAAGAAGTTAGTGAAATATTGCATAGATATACCGGCCATAGAAAAAATAGAAGGCACAAACCTGGAAGGGCTTTCGAAAATTCATATTATACTTTTGATGTTTTATCTGATTATGGGGCATTTAGGGATCTTCAAAGACACAGATTGATGACTATAGAATGGCAAAAGATGTCGCCTGATAATGGATTCGACATGCCTGTAGAAGTTGAAAAATCTGGACTAATAAATAAGTGTATAAAGCTTATAGATGATTCAGTAGAACTGCACAATAAAATAAATGCCCTGTTTCCTGATTTAAGAGAATATGCTTTGCTTTTTGGACATAAAATAAGATACACAATGACTTTGAATGTACGACAAGCATTTCATTTAATAGAACTTAGAACAGCAAAGCAAGGCCACATATCCTACAGAGATATTTGCCAAAAAATGCATAATCTTATTAAGGAGAAGGCAGGACATAAGATTTTTTATGAATTAATGTCTTACGTAGATCATGAAAATTATGAACTGCAAAGACTTGATAGTGAGATAAAACAATCAAGTAAAGAGAAAATCTAATTATCTTTTTGAAGTCATAAAGTATCCTATTGGTATAGCTATCAAGCTAACAATAAGCCCAATCAAGAAAAATTCTTGAAATACTTGTAATCCAGAACTCAATGTAGCATCAGTCATTTTCTGCTGTGCTAAAGGATCAAGAGAAAATCCTTCGAGGTCACTCGTTAATCCAGAGAACCTTGTAGTCCCCCATGCAGTCAAAGATGAAAGCCCTATAGTCATGCCTAGCATCCTAGATACAGTTAATATTGATGATGCTGAGCCTCTTTCTGTATCTTTTATTTGCTTCATTGCACAGAAAGTTATTGGTGAAATACAAACTCCAAATCCAAGCCCTATTACTGATAAATGTATTGTCATAAATGGATCAGAAATATTTAAATCCCATCCATACATAAAGAAGAAGCCAAGTGATATTAGCATGAATCCAAATAGTAATGGAATTTTAGCGCCAAGTTTTTCAGTAAGAATGCCCCCCATAAATGCTCCTATAGATAAAGCTATTGTTAATCTCAGTAGCCTTAATCCGCCTTCTAAGGGAGTTGCACCCATAATAGTTTCAGCCATTACTGGGACAGTAATTATTGCGATAATTAAAGTAATACCAATAAAGAAATGAGTTAAATTAGATATTAAGAATAATGTATTTTTAAGTATTTTTTTCGGCACAATAAATTCATGTGATGTTCTGTAAATAAAGATTCCGGCAATCAATGCAATTGCTGATATTAAAGAAAATAAAAGCAATAACTGATTTGATTTTGTGATTTGAGCACATGCGAGGGTAATTGATGCAATAAATAAGAAAAATATAAAAGATCCTGCATAATCGATTTTAATATCTTGGAATTTATTTTTTGGTATAAAAATTAAAACAGAAATTATTATAAGTATAGTTGGAGGCAAATTGATCCAGAATGCCCATTCCCAAGAAAGTATCTGAGTCATAAGCCCACCTAGGAGTGGACCAAAGACGCCTCCTGCCTCAGCACTTGCCCCAATAAGACCATAAGCAATAGGAAGTTTATTTCTTGGCACAAGGAAGCCAGCCGCAGCAATTGAAATTGGGACTAATGCCCCTCCTCCAATTGATTGAAAAAATCTTGTAGCTAGTATCCAGTTTACATTAGGTTCTCTATGGAATAATTTTGAAATTTCTGGGCTTAAAGCTGTCAAAATTGATCCTATAAAAAATATAACCAAAGAAATTAAGAATAAATTTCTAAATCCAAATTTATCAGATAGTCTTCCCGTTAAAGGCATTACTGCAGTGTAGCCAATTAAATATATAGTAATTAACCAAGAAGCCGTATCTAGGCTTGTTATAGGTATTTCAAAATCAATCATTATTTGAGGAAGAATAGTTACTACTTTAGTTTGATCATCTGCTCCGAGAAAAACACCTGCACAGAAAGGCAAAAGTAATAGGTAGGGTTTTAATGATTTTAATATCCTATTTATCACAATGGAGGCTCTACTTTGAATTCAGCATCTACGTCCCATATTTCAATAATTCTTATAACATTATCTTCATCAAGAGGATTTACTTTCCCAACAATTTTTGCTGAAACTACATTCATATTATTTAGATCAATTGTTAGTGTCACATCTGCTATTTTATTAGGATCTGATTCACCAACTAATGGTTCGAAAACCTTTGCATCAACTTTTCCAAAGACTTCAATATTGTTTCCTGATATTTCTAATTTTTGAGGAGAATTCATATTAGAAAGTATATTTAATATTACTTCTCCAACATCAAAAGTACCGAAAGGACTCTGACCTTCAGGTATTTCACTCCATTTCTGATTAATTGGGTTAGTCCAATAGCTTCTTCCATCAATAAGAATTACATCTAATTTAATTAATTGTCCGAAAGTAATAGCATTTGTTTCAAGTTTTACTCTTCTAGGCAGAATCACCTCTCCTCTAACTGATTTTAGTTGATACAAGCCATTTGAAAGACTAGTTATGCCTTTTTCATGCTCAAGACCAAATCTAAATGAGTTCCAAGTGTCTAATTTTGATGAAGCACTATTTAGAATTTCCTGGGCACCCATATTAGTATAAGAGTCGGAGGAACAAGATAAGACCATAATAAAAACAAAAATTAATAAAGCAGATAATTTTATTTTTCTTATTTTTCTATTTTTCATATTTATGGATCTGAGCAATCTCTAATGTAACCGCAGTTCTGACATTTAATTTTACAATGAACATCAAGTATTTTTGCTCCGCAGATAATACAGTAATGTTTTTCTTCTTCTTTTTTCTTTAATTTCTGCATTAATGTAAGTTTATTTTTCTCCCTTGATAATACAAATTAATTAAAATAATATTAATGAAGTATTTGGGGAGCAATTTGCTGAGAGGGTTTCGAAAAAAGCCGACCCGTAATACCTGATTTCTGGATAATACCAGCGAAGGGAATACGTTTGAATACAACACTAGAAATTTCAAATCTTTCAAAATCTTTTAATAATAGAAAGATCTTTGAAAATATATCATTTAACTTAAAAGAAAATGAGATAATATCTATACTTGGCCCAAGTGGTTGTGGTAAAACTACACTTCTTAATTCAATTTCGGGAATAGACGATAATTTTTCAGGGAAAATAATTACTAACACAAAATTGGAAAGAAAAATTGATAATTTTTCTTATTCGCAGCAGAAGGACATGCTTATTCCTTGGAGAAACGTTTTAGATAATGCTGTATTTGGATTAGAAATTGCTGGAATTAATAAAGATAAATCTTACCCTAAAGCGCTAAATTTAATGAAAAAATTTAAATTAGGTGAAATAGAAAAAAAGTTTCCTCATCAACTTTCTGGAGGAATGAGGCAGAGAGTATCTTTAATTAGGTCATTTTTATTGGAAAGACCAATACTTCTATTGGATGAGCCATTTGGGTCTTTAGATTCTATTACAAGAGAAGATTTACAAGATTGGCTAATTGATATATTAAAAATATTAAAATTATCAGTAATCTTTGTAACTCACGATATAAACGAGGCAATAAAAATATCGAATAGGATAATTATATTAGGCGTAAATCCAGGAAGAATCATTAAAGAAATTAAAGTTAATGTAAATAATGATAATGAAAAACTAAGTTTATATAAGGAAATTAAAAGTAATTTAGGGGCACTTAGTGATTAGAAATTTATTTAAATTTACACCCTCAATTATACTTTCTGCCACTATATTTATGTTATGGGAAGTTTTAGTTAGAGTTCTAGAAGTACCAGATTGGTTTTTACCTCCTCCATCTTTGATTTTAAGAGAATTATTTTTATCAATAGATATTATTTTAGGTCACCTTTTAACTACTTCTATTGAGGTATTATTGGGGTTGGCTCTTTCAGTAATTGTAGCTATAAATTTTTCATTATTAATCTTTTTCTTTAAATCTATAGAGAAGAGTGTTTATCCATTACTGATAGCTACACAAACTATTCCTGTAATTACAATTTCACCTTTGTTATTAGTTTGGTTTGGGCCTAATATTTTTTCTAAAATCATAATTGTGGCAATAATTTCATTCTTTCCGATAATAGTTAATTTCCTGGATGGATTAAAATCAGCTGATTCAGAGATGATTATGATGGCAAAGCAATTTGGCGCGAGCAAAATACAAATTTTTTATAAAATTCAGCTTCCGTATTCATTTCCATATTTAATATCTGGACTTAAAATTGCCTCGGTAGCATCTGTTATTGGGGCGGTTGTGGGAGAATGGGTAGGAGCAAGCGGAGGTTTAGGGTGGTTAATTAAAACCTCGTCACCACAATTTATGACTGAAAGAGTTTTTGCCTCAATATTTGTTTTATCATTACTTGCGGTAAGCCTTTTTTCTATATTTTACTTAATTGAAAGGCTAGTTTTAAAAAAGTATCCAATTAAAGGACGTGGCTAAATGAAAAAAATAATAATGTTATCTATATTAGTAATTTCTATATTTTCATGTTCCAGTGAAAATGAAATTAATAAAGTTTCTCTAGCATTGGATTGGTACCCAAATTCTAATCATGCTGGAATTTTTTATGCAAAAGATAAAGGATATTTTTTAGATGAGGATTTGGATGTAGAAGTGTATACCCCTTCTGACCCATCTTCTATCCTTCAAACAGTTGCATCTGGCAGGGATCAATTTGGAATAAGTTATCAACCTGATCTTTTATTGGCTCGAAGTGAAGGTGTTCCTGTGGTGGCAATATCTTCTATTGTAAGAACTCCTTTAAATTCAATAATGACTCTAAAAAAATCTGGAATATCTGACCCCTCTAAACTAAAAGGAAAAACAATTGGGTACCCAGGAATTCCTTTAAATATTGGGATACTTCAAAGTATTTTGGAAGGCCAAGGATTGACTATTGATGATGTAAATTTAGTTGATGTAGGTTTTGATCTAGTTCCTGCTTTATTGAGTTCTAGAGTTGATGCAGTGATTGGAGCTTTTTGGTCTCATGAATCAATATTGATAGAGCTTGAGGGAGAAGGAGTCAATATACTCAAATTTCAAGATTGGGGAATTCCTGAATATCATGAATTAGTCCTTGTTACTAGTGAAAAATATTTAGACGAAAATAAAGAAATTGTTGAGTCATTTGTTAAATCTTTTAGAAAAGGTTTTGAAGGATCAATCGAATCTAATTCTGAATCAATGGAATCGTTAATTTCTGCTTATCCAGAGGTAAATGTAGAGTTAGAAACAGAAGGCATAAAATTACTTGCCCCTCTTTGGATTGAAAGTATGAATTCAAATAATATGGATAGCTGGCATAAATTTGGAGATTGGATGAAAGAAAAAGGATTAATTGATTCAGGTCTAATTATTGAAGATTCATTTAAAATAATTCAGTAAGTATTTTTCATATTGCTCTGGCGTATTAAGGTCTACCAAGGCTGATTTATCTTTAGTTTTGTATTTAATCATTGATTCCTGGTTATTTTTAATTACTTCTCTTATTCCTTCAGTTTCTTCATTTATTTGAGCCAGTTCATTAAAAAATATATTTGAAAATATAATAGGATGCCCGCTTTTTCCATTTGAAAATGGCATTACTATTTTTTTCTCTCCTGGATGATTAATATGAAAACTAGATATTTGTTCAATAAGAAGTTTGTTTCTAGGCTGATCAACAGCAATTAATAATATGTCATTCTTATCATTAATTTCAGAAAGACCTTTTTTTATTGATGTAGTTTTTCCAAGTTCAAAATCAATGTTTTCAACTACCTTAACTTCATTAGATAATATTACTTTTTTAATTTCTTCTGCGTTTGATCCAAGCACAACAATTATTTCTTCAATATGAGAGTTCTTTAGAGATTTAATTTGAAAATTAATTAGGGCTTCTTTATCTAAATTCAAAAGGGGCTTAGGAGTTTTCATCCGAGATGATTTTCCAGCAGCAAGTATTATTGCAGAAATTTTAGGCAATTTAATTTTTTGAACTAGCAACTATTTTTTTAAATAGCTTTTCATTTAACTTCATTGGCTCAGAAGAAGAGCTGTTTCGAAAACTTATCATTTCTGCAACTATACTTACAGCAATTTCGTTTGGTGTTCTTGCTCCTATATCTAATCCAGCAGGAGACCTGATTTCTCTAAGCCTCTCTTCAGTTATTCCCTTTTTAAGAAGCGATTCATAGATTAAAATTGCTTTTCTTTTACTACCAAGCAATGCAACATATTTTGCATCTGTTTTAGCTGCATTTTCTAATACTAAATCATCGAAATTGTGACCTCTAGTTGCTATAACTATAAATGTATTTTTTCTTATAGGAAGATCATCAAAAGCTGTATCAAACTTATCGTTAACTATTTTTTCTGCTTCTGGGAATCTGTCTTTATTTGCAAATTCTTCTCTATCATCTACAACCCAAACTTTAAATCCAGACGCTATTGCTAGCGGGGCAATTGCTTTCCCAACGTGTCCTCCTCCAGCTATAAGAACTACTGGGTCTGTAGTTATGCCTTCTAAAAATATTTGAACTTCTTCATTTTCTATTGTTTTACATGTGCCAAAGTTCATTAATTCGGGGGCTTCTTTTGAGATTGATTTAATAAGAGATTCGCCTGATATGTCTCCCATTAAATCTCCGTTGTCTTTTAAGATAAGTTTTTGGCCTATCATTTCTTCATTTTTTGAATTGATTATAGTAGCTAAAACTAATGATAATTCTCCTTTATATGCCTTATCCATCTCACTTAAGAGTTGGTTATTTAAATCAGATTTTTCTTTTCTATAAGGATCAATCAAGAAGTACATCGTTCCTCCACATACAAGCCCGTCATTAGCAGCTAAATCTTCATTTAATACATAATCTTGATACTTTGCAGATCCTCCATTAGATAATATTTCTTTAGATGCAAACCAAATATCACCCTCAACGCAACCTCCTCCAAGAGTTCCTATAGTTGTTCCATCTTTCTTCACTAATAGTTTAGAACCTGGCTTCTGAGGAGTAGAGCCAGAAGTTCTTACAACTGACGCAACTACAAACTCTTCATTGTTATTTAATTCATTTAATGCATTATTAAAAACTTCTTTCATATATACAATTCTACTTCATACAAATCTATTGTAGAAGCTGTTTGCAAAATCCTCCTTTGAGTTTAATATATTGTTTAGTGCTTTTTGGAGCTGTGGCCAAGCGGTTAAGGCGCCCGGCTCATAACCGGTAGATCGAAGGTTCGAATCCTTCCAGCTCCACCAGCACTTCCTTTTAAAATTTTTCAGGAAAGTTAAGTTTAAATTTACATATAGCATGTTATTTTAAAATTTATCTTAAGGTAAAAGCATGTTAGATGTTATTCTGTTAAATACAAAAATACCTACTTTTAAAGTTAATTATTAATAGAATTTATAGTCTATTAAAAATTAATACCTGTTTTCTATTCCTAAAATACTTTTTTTTATATTAATTTTTTTTGTTAAAAAATTTTATTAAAAATAGTATTTAACTAGGTTAAATTAATAATGGAGGTTTTATGTTAAAAAAGAAACTTATTTTATCTCTAACTTCTCTTGCAATTCTCTCTATCACTTTTATTTCATGTGGAAGCGAGACAGTAAAAGAAGTTGAAGTAATAAAAGAGGTGCCCGGCGAAACTGTTATAAAAGAAGTTGAGGTTGTAAAAGAAGTTGAGGTTGTAAAAGAGGTGCCCGGCGAAACTGTTATAAAAGAAGTTGAAAAAATTATTACAGTTGCACCTACCCCAATACCTGGTGGCGGTACAGCTATTTCAGTAGATATGTCTGACTTTGTGCTAAGTTCAAATGAACCTAATCCAGTCTATGGAGGAACAGTTAGAATGACTTTTGGTGTAAGTGTTAAGCACACTGATCATCACCAGATGCCTGTGGCTCAAGGTGCAGGCCCTCATAACTTAACTGTGATGTATAACGGTTTAATTAGAATGAATCCAAATGATGGTATGCAGACCATAATGCCTGATTTGGCTGACAAATGGGAAATATCTGCTGATGGAATGATTTATAAATTTCATTTAAGAGAAGGTGTAAAATGGCATGATGGAGCAATGTTAAAAGTAGATGATGTAATTGCTACTTTTGAAAGAATTGTAAATCCACCAGACAACATAGCAATAGGAATTCAATCATTGTTTACTGAGATTGATTCTATTGAAGATGCTGGAGATAATTGGGTTCAATTTAATTTGAAAAGGCCAAGTGCTCACCAATTTAATGCTTTTACTATGTTAAATGCGACAATTCTCCCAAAGAAATGTTTAGAAGAAAACAATTTTGATGTTAGGGAAGTTGTATGTCCAGGAACTGGTCCATTCAAATTTGTTGAGTATATTCCAGGGGAGTATATGACATTTGAAAAGAATGAGGATTATTGGAACCCAGCACTTCCTTATGTTGATGGAATAAAAATGATTCATGCAGGAGGAACAGCTAGAGGTGTAAATGTTATTACAGATGTTGCTGACTTTGCTTGGAATACTTCTGAGGATGGTTATGCACAAGCTCAGGCTGAACCAGGTGTTAATCAAAAAAGAATGCCAAATACTGGTAGTAACTATTTTGGATGGAATAATGCTGTAGCACCATTCAATGACAAAAGAGTCAGAAAGGCTTTTCATTTGGTTGTAAATCCACACAACTTCACAAAGGTTTCTTTGGGCTCAACTAAGCCAAGTAGGTGGATACCAACTCTTGCTGAAGGAGCCACTCCTACAGAAGAATTTTATAATCTTGCCGGCTACAGAGATGACAATGCAGCGGATATAGCAGAAGCTCAAAAACTTATGGCTGATGCAGGCTATCCAAATTGCGAAGGATTCCCTGTTAAAACAATGGCTGGATTTAAACCTGACGGCGCCCTTTCGGTTGCTTTTATGGATATGATAAATTCTAATTTAGGGTGTGATATACAACCAAGAGCTGTTGAAAGAGCTTTAGTCCAAGACCAATTTAGTGGTGCTGCATTCAAAGCTGGAACTGAAATAATACAGCACTTAGTGCCAGTTCAGGCAATTAAGAATTACACACCTTTTATGGTAGGTTTATATGGGACTGATTCTTCTCAAAACTTTACTAACTATTCTAATCCTGAAGTTGATGCATTGCTGGATACTATGCTAGGCGAACTAGATGCTGATGCACGAGCTGGATATACAAGACTTGTTCAGTCTAAGCTTGACGAGGATCCACCTTTGATACTTGCTGGCTTCGACAGCCACAGAGCTGTATGGGGCAAGCATGTTCACTTTCCAATGGATATCAGAACTCAAAGTATATGGGGAAGAATAGATACATTGTGGATGGATAAAAGATAACATACTCTTCATCGTTCATTATGCAGGGGTATAGTTAATTCTACCCCTGCTAATGAATTATTATAATTTTTTAATTTTTTATGTATAAATATATCTTTAGGCGAATATTGATATCTATACCTGCATTAATTGGTGTAAGTATTTTAATTTTCTTTTTTATGAGAATACTTCCTGGGGATGTTGTTGATGCTATGGTTACTGATGAAACTGGAGCATTGGTTTTTACTGATGAACAAGTAGAATCAATTGAAGAGAGCTTGGGATTAAACAGACCACTGCCTGTGCAATATTTAGGTTGGATGAAAGATGTTGTTACAGGTGACCTAGGCTATTCATTTTGGACTAAAATTTCTGTTGGAGAGCACGTAAGAAGGCGCGCACCTATGACTTTAGAAATAGCCGTGCTATCTTTAATTATTTCATGGATAATTGGGCTTCCGGTTGGTATTTTAGCAGCAATAAACAGGAATAGTGTTGGAGATATTTTTTCCAGAGGAATAGTAATTTTGTTATTAGCGATACCTTCTTTTTATATGGCATTGGCATTTTTAATTTTCTTTGTGCTTTTTTTTACATGGAGGCCACCAGTAGAAGTAATATTTTTTTGGCAAAACCCCATACAGAGTTTGTATGTAGCATTGCCTGCTGCAATAGCTATTGGAACAGGAATGGCAGCTGTAATAGCTAGAATGGCAAGATCTAGCATTTTAGAGGTAATAAGAGAAGATTACGTGCGTACTGCAAAATCAAAAGGACTTTCAAAAAAAACTGTTATTAATAGGCATGTTTTAAAAAATGCTCTTATACCTGTAGTAACAATTTCAGGATTACAATTTGGAAATTTACTTTCAGGTGCAATTGCAGTTGAAGCTGCTTTATCAATACCTGGACTTGGAGCGCTACTTGCCCAAGGGCTTGCGGACAGAGACTGGATGATAGTCCAGAATTTGGTTCTGATATTTGCTTTTCTTTTCATATTAATAAACTTAATAACTGATATTATTTATTCGTTAATTGACCCAAGGATCAGATATGACTAATTTATTAAAAAACCCATTAACTTTTTTTTCATTTTTTGTTCTTTCTATTTTATTAATTCTTGCTATTTTTCCTTCACAAATTGCTCCTATGGACCCTCAAAAAGCTAATTACGATGCATTAAGATCTCCTCCTAGTAGGGATCATATTATGGGAACAGATTATGCCGGAAGAGATATTGCAAGTAGAGTTATTTATGGAGTCAGGACCACACTGATCATAGCATTTTCTGCAGTTATTCTTTCAAAAACTATTGGGTTTGCATGGGGGTTAGCTTCAGGTTATTTTGGAGGATGGTTTGATCTTATCACAGAAAGAATTGTAGAAGTTATGTTATCAATACCTGGATTGATACTAGCTTTATTATTATTAGCTGGACTTGGCAGCGGAAAGATTACTGTAATTATTGCTATTGCAGTTGGAGGTATAGCAGGTACCGTAAGAATTATAAGATCTGCAGTTTTATCAATAAAAAATATGGCATATGTAGAGGCTGCAAAAGCAATGGGAGTTCATCCTATAATTATTATTTTTAGACATATTGCTCCTCAATGTATTGCCCCCCTCCTTGTAGTGGCTAGCGCTAGTCTTGGAGGTGCAATATTTGCAGAAGCTGCATTGAGCTTCCTTGGGTTAGGAATTACGCCTAA
>MDSY01003842.1_pt1 | contig 11590 bp, 11 predicted proteins | sample 811131 | NCBI WGS metagenome assembly MDSY01 (sample SAMN05326643, study PRJNA326480) | marine metagenome | isolation source: seawater | place: Atlantic Ocean: South West | collected 2010
AAAAAAGGCACTTAAAAAAAGGCACTTAAAAAAAGGCACTTAAAAAAAGGCACTTAAAAAAAGGCACTTAAAAAAAGGCACTAAAAAAAAGGCACTAAAAAAAAGGCACTTAAAAAAGGCACTTAAAAAGGCACTTAAATCAAATACTTTAATTAATTTATAAATTGAAACTAATTAAAGTAATATTATAATTAATAATATGAGTTCTGTTGGTCCCAGCCTATATATACCTTTTGTAAATTTATCGTGCACAGAAGAATATATTTCTAATATTTTTAGAACACTTTTGATTGGTGAAGTGAGTAGGGTGGATCTTATAAAAAAAACTGGTGTAAAACCGCATTATATGGCATTTATTCACTTTAATTACTGGTATGATAATATAGCTTCTAATAATTTGCGTGGAAAGATACTTAATGATGAAAGTATTAAAATTGTATATAATGACCCACACTATTGGACAGTTTACAAAAGTAGAAAGCCTGTTACTTCGATAACTTTAGAAGAAAAACTAGATTGTGCAATGCTGCTTGTTGAAAATTTACAACAGCGTGTTTTATTGTTGGAAAGAAATACTTCTCATATTCAACAACCAACTCTAGTAAGATCATATAATTTGCTTTAACCCGTTGAAGATTTAAATTTTCATATAAAATATATATATATATATATGAAACTATCATTATTAATTATAATCTGTTCAAAAAATCCAACAGAAATCCTAATAAAAAATATAATTAATTTATATAAAATTTTTAATATATATGACTTAAAAATATGCATTATTGATAGTTGTAGTACAGATTTAACCATATATAACGAAATCTCTAAAAAATTTCCATTAATTGAAATCCACTTTCCAAATAATAAAAATTATGAATATGGTGCATATAAGTATGCTTATTTCAAATATCCAGATTATGATATTTATTGTTGTATTCAAGATTCATTTTTAATTGTTAAAAATATAGATATTTCGAAAATAGATGACAAAACTGTTTTTAAATATTATCATAATTCTGGGTTTAATTCGCACAAATCCATAAAATCGTTGGGTATCGAGTTATTAAGAAACGTAGATTTAGAATACAAAAAAATTATTGATACAAATTTTACTCTAGCAACACATTGTTCATTTATATGCACTAATTACACAATTAAAAATTTATTTGAAACTTTAATAAATCCTCCAATAAATAAAAATGGGTCGTGTTGTTATGAAAGATTATTTGGGTTATATTTTATTATTAAAAAATATAATACTATTAATATTTCTGATAAAGTAAATAAGATTCATAATAGACGTATTTAGAAAACGAAATTTTAAATCTTCAACGGGTTAATTAAATAAATAATTGAAGTATATTAAATATAATTTTTTATTCAAATACTGAATAATGTCACTATTGCGAAACCTTTGTAAAGTAAGATCTTTATTTACTAGAAGTCGATATATTTTAAATGTTGGTTTAAAAAAAAATATGTCGGCATTAGCCGAACAATATGATGAATTAGATTATTATCCTTATGAGAATAATAATTCAATGACTGATATGCATCCTATATGTTGGTATTGTAAAGGAACAAAATATGTTAAATGCAATTTTTGTAAGAAAGGGTGTACTCATTGTAATTATAGTGAGTTGGTGCCATGTCCCTTTTGTAACAAAAAATTAAAAACAGATTTTGTTTTAGTTACAGGGTTAATTTAAATATCTTTAATAGAATATTTATTTTTTTTTAAAGTCCAATTTTTTTTGGATAAATGATAAAAATCTTTAGTTATGGTACTTTCTAATTCTTGGTCGATAGGAATATAGTATGAAGTGGTATTGTAATTAACACCAATAATTTTAAATTGTTCATTACAATAATTTAAAATTCTTTTAAATTCTACAATTTTTTCGTTAATAATCAAGGTAACATCTTTGATTTTTGTAAGCCATGAATTTTGATTTAATTTGACAATTTCGGGTGTTGGAAGACCCGTACCTCCATACCCAATATTTTGTGTTGTAATTAAATGATTACAGCTTTTTCGCAAATCATTCAGGAATTCAATACCACTAACACCCAAAATCTCAAAAACATTTAATAGCTCGACTTTTTTTTGTCTAGTGATATCGTTTTTAATAATAATTTTCCCCATTTCTTCTTCTGTAATTTCATTTAGCAAATAGCTAACACGTGTTTCTCTTTGATCAGAAATATCTCTAACCTCACGTCGAAGTGTATCTAGTTTATACTGGTTTATTTCGGCAACAAATTGACCTATACCAACAACATTAGCCAATGTAACAATGTTTCTATGATGTATTACACTATCTTGGTTGGCAGCACTTAATTTATAAGGGTTAAAAATGACACCTTTTGTAAATAGGTGTGTAATTACATTATTAAAATGCCTCATGTCTGGAACACCTCCACACAGAACATCACCAGGATTTCTTGTTAGGTTTTCTTTCTTTTTTTGCAATGCATAATAATGTGGGTTATGAATTGTTCCAGTCTCAATTTTCCCAGTTTTCCAGCTAAAAGGAGTTTCACAAAATCCACTTCCATCTTTTCTAGGAGCAGTACAAAACATTTGATCACATCCTTCTATTTTAAATATTCTTTCACCACATGTTGGACAAGGTCGTGTATCTTTCTTAATCATTTCAGCAGATTTAACACTATTTTCATCGCATTTATGTTCTTCATTTTTATTTTCACCGATAATAGTTAAACAATCAGGACAAGTATATAGATTACATATACCACATTTGTATGAGGTAGATAAGAAGCCTCGACATTTTTCTTCAGGGCACGGCATAATAAATTTCTTTCTCTCGTTATTGAAGGCGCCATCGCCAATATTAGGATGTGCTATTCTGTAAGAATTTCTGGCAATTTTATTTTGCATTCCGGATATTTTAGCTTTGTATATTTTAATTTCATTTTTAAGATAATTATTTTCTTTTTCCAATTTTTTGGAAAGTTTTTTATTTTCAGCATGTGTTACAGTTTCGGGCATTTTTGCCATTTCCATATCAATCAATATTTTGATCCTATGTTGTTTATATTCTTTATCCACATAAGACCTATTTAGATTCATAACTAGATAGTTTCGATCCCATGCCATATTACAATTCATACATTTAGGGTCCGAGCTACTACTAGTAAGCCATGTTCTAGCACATGTTTTACATATAGAATAATCGCATCCTTTACATGTGAGTTGTTTTCTGTTACTTTTATTAAAATCTTCACAGCAAATAGAACAAGATGTGGTTTGTGCCATTTTGATTATTATATAATAAGATTATTTATATTAAATCAATTTATTATTAAATAATATAAATGTCTAAATTTGACTTTAATATAGATAATTATACAAAAGAAGAGTTATTAGATTTTTTTTTTGATAGTGATGATGAATCTATGGATCTCGATGATTATAAAATAAAAAGCAAAGCAGATAAATTAAGAAAACAGGCTTTGGGTAAAAATGAAAATAAATTAGTAAATTTTATAAATAAAGCTGAAAGTATAATACTTAAAATTAATAATGATTATTTAGAAACAGATACAGATACAGATACAGATACAGAACCGAAATTGATTATAGATAAAGATGATAGGAATATGGATAACGAAAACTATGTATTTACCAAAGAATTGATGGAAGGTACATTAAATCCTACATACAAACAAATAATTACTAAATTAGTGAATATTGATAGTCATTACAAAGGTATTATTGAAGAAAATAATGCGAATACTACAAATTATGATTTTGAACTTACAGAAACATTAACAAATGTTATAAGTATATCACTATATTCGATTGAAATACCATATTCATGGTATGTATTTGATGAATCTTATGGAACAAACATATTCAAGATAGATGATGTAGAATACAAAATTTCTCCAGGTAATTATTCACCAGAATATTTAGTAACAGAAATAAATCGTGTAATAGATTTGGATATAAGTTGTGAATTAATTGCATGTTCTGGAAAAATAATGTTTAAAAATAATTCATCAAAGGATGTAATTATTAAATTTTTTTCAGATACAGATGTGGTGTTTACAAATGCAAAAGTAAATAATAATTTAGGATGGTTATTGGGTTTTAGAAAAGAAGAGATAGTACTTACTAGGAAGACCAATGTTTCAGGTGATTCTCCGTTAGATGTTTGGGGTTCAAGATATATATTTATGTTATTGGATGACTACAATAATAATCAATCAAGTAAGGCATTAATAGGTATTACTAAACCAGATACTAATGTTTTACCAACAACCATAACCGAACCTGTGAATAGGGTATTAAATGGTAGTAATTCAAGAGATATTTCGATTCAACAAAATACTACGCTAAAAACAATACCAAATAATATATTGGAAGCAGAGAATTTAAAAAATCAAGATAGAAATAAGAAATCAAAGCCTAGATATTCATCGCCAGTAAATTCGAATTATTTTGCAAAAATACCTGTAAAAATATCAAGAAATTGGAATAATAATTACTCGGTTCCTTTTATAGAATTTAGTGGCCAGATTCAAAAAAATAAAAGAGAATATTTTGGACCTATTAATATAAACAAAATGAAGGTTACATTATTAGATGATAAAGGAAATATTTTAAATATCAATGGATTAGATTGGTCATTTTCCCTACAAACAACTCATGTATATCAATATGGGTCACCTGTTTCACTCTAGAAATAAAAAAAGTCTATTGATTCTGGATTTTCAGTGTGACCCATTTTTTTCTATTTTTATATTTGAAAAGAAATTTTTGATTTTGGACAAAAATATTTGTCCATTTTCGGATTTTCCTGATAAGAATTCTGCAAATTTTAGGATTTTTCGTTTTAGAGCATAATGCTCTAATTTCAAAATTAAAGTTAAAAATTTTGTGACTGAAAATTTTTAAATATTTTCGGAAAAGAATTTAGGCGATTTTCTGGTTCGAATATATATGCGACTTTTCGAACCAAAAGTCGCCAAAAATTCACAATTGAAATTTTTTTGTGATTTTTGTGATTATGGATGCAATAAAAAAGCTGATTTTAACAAACATTTATTGACACGTAAACACAATTCGAACCGAATTCGAACCGAAAAGTCGCAACTAGTTTTATGCAGTAGTTGTGGTAAGGAATTTAAAAGCAAATCAGGATTATGGTATCATAAAAAGCGATGTAATGGCGACAAAAAAATAGAGAATGTAGATAATGATTTGGTGAAGATGATGGGTGATGCTATGGAGCAGATAAAAAAACAATCAGATCAGATAGATGAATTAATACCGAAGGTAGGTAATAATAACAATAATACACAATTTAATTTGAATATATTTTTGAAGGAGGAATGTAAAGATGCGATAGATTGGAATGAATTTTTAAAGTCGATAGAATTGGAGGTGGAGGATTTAAAGAAGTTAAAAAATAGCAATTTAACGACAGGAATATCAGATGCTATATGTAATAAGATAAATGAGTTGGGTGTATATAACAGACCAATACACTGTTATGATCAAAAACGCAAAAAGTTATGTATAAAAACAAATTCTGATTGGGAGAAGGAAGAAGATAAGGTAGATAAATTGATAGAAAAAGGTGATAAGGAGTTGCAACACAAGTATATATCATTGATATCAAAGTGGGAAGAAGAGCATCCAAATTGGATGGATAATGAAAAAGATATGGAAGAATATGTAGAGTTACAAAATAAAATTTATAGTGATATAGACGACAAGAAAAATAAGATAATTTTAGTAAAAGAATTGAATATACCAAAATAATATATTGCGTTTATATATATATATGTCGTCATTCGCCAGTGTAACTGATAAAGAATTAATTAAAAATATAAAAAGTATTTCAAAAGGATTACCCTTTGAAAAGCTTTTTTTTTTGAAGATGTCAGATATAGTTAATATTAGGAAGCTTATAAAAACAGAAAATATTATGTATATGGGAAAACCATTAACAGATGATAAAAAACAAAATATAGAAATAATTTTACGAGATAGTGAAGCTGTAAGAAATTTAATAGTAAGAGATAATAAAGAATATGCAAAAAAGTTAGATAATTTTTTTGGAAAACAAAAATCTTTAAGTGGTTCTAGAAGGAATTCAATGTCTAATTCGAATTCTGTAAAAGCATCACAACGCCTGACTAGAAAAGAATTATATAATAAGATGCAAACAGGTGGGACATTTGGTCAATACAGGATTGATTTTGATAATACATCGATGGGTATAGCCAATGAAGTTGTTGAAGAATTTGTGAGAAGTTATAATTATACAGATTTTTTATTAACAAACAGGTCATTAATACTAGATATTAATTTGGCATCATACATGCTTTATGGAGATGTTCTGCTTAAAACAAATAATGATCATAATAAGGCATCTCGTATAGTGTTTTTATTTAGAGCGAGTTTAGCTTTTAGAATAGCATTTGTAAATATTTTAGTTGTAGGATTTGTATATTTAGCATATACAAATAGAGCTCGTGTAAATCCAATGGAATTATTAGAACCAGTAAATTCATTAATATTTTATGGATTAACATTCAATCCAAGGAATCTGGTACAAACTGAGCAAACTTCGGGATTAGGGATAGTATTTACTACAATTTATCGTATTATAAGTTCTGTAATACCTGTGAAAGTTGTTGTCTTTAGCATGGTTGGATTATTCACTATTTTTGGTGATAGTATTAGAACAGGACTTCAGCCAGACGAAGCCACGCAAGATGGAATACAAGTTGCTCAGCCAGTACCAAATAGTATACTTGTATCATTTATATTAAATGGGGCGCGAGCCGGAGTTATATTTAGACGTAGATTAATGGGTTCACCCCAAGCATTGATGGATTTAGTTAGTTTAGTTAATGGTAATCGAAGGACGCCTAGGGTTTCGGAAAGACCGAATAGCGCACCACAAATGAATTTTACCGAAAGTAGATTAATACCTACAAGTACGGGTGATGTTTATTCACATGGACCCCTTGCAACACCCAGAGAATCAGCAACAAATATGGATGCGGTTAGGGCATTAGGATTTTCTGCCCGGCCTCACACGGCGCCACAAGCATATAGATTCGAACAACAACTACAATTAGAAGAGCGGCGGCGTGCACAAGAGAGAGAGAGACAGCGACTAGATAGCATTAGTCTTGGAAATACAGGAACCCCAGAAGAAAATTTAAGAGATTTTTATAGTAATGCTCCTCAGTGGTGGTTAGATCAGGACGAAGCTCTTAGATTTGAATATGGACGAAGTCGACTTGGACAGAAAGGTTACAATGAAACTCGTAGACATAAAAGGAAAGGTAAAAAAAACACAAGAGGTAAAAAAAACACAAGAGGTAAAAGAAGAAGAAGAAGATAATTAGGTTGTATCGATAACAACATTTTTGATTTCGACATTTTTATGCACCTTTTTATGAGAAGCTAAGGCACGTTTATTGGCAAACACCATTTTACATACATCACATTCAAAAGTACAAGTTGTAGTAGATACACCCTTATTATCGAGCCAGTCGGCTAAACTAGGGAAAGCCAATTCTTCGATTTGTGTTATTAGGCGTTTTTGAATATCTTTGGCGGTGTTCAATGCGGTTTGTTTTTTATTTAAGAAAATTTGAAAATCAGAGTTAATACCATCAATAATTTCTTTAGATATGGTTTCACCCTCATCATTTTCGATTACCTCGACTTTATAGGCAAGGTTATCGATAATATTGATAGCAGATTTAATGATATCGGGATTATATTCAACATTATGTAGGTATACAAGAATTTTACCTTCACAAATATCAATTTGGTAGTTATTTTTGGATATGATGCCGGAAGCCTGTGAAAGAAATATGCCATGTGTTTGTTGTTCATTAACATCACGTACAAATTTTTTAACTTCTTCATTATTAACATTAGATTTATAGTCTTTATTTTCAACCAGGATGGTAGGTTTTGATTCACGTTTAAGGATAAAATCACCAGATGCTTTAAATCCGGATGTATTAACGACTTCGGCACTGGGGTATGCGGAGTTCAAAACACCTTCAAGCATATTTTGTCCATAGTTGCCCTTGTGTGTTGATGAATTTTTCCACTTATTTAAGAAATCAGTTAATTGTGTGATAACAGTATCTTGTTTAGATTTATCACAATCATTTTCTGCTAATTTTTTAATAAGTTGTTCTTGTTGGGTATTGAAGAAAGAGTACATAGGTTTTTGTATATCTTGTAGCTTTGTTTCGAAGGTATGCATAAATTCTTTGCTTCCACTATTTTTTGAGATGTGGTCTTTAAGTTCATTAATAGTGGAACTGTTTATTTGATTTAAAGAATCTTTAAATTTATCGTGTGATGTAGAGGAAAAGTTGTTTAGTTTTTCTGAAAATTCCTGTGTGTTTTTGCTTAATAATGCATTAATTTTTTCGGTTTCTTTATTAGAGTTAAGTTCTATAGTAGTTTTAATATTTTCAACATATTTATTATTTTCATATTGTAGTTTACTTTCTAATTGTTTAACAGAATTAAGTATTTCTTTATTTATTGTATTAATTAATGTTTTATTCATATTAGTATTTATTTTTTCAATAAAATCAATCATTAACAGATTCAAGGTTTCCAGATCAATATCTGGATTATTTTTAACAAAATCGAAAATGCGTTTATTTTTGATGGTTATTGCATATTCATCGGTCATATTACTATGTATTTATAAACACATATTATTTAAATTAGTTTGATATTATCATTTGTAAATGAAATGAAAATATCAAATATTATAATTTTCGGGTATGGTGATATATTTGCGGTTTCCTATATAACTGGGTTTCATATAAAACCGGTTATTTATTTTATTAGTAGAAGGTTTTTTTTTATATGTTTTAAATAATATCATTGGTAAAAAAAGAAGAGGTAATAAAGTTAACAACCATAAATTATTGAATGTATTTTCTTGTAAATTGGTATTTTTGTAAATAATATTATTTCTAGATGTGCATTTAGGTTTTAGATCGATAGTTAAAATACCCCAATGTCTTTCGGATAAACCAGGTCCGACATCTTTCCATGGTTCATCGATGGCTTCAAAGTAATAAATATTGATTGGTCCAGATTTTCTGGGTGTTCCGATGGTGGAAGAAATGTGTAATTTGTTTAAAGCTAAACATTCATTATCTTTTGTTGCGGATAATCCACCGGAATCAGGCCAACCAACTTCGCCAATATCCAGGGGTAAATTAAAACCTTGTTTATGCATTGCAACTATAGCTGCATCATACATCATATCAAAAAGTGATGTATAAAGATATTCACCATCTCTTACACAAGACAATGAATTATAACCGATTGCGAAATTTAAGTCAACAGTATCGGGATGTTGTTCGTGAGTAAGATATGGGTATATATTAACCATAACACGTCCATTATTAGAGTGATTTTTAATTATGGATAGTGTATCGAATACAATTAGATTAAGAGATGGTGATACTATAGAATTGGAAGGAGGATATGTATTGGTAAAAATGGCGAAATTAAAAGGAACAGATATATCTTTATATGGCATAATTTTATTTAATGATAGAGAAACTTTTTTAATTGCTGGAACAAGTAGATCATTAAATTCACCATCATACCAGGTACCCAGAGGTTCATTTCCAACAACAATTGTTTTAATGATATATTCATATGGTAAAAGTTTTTTTATTTCATTATCAATAAAGTTAGGTTCATTAATTATTTTAAATAATTCCCAGTTGTTGAATGCAACAACAACATTTACATTTAAATTTTTTAAAGCATTTAATACAATTAAACTTCGATCAAAAAGTTTATAATTGGAACAATTATATCCGTTGTCGATTAGGGCGTTTATAACTTTGTTTGGTGATGGTACATAATCTTGCCACCATTGTGAATTAAAGTTTATAGAACAGCGTGGTTCTTTAGGTTTAGTTAGTTGAGGTGGAGGTAAAAAATCAGAGTTTGTTTTAGACATATAAATGTAATATGTTTAATTTTTAAATATAAATTGAATATACATATTGCAAATTAATAGTAGTAAATGAGTTTAGATTTATGGATTATTTCTGATAAACATAAAACTTTGTTTATAGATATGTTATCGATAAATATATATGATGTTTTAAAGAGGAAAATAAATGCACAAATAGACTATAATTATGATTTAGAAAATTTAGATTATTCAGATAAACCATTTGAAGCACGTGTGTTTAATGAACATTTATACAAATTGGAGAATTTGAATCGTGAATATAAACATTTATGCTCGGTGAAGAATTATTTTTTGAAACAACTTATTTTGGAAGGGAAAGTTTTTAAAAGATTACCAGAAGATGTTTTGAAGTATATAGTGGGGTATGTGTGATTAATTTCAATACAGCCCGTAGGGCATGCAGCAAAGCTGCTGTATTGAAATTAATTAAAAAATGGTGAGATTTTTATTTTTACTATGCTTGTATTTAAGATCTTACAACTTATCTTCTGCGGCGAGTGCGACGGCGTTTTCTTTTCCCACCTTTTATAGTGGTGCGTTTTCTTAATTTGCGTGATTTTTTGCCGCTGGTTGTGCGGGATTTTTTTGTTCTTTTTCTGCGGGATTTTTTGCCGCCTGTGGAAAGTTTCCACGGACGACTCACAGGCCAACCGAAGCGTTTCGCGGCTTCCTCGCACCGTAAGCGCGCAACGCTCTGGAACCCCCACCACCGGTCCTCACTTCCGGAACTCAGGCCTGCGGCTTTATCCGCGGGAAGCTGGGCTGACCTTCTACTGGCAGCTTCGAGTAGTTGCCGGGCATGATTTATCGTCGGTTGCTGCGGAAGCGGTTTGTTTCGCCCTAACTCTCCTGCCGGATGGTCATGCCTGTATTTCTCTAAGAGTATGACGTAGAGGAACATTGTCTTCGCTTCGAAGCTCGCCGAGGCCATCGACTTTAACACGCTCTCCGCGAACACGCGCTCGTCCTCACCGTTATTGAACACCTCCGCGAGGTCCGCCGCGCCGATGTGTTCAATGACGGGCGCGACGACGGCGGCGTCCTTGAAGTTTTGCAGCTCGGCTTGGCGGGTGGCAGGGGAGAAGTCGTACAGCTCGCGGGCGAAGCCATCGACTATGACGTCAGAAGTCTTCTGGCTGTTCTTTGACGCAAACTCCTTAAATTCTTCTTCGATTTGTTTTTCGAATTTTTCTTCTTCGATTTGTTTTTCGAATTTTTCTTCTTCGGACATTATATAATATAACTACAAATAAATTACAAACTCTCAAAAAATCAAACAAAAATATAAATTTAATCATAAAACCACAAAAATCAAACAAAAATATAAATAAATAAACCGCGTGATAATAAGTAAGGATTACTAATCTCGCTGGACGCTCGCCTGAGAGGGAGCCGCGGGATTTTGATATTATCAATTGAAAATGAAATGAAATTATCAAGAAATTGAAATTATCAATTGAAAATGAAATGAAATTATCAGCGATTTCTTGTTAAAATTTTAATAAATTATTTAGTAAAAATAAAAATCTCACCATTTTTTAATTAATTTCAATACAGCA
>MDSY01075271.1_pt1 | contig 11589 bp, 12 predicted proteins | sample 811131 | NCBI WGS metagenome assembly MDSY01 (sample SAMN05326643, study PRJNA326480) | marine metagenome | isolation source: seawater | place: Atlantic Ocean: South West | collected 2010
CACGTTGATAGGCTGGATGTGGAAGCGCAGTAATGCGTGCAGCTGACCAGTACTAATAGCTCAATTGGCTTGATTTATGCACTGAAAAAAATTTTTATATTTTTTATTCTTATTGATATTTACACAATATTTTAAACAAAAAAAGTTATGACTAGCTACTTAAGTTAATTTTTTAAGCTAAAAGTTGACTTAGCATACCATTATTTTTTTTGTCTTTTAAAATTACATTTTTTTTTGTAGTTTTTTTTAAATCCATTCTTAGTTTAATAAAGTTTGGTGTATAATGGGCAACCAATAAGGTTCTATCTTTCTTTTTTGAATAATTTGGAGCACCAGCATGCCACATAAGTGTATTTAATATAACCATACCTCCTTTAGGAACTTTTAGTTTAGTAAATTTGTTTTTTTTTACATCTTCTATAGTTGGAAACCTTCTAAATTTTTGGCTTCCTTTAAGTAAAATTGGTCCATAATTATCTTTATTAGAATCATTTAAATAAGTAAGGATACCACAGCTTAGCAAAAAATTATCAGATCCCATACCAAATGGTATTTTATCACCTGGATTGTTGTAGCTAACATAAGGATAATCCAAGTGAAGACTTTGTCCTCTTGATCCTGCAACAGAACATTGAGCTGAGTAATATGTACATATAAAATTTGTACCCATTAATTTTTTAAAAGCATTCATTGCTGCTTTTGGTTGAAGCATCTTTGAGAATATTTCGTTAGAGTTTAAAAGATCAAAAAAATTAATTGATTTATTAATCTTATCTGTTTCATAATTCAAAGTAGCTTTTTTGTATTTTTTGTTTTTTTTTAATTTTGTATCAATAATTTTTTCAGCTTTATCTATAATATTTTTTTTATAAGTGTTCTTTATTATTATATACCCATTACCTTTGGTCAATTCATGAATAATTTTTTTTTCTAATTCATTATATTTAAAAAGTATTTTTTTTTGTTCTATCTTTTTTTTATAAAAATTAATTTCTTTAAGTGATAGAGATTTTATTGTTTTATAGGAAAGTTTTCTTTTATAACTAAATGGATTAAAGTTTTTACTTTCTATAGCACCGTATTTAATAGGATTAAAATTTTTTGGCCAAAGAGTTTTATCATCAAAAACTGAGTCCCTCAAATTTACATTTATTAGTTTTGATGTTTTAAAATTAACTCCCCTTAAATCTGTATGAGTTAAGTTCGTATCCATGATTTGTGAATTATGAAAAATAGCATTATTCAAATTTGAATCCGTAAATACTGAGTTGTAAATTTTTGTATTATAAAATTCAGAATATGACAAGTTAACTTCCCAAAAGTCTTTTTGTGCAAATTTCTTATTTATAAATATTTTATTTTTTTTTTTTCATATTTTATATTTGTATTTTTTATTCAAATCCCTTTCAATATTTGGAGGAAATTCTTTTCTTTTTTTATCAAAATACTGTTTTCTTAATTTTCCATTTACGTAACTACAATATGTAATATAAATAATTCTTCTTTTTTTTTTGGATTTATTATTCTTTGACCTATGCGGGGTATAACCATCAAAAAAGATAACATCTCCTGGTTTTTGAATTATTTTTTCCCACTTAAAAGATGAAACCTTTTTATAGGGTATCTCATTATATTTTTGTCCCAAAAGCCCTTTTTTATGTTTTCCAGCCACAACCTCAATACATCCATTTTTTTTATCAGCTTTATCAATAGCAATTGCCATAGAAATATATCTTCTCTTATTTGTATTTATCCAGCCAGCTTGCATGTCTTGGTGGGGCTTAAATCCTTCCCCTTTAGGATACTTAAAATTTACTTTTTCTTTATAAATTTCAGCTTTATCATTAATCAGACTTGAAAGTATTTTCATAATTTTATTTCCCATAAAAATTTTTTTCAAAAAAACATTATATTGTAAAAAATTTTCAACTCTTGATATTAGGTTAATATTTTTTTCTTCATAATAAAACATCCATTTTTTTTTCTGATATTTGGAAAGATTCTCAACTTTGTTAATTTCTTTTTTTATTTTTTTAATTTCGATGGAAGAAAAAAAATTATCTAAAGATAAAAAACCTTTATCATTATATTCTTTAATATTTTTTTCTAGTAGTTTAGAAATCATTATTCTTTTTTAGAAATTTTCCACTTAATCTAAATAGTTTTTTTTAATATTTTACAAGCTTTTCTTCTAATTAAATTACTGCTTATTCCCTTGGTTCTTTTAAAAACTTTTAATTTAGTTTTCTTAATTTTATTAGAGTTATCGTTTCCATGTATTAGAAGAGAAATGTTATTTTTTTTTAAAAAAGATTCATCTATGAGCCAATTGCTTTTAATGACTTTTTTTACATATCTTATTGATATAAGTATTTCTTTTCTTTGAGAAAAGTTTAATTCTGGTTGATAACCTTTATATTTTTTTATTTGCTTATCACTGGTTAAAGCAACAAATACGTCTCCAAGTTTATATGCTTTTTTTAATAATCTTATATGTCCATGATGGATTAAGGTTCCTGACATATCAACTAAAATTCTTTTTCTTTTTTTTTTAAACAAATGAATCTACCTAGTAAGAGTTACACTAAAATTAGAATTTACTAGTTTATTAATTTTTTGCTCATAATTAACATTATATTTCTCGTGTTTTAAATCACTTAACATATACATTCTTTTTCCTAAGAAAATCCACTTGTTCCAAGATACAGATAATTGTTCTGCCAATTCTCCAATTGGAGAGATTATTTTATCACCTTCCTTGTTAAACTCAGCAAAGGCAGCTTTATCTGCTTCATTTTTTAAAACAAAATAATTGTTATCACTATAAATTATTGATCTTGGTAAGTATCTTTTTGATTGAGATCTTAGAAGTCCTAATGCATTCTTTGCGCTCGTATAAAAACCAAGATCAAATACGATAAAACCTAATGGCGCCTCATCTAAATGACCTTCTTCTAAAAATTTTGGAACTGTATCTTTCACATCTCCTAAAACAAGTTTTGAAAATTTAAGTTTTTTCAAATTATCTTTTTTTTTAAATGTATAGTCTCCACCGGAAAGTTCGTACAATCTATTTCTTGGGTCTATTTCTTCCTTTATATGTCCAGTTCCAAGTTCAAAACCATAAACATTAAAATCTATATCGATGAATTTTTTAATGTCATTTATGTAATTTTCCATATCTATTAAACCCTCAAAATTCCAACAACCTAACTCAATTAAAGAAATTCTCTTATAATTTAACTCTTTTGCTTGATGAGCAGCCATGAGAATTCCTAACGCATAGTTGGGTCTTGGAATTACTCCATATTTTATTAAATTAAAAAACTTATCAAATCTTTTTCCGTAAAAAAATTTAAAATATTCATATCTCATTGAATTAAAAAATGAAAAATAGTTTTTGGACTGATCAGAAATCATCTTTAAATTATTAGAGTATTAATTACTCTTTTTTTATCAACACCTAAATCTAAAATTGTTCTATATATTTCTTGCCAATAAGTTGATGAGGCAATTAAAATTGGATTATCAGATGTTAATATTTTATTTGGTGAATAAATTTTTTCTGAGATAAAACTGTTATTTTTTTTAGCAACTCCATCAACATAGTAAGCAACTTTAGATTTTTTAAATAAGAAAGAATTATTTATTATTTCATCAGCATATCTTCCCGTTCCCCAAACTATAATGTTTTTATCAAAGTATTTTCTTAAATTATCAAACATTTTATTTTCTTCTATTTGTTTAATTGAAAAATTTTCTTTAAAAAATTTAAATAATCTTTTTCTTACGTGGTCATCGAAATGAACAAATTTCGCACCTGCTGAGCTTAAAGCATTATAAAAATAAACCATAGACAAAGATTTATTTAAATCTAATTTTTCAAACTTGTAATCAGTGCTTATTTCAAAATCACAATTTAGTAATTGATGCTCTTTGACTAAATTTATAAATGAGTCTATTTCTTTATTTTTATGATTATCAGTTGTTAGAATATATTTTATAATTATGTTTCCATTTTTTTTTGTATTATATTTTTTTAAATTTTTAAAAATTTCTAAAAAACCTTTTTTTACACCTCTAACTTTTTCATAAGTTTCTTGTGTTCCAGAATCTGTTGAAGTAGTTAAAATTATTTTACCTTGATCTAGATATTCATGGATTAAATCGCTGTAAATAATTGAATTGCTATAAACTCTAATATCTTGAAATTTAGGATATTTGCTTTCAATGAAGGTTTTAAAAATATTTTTGAAATTTTTTAATAAAACAGGTTCACCACCTCCCCAAGTTATAGCAACGTTTTTGTCAAAAAAATTAGATTCTCTAAACTTGAATAACATTTTATTCAAATCATAATTAGGATTTAGACCTCCATAAAACATTTCGCTACAGTATGAGCATCTAGCATTGCATTTGGAATGTGCTTCTACTGAAATCTTATTAATTTTTATATCATCAGCATTTTCCCATTTTTTATATTGCAGCTTAGGACATCCGTCACAAGGGGTTTTTTTATTACTATTCAGATCATCTATAATTTTTTTTTTGGCTGATATTATATTGTCTACATTGATATCTTCATCAGATTGGACTTTTAAAATCTCAACATCACCTTTCATTTTTTCATCAACAAAAAAACGCTGGCAACAGTGTCTAAGTGCATTTGGCCCAAAATATATTGATCCCTGCAAATCTTCACAACTGTATTTTTTTTTATTTTTTAACATAAGTAAATAATATCTAAAAATTTAACAATTTATAATTAGTTTAAATTAGTTTATAAGCTAAAATAATATGAATTCAAAACATATATGTCTATTTTAAGTTCTTCAAAAATTACTTTTTGTCCTGGGCCTGGCGCTTTAATTCCCGAATGGACAAACTCCCAAAAGGAATTTTTTGGTAGAGGTGATTTTGAATATACAAAAATTAAAAAAGATACTTTTAAATGGTTAAAGAAAATATCAAAAAAAGACGAAATTATTCCAATAGCAGGCTCGGGCACAACAGCAGCTCTTTTGGCATTTAATACCTTTTTACAAGGCAAGATTTTAGTAATTGATACCGGGTATTATTCACAAAGATGGATTGATTACTTAAAAAAAAAAAAATTTAAAAATATTCACACAGTAAAGTACGATGATATTCAAAACATTCATAGTACATACGATTGGATTATTTTTGTGTATGTAGAAACTGCAACCTGCACAAAATTTGACATAAAAAAAATTAGCAAAATAAAAAAAAAACTAAAATCTAAACTATTAGTAGACGCAACAGCATCTATAGCATTAGAAAAAAATCATCAATTAGCTGATGTTATTTTTTTTAGTAGCTGTAAAGGTCTTTTAGGTCCGACAGGATTGGGATTTGTTGCGTGTAATAAAAATATAAAAAAAATACAATCAAAAGATTTTTGGTATGATTATAATACACACTCTAATTCAAAATATACTCTTGGTTATAATTGCATTAGTGCGCTGCATGCTATTTCCAAAAAACACAATTATTATAAAAACAAAATAATTTTTGCTAATAATGTTTTGAAAAAATATTCAGTTCAAAAATCGAAACCTCTTATAGGTTGCAAATTATTAAAAAAATTAAGAAATAAAAATTTTAATAAAACTATATTTTATCAGCCAAGAGTGTTTGTAGAATTTGATGTCATCTTTTTTCTTGGCATAGTAAAATTAGATAAAAAAGACATTATTAAAGTTTTAAAAAAAAGAATAATTGATAATTTAAATAAAAAAATAGTTTAGATGAAAATATGTTTAATTCCAGCAAGAGGTGGTTCAAAGAGAATTAGAAATAAGAATATAAAAAGTTTTTATGGTAAACCACTAATAAGTTACTCAATTGATTTGGCTAAAAAAAGTAAAATTTTTGATGAGATTTATGTTACCACGGATAGTCAAAAAATTAAAAGAATTTCAATAAAGTATGGTGCCAAAGTACCATTTTTGAGACCAAAAAAAATTTCTAATGATAGAGCTACGGACAAAGAAGTTCTGGATCATTTTATTGAATACTGTAAAAAAAAAAATATTAATATTGATTATTTATGTTATCTTTATCCCACCTCTCCTCTTCTGGATATTTCTACATTAAAAAGATGTAATAAAATGATCACCAGATCTAATTATTTTCAATTAATGACCGTTTGTAGTTTTCCTTCAGCTCCTCAAAAAGCGATGAAAAAAAATAAATTTAATGAGGTTGAGCTAATCAATAAAAAATTTCAATTTACCTTGAGTCAAAATTTGAAGGAGCTTTATTATGATGCGGGCCAATGCTATTGGTATAATTTAAAAAAAACCAAATTAAAAAATAAAATTCTATCAATAAAATTAAATAGATATAATGTTCAGGATATTAACACTATGGAAGATTTTATTGTTGCAGAACAGCTTTATAAACTTAAGTTGGCTAGAAAGAAAAAATGAGTAAATAAATAGCTTTTAATAATTTTTAAAAACTTATAAAATAGAAATAAATGAGATCAACACTTAAGTTAAGCTTTATAGGTGGAGCCTATAATTCTACTATAGGAAATGTTCACTATATATCAAGTAAACTAGATGGAAGATGGAAATTGGTTTCTGGTTTTTTTAGCAGAAATAGAAAAATTAATTTAGAAACAGGCAAACTTTATAATATTGAAAAAAAAAGGATTTATTCAGATTTGCAATCATTGATAAAAGAGGAAAAAAATAAAATAGATGCAGTGGTAGTATTAACCTCTACACCTAGTCATTTTAAGATTATTAAAACATTATTAAAAAATAAAATTCCAATTATTTCTGAAAAACCTTTAATTGAAGAATTCAAAGAGGCAAAATCTTTAAAAAAGCTTATCAAAAAAAATAATTTTTTAAGAATAACTTATAATTATACAGGATACCCAATGATAAGAGACCTGAAACACATGATAGAAAAAAAAAAATTTGGAAAAATACAGCAAATAAATTTTGAGATGCCACAAGACTCATTTACAGGCTCAACTAAGTCAAAAATTTTACCAAAAAAATGGAGATTAAAAGACAGAAAGATACCAAATATCTGTATGGATTTAGGTTCACATTTATTAAATTTATCAAATTTTTTAATTGGAGATTATCCTAATAAAGTGATGGTAAATTATTTTACAAATTCAAAATATAAAAAAATTATAGATAACGCTTATTTTTGGATGAAATATAAATCAAATTTAAACTCTAATTTTTGGATAAGCAAAACTTTAATAGGAGCCAGAAATGGTCTAAACATAAGAATATCAGGTGATAAAAAATCTGCATCCTGGAATCAAATGAGACCTGAAGAATTAAATATTTATAACTTAGATGGAACTAAACAAGTTTTCGATAGAGTTAGTCAGAAAATTGTTGCTCATAAATTAAGATATAATAGATATAAAGCAGGTCATCCATCAGGTTTCTTAGAAGCATTCGCTAACCATTACTTAGATTTAGCAGATGATTTAATTGCCTGGAGAAAAAAAGGTAATAAAAATCTATACACTTTTGGATTTGAAGACTCTTATAAAATTGCAAAATTTTTTGAAGCATCTAGATTTTCACATCATGAAAAATCCTGGAAATCAATAAAATAAATTAAATGGATATACTTATTTTTGGAGGAGGTGCAATAGGCTCTCATCTTGCTTATTGTCTTAATGATAATAAAAATAATATTTATTTAATAGCAAGGGGCCTTCATCTTAAAAAAATAATAAAAGATGGTCTTAAGATTAAAATATATCAAAATGAAATTTTAAAAAGAAATGTGTTGCTTAAACAAAATAAAAAAATAACTTTTCATTCCAATACAGATTTATTTAAAAATAAGAAATTTGATTTTATTTTTATTACTGTAAAATTAAAAGATTTTAACAAGAAGTTAATAAATAAATTAAATAAAAATATTGATAAAAATACAGCAATTGTCCCACCTTGCACTGAATTACCTGATTGGTGGTTTAGTAAGATATTAGGATCTAAAAAAAATAATTTAAAAAAATATCAGAATCAAAATTTTTTTTTAAGATATAAAAAAAATATAATTGGAATGACTATGTGGTTATCTGCAATTATGAAACGACCAGGACTTATAAAAGTTAATCACATACAAAGAGGCTATCCATTAAAAGAAATTGATAATAAGATGAAAATTAAAGCCAATATTTTGAGATCTATAATAAACAAGAAATGTACTTCACCAAAAGTACAAAATATATATAGTGAAATATATATTAAGGTTATCAATTCATTTGCTTTTAACTTGATTGCTTTAAAAACTGAATTTAATAATTACCAAATTAAGAAAAGTCAGAAAACTGTATTGTCAATACGAATGATTATGATGGAATTTGAAAATATAGTAAGTAAATTGGGTTTACCAGTATATCAATCTATAAATAGCAGAATAAAACAAACTCTTTCAAGTGAAAAACATACTATGAGTATGTTAACAGATTTTAAAAATAAGAAAAAAATTGAATTAAAATTTTCATTTCAAAAGTTATTTTTGTTATCAAAACTTAGTGGATTAAAAATAGATTATTCAAAAAAAATGTATAATTTAACATTAAAAAAAATTTATGATAAAAAAAAATAATGATAAAATTAACAATATTTTTAAAAAGAAAAAATATCAGTGCATGATTGTTGCTGAAATTTCAGCAAATCATGAAGGGAAACTTTCAAACGTTTTAAAAATTATAGATAGTGCTAAAAAAATAGGTGTAGATGCAATAAAAATTCAATTATATAAAGCAGATAAAATAACCCTAGACTCATTTAAAAAAGACTTTTTAATCAAATCAAATAATACATGGAAAAAATATAAAAGTTTATTTAATCTTTATAAAAAAGCTCAAACACCTTATTCATGGTATGATAAAATTAACTCCTATTGTAAAAAAAAAAATATAATACTTTTTTCATCTGTTTTTGATTTAGATACAATAAATTTTTTAGAAAAAAAAAATTGCCCTATTTATAAAATTGCGTCTCCAGAAATAACAGATATTCCTTTAATAAAAAAAGCAGCCAATACAAAAAAACCTATATTCTTATCATCAGGGCTTTCAAATTATAAAGATTTAAGTTTAGCAATTAAAACTCTAAAAGAAATAAAATGTAAAAAAATAGTTTTAATGAAATGCACTAGTGCATACCCAGCCCCACATGATGAAATAAACTTAATGACAATGCTGGATTTTAAAAAAAAATTTAATGTTGAAATTGGTTTTTCAGACCACACGAGAGGAATTGAAACATCAATTGCAGCAGTTGCATTAGGTGCAAAAGTTATTGAAAAACACATCACGCTAAAACAAAAAAAAAATTCTGTAGATGGTTTTTTTTCAAGTGATCTGAAAGAATTTGAAAAATTAGTTAAAAGTATAAGAAATATTGAAAAAAATTTAGGAAAAATTACATACAACGTATCAAAGAGTTCTAAAAAAAATCTGGCAGGAAAAAAGTCATTGTATGTAATAAAAAATATTAATAAAAATGAAATATTTACTTCAGATAATTTTTCAAGTATTCGACCTGCATTTGGATTGCACCCCAAATACTACGCAATTATTCTTGGTAAAAAAGCAAAAAAAAATTTAAAAATAGGTGATAGGATAAAGAAGAGCCTTTATTAATGGAAAAACATAAAATTTTATTAAAGATATCCACTATTTTAAAAAAAAATAAAGTTTTTAAAAATTTTAATCTTAAAGAAATTAAAAAAATAAATATTTTTGAAGATGAAAGAATTGATTCTTTAAAATTAATGAGAATACTTAGTGAAATAGAAAGAAAATTTGAATTAGAACTTAATATGAGTTTTTTTAGAGTAAAAAAAAATCAGACAATTGATAAAATTAGTCAAATATTATCTAATAAAATCAAATGAATTTATATTCATTTTTTATAAAATCTATTAACAAAAGTAATGAAATTTCTTTTGATAATAAAAGTTATTCGTATCTAGAATTTTTTAATTTAATCGAAAAAGTAAGTAGTTTTATCTCAAAAGTCAAAAAAAAAAAAATATTAATTTTATCAGAGAATCAACTTTATATAGGAATTCTTTTCTTTGTTTGTGCTAAGCACGGAAAAGTCTTAATCCCATTAAATGACTCTTTAAGTAAAAATCAAATAATAGATAATATTAAAATAACTAAACCAGATCTAATAATTCATACACGAAATTCCAATCCATTTTTTAGTTTAAAAAGAATTCCTTCGATTGCAATTGAGGACTTATTAGAAAAAAATGTGTTTAATGATATTGAAAAAAAAAAACTAAATTCTACAAAAAATTTTATTAAAAAAGATTTTATAATTACCTATTCATCAGGAACAACTTCACAACCAAAGCCAATCTTATTTACACAAAATATCAAACTTTTAAGATATAAACATATCAGGAAACTTTACAGTGTGAGACCTAGTGATAATATTTTATCAACTTCTCCACTCGACCATTCAATGGGTCAAAGATTATTTTTTTTAGCAACATTAATGGGTGCAAATTATTATTATGTAAGTGGATTTAATTCTAAAAAAATTTGTGACCTGGTTAAAAAAAAAAAAATTTCTTTTACTATTTTACCTTCAAATTATATTAATCTCTTAAAAACAAAATTAATTAATCGTAAAATTAGAATAAACAAGATTGTATCAGCTGCTTCAGGAATAAGTTTATTTGATAAAAATTTATTAAAAAAAAATAAAATTAATTTTAATGAAATGTATGGTGCATCAGAAATAGGAACAGTTACTAGTTTATCCGACCAAGACTCATTAAAAAAAACTGCTTCAGTTGGTAAAGTATTAAAAGACTCTAAAATTATCATAATTAATAAAAAAAGTAAAAAAGTTGAAAATTTTACTATTGGTGAAATAGCCTGCAAAACAAAACTTAGTTTTAAGAAATATTTTAATAATAAGGTTTTAACTAATAAATCAAAAAAAAATGGATATTTTTTGACAGGTGATCTTGGATATCTTGACAACCAAAATTACCTTTATTTTGTCTCAAGAAAAAAAGAATTAATAATTTCTAGCGGTATTAATATTTATCCTTCAGATATTGAAAAAGTAATAAATAGTCATAGTAATATTAAAGATTGTGCTGTGATTGGACTTAATGATAAATTCTTTGGTGAAGCAACATTTGCAGTATGTGTTATTAATAAAAAAAAACTTTCATTTGAAACCCAGTTGAGAGATTTTTTGTCAAAAAGATTAGCAACATATCAGCTACCCTTAGGCTATGATTTTATTGATTCAATTCCAAAAAATTATATGGGAAAAGTATTAAAAAAAGATCTAAAAAAAAAGTATGAAAAAAAAAAATTAGATTTGTCGAATAACATAAGAAAATTTCTTAATTAATATGGAGACAGTTATATTTAGAACTAATGGTGACGTTAAAACTGGTCTAGGTCACATATATAGAATGAAAAAACTTGCTGATGAATTTAATGAAAAAAAATTTAAGATAATTTTTATTATTGATAATCATAATTATGTTTTAGAAAAGATATTAAATTATGAAAAATTGTTTTTATATAAAAAG
>MDSY01020246.1_pt1 | contig 11588 bp, 10 predicted proteins | sample 811131 | NCBI WGS metagenome assembly MDSY01 (sample SAMN05326643, study PRJNA326480) | marine metagenome | isolation source: seawater | place: Atlantic Ocean: South West | collected 2010
AATATACAACAAACCAATGATTTACTATCCACTTAAAGTTTTAGTAGATGCTGGAATAAAAGATATTATGCTAATTACTACCAAGGAAGATCAGGATAATTTTAAAAAGTTATTAGGTGACGGTAAAGAATGGGGTGTTGATATTACTTATGAAGTACAAAAAAACCCCGAAGGTATAGCTCAATCGCTTGTGATCGCCGAAGAATGGCTTGAAGGAGATTCTGTTGCTTTAATTTTAGGTGATAATTTATTTTTTGGCCCCGAGCTTGAAAAAAAAATAAAAAATAATCTTTCAAATAAAAGTGGCGCTACAATTTTTTGTATTGAAGTTGATGATCCATCGAGATTTGGTGTAGTGGAGATTGATGACAATAACAAAGTCATTTCAATAGAGGAAAAACCTAATAAACCAAAAACAAATTGGGCTGTTACTGGTTTATATATATATGATCATAATGCTAGCTCCTATGCTAAGACATTGAAAAAATCAAATAGAGGAGAGTTTGAAATAACCGATATCAATCTCAAATATTTAGAAAATAAAAGTTTAAATGTTGAGTTTTTAAATAAAGAAGATATTTCATGGCTTGATACTGGTACATTTGATTCATTATTAGAGGCTTCTAATTTTATAAAAAATATTGAGAATTAAGTTACTACTCTTGCAGGGCCCTTTGAGAGAGTTTAGTTATTGGATTGAGAAGGTAACTAATGACTGTTCTCTCTTCACCTATTATTGAAACATCTGAAATCATACCTGATTGTAAAACTATTTTTTTATCTCTTTCATTAATTAATTCGTTATTATCAATTTCTATTACAGCTGGATAATATGTTTGCCCGTCTTCAGTAGCGCTGGTATTAGAGGCGATTTTAGTGACATTGCCTTCGACTTGTCCATATATAGCCATATCATAAGCAGTAAATGCAATCTTTGCTTTTTGTCCTTTTCTAACATAAGCAATATCCTTAGGTGCAACTTGTGCTTCAATCTTTAGAATATCATCTTCAGGAACAACTTCAGATAATAAAGAACCTTGATCAACTATTTGTTCAATATTTGTCACATTAATTTTACTTATGTAACCTGTAATTGGCGACTTTACTTTTGAGTACTCCAAAGCAGTCTCTGCCTGATTAAATTTACTTTCTGCACTAACGAGATTAAGTTCCTCATCTAAAAGTCTAAATTCTGAGTCCGATCCTGTTTGAACAAGTTTTCTCAATATTTCAACTCTTCTTTTTCTAGTTTCAAACTCTTTTTTAGCTAAATTATAGGATTTCTCTCTATTAACATTATCTATTAAGAATAGCACATCACCTGCTTTAACTTTATCGTCTAATTTAATATTTATTTCTTCAATTGGACCAGCTATACCAGATTGTATGAGATGTACTTTTGAGTCAGGCACAACAGTTCCTGAAGCCCTTACTACCTGATTTACTTCAGCAAATGAGGCCCATATTACAAAAACTACTGTAAAAGACCCAATTAACCAAAATAAAATAAACGATTTTCTGTTTGAAGCCCAATATTCAGGGATTAAATAAGGTAATAACTTTTGAAAGTTATCTACTGAATAGGTTTCTCTGGAAAATAAAAAACTTATTTTACTAAAAAGTCTTTTCATTTAATTAACCTTTATTCTCTGGATTATTTTGCTTAACTATTTCATCTCTTGGGCCATATTGAACTAAATTTCCGTCAATAATAACGCCAATTTTATCAACTCTCAAAAGGTGATTAGTTCTATGAGTAGAGATAATTAATGTAGGATTATAACTTAAAGACATAATATTATTTATTATTTTTTCTTCTGTAGCACCATCCATTGAACTAGTAGGTTCATCAAGAACTAGAAGTTTAGGTTTACGAATTAAACATCTTGCTAAAGCTATTGACTGTCGTTGACCTCCAGATAGATTTGCTCCATTTTCAACAAGTTTATAATTATATCCCCCAGGTAGCTTTGTTATAAAGTCGTGAGCGCATGATAATTTAGCCGCTTCAATTACATCGTCTTCAGAGTAGTCTTTTAGACCTGCGCTTATATTTTCAATTATTGTGCCAGTAAATAATTGAATTTTTTGAGGGCAGTAGCCAATAAATTCCCTTAAATTTTCTGATGGAATGTTTTTAAGGTCATAACCGCTTAAACTAATATTGCCTTTTGTAGGTAAATAAAACCCAATCATATTCCTTAATAAAGTAGTTTTACCACTACCAATATTTCCTACTAAACCTACTTTTTCACCATTATGAATTTCAATATTTATATTCTTTAGAATAGATATTTCATCCATTTCAAAATCTAAACTCTTTATTTTAATATCACCTTGAGTAAGTGAGATTGCTTTAAAGTCCTTTGTAAGGTCGTCACGAGAGGTATTTTGCATTAAATCATCTACTTTTCTAAAAGCAGATAATGCATGGTTAAGCTTTGTCAGTAATTGCCCAGCTTGTACTAAAGGAGAAAGAATTCGGCCAGATAAAATAACACAGGCGATAAGGGCGCCAGATGTTATATCTAATGAGCCAACTAAAACAACCCCATAGCATACGATTCCAGCTTGTGAGATTTGTAAGGCAGTTTGAGAAAAAGTAACTGCAAAGTTAGAAATTCCTCTTGCATTAGTTGCCTCTATACTTTGTTTTTCTACACTATCATTCCATTTATTATGAAGGAAACCACCTCCAGCAATAGTTCTTACGCTTTCAACATTATTTAATAATTCATGCAATACTATCATTTTACTTTGCTGATTTTGCAAATTCTTGTCACTATATTTTTTTAATATTGGTTGAATTATAGCAGACACACCAAGTACTAAAGGTACTATAAGTATAGGTACTATTGCTAAGGGGCCAGCGATCGAATAAATAACAAAAAGGAATAAAAACATAAATGGTAAGTCTATGAAAGCAACCATACTTGCGGATGTAAAAAAATCTCTAACACCCTCAAATTCCCTTACCACATGAGCAACCCCAGAAGTTTTACTTAAGAATTCACTATCATGACTTGTAATTTTACTAAAAAGTGAACTGTTTATCGTTTTTTCAAGATTGTTACCAGCCATATCAACGAAATACGCTCTTAGTAATTTAACAACAAAATCAAAAACTATTACAACAGCCATTCCTACAGTCAAAGCAATTAGAGTATTATATGCAGAGTTAGGCATTACACGGTCATAAACTGTCATAATATAAAATGCGCTTCCTAATCCAAAAATATTAATAAAAATTGAAGCTAAAGCTATTTGAACATAAGTCCCTTTATTGGCTATGATTGAACCCCAAAACCAATGATCTTTTAAGTCCTTTTTTTTATTATTCTCATTATTCATGGAGAAACCCTAATTAGATTATTGAGCCCTTGATTTTGATGAAGATAAGCAAAATAACCATGAAGTAAACGAATTTCTACATCCAAAAACTCTTCTAATAAATTAATTTCTTCTAATCCACTATTTACATAACTTTCAGCAGAAAAAGCAGTTGAGTCTAATCTATTTTTAATAATTCTTCTTTGATTTTGCGTGTCTTGAAATGAAGAAAATATCTCTGAACGAGTATTAATTGCGCTTTGAACTATATTTACAATTTCAGTTTCACCGACTTCATCAGCTTTTCTTTCTATATCAATATTCATTTGAGTTGCATTTTCTTTAGCCTTATATGATGATATTTTTGCTCTAGCCCTCCCAAATGTGAATAGAGGCATAGAAAAATAAACTCCACCCCTAATATCGCTATCATTTTCATCTTCATCCAAATCATATCTCGTATATCTTGTGTTAAATCCTAATTGAGGACGAAATTCACCCTTTATTATTTTTGTTTCTTCTTTTGCAGAGTTAAGTTGTATTTTTGCTCCCTTCACATTATATGTTTCTCGAGAGTTATTCATTTGTATACTCATTACAGATACTTCTGGAAAGTATATATCACTAAATTTTTTTTCAAAAAAATATTCGAATATTGCTATATCGCGATCTTGCTGAGTCTTTAATATTTGTATACGTGATTTAAGGGCATTAAATTTTATAGAAAAAAGGGCTAATTCAATTGGATCTGTAATTCCTATATCAACTCTTTCTTTAACTTTTTCAAGATAAGGGGCCATTTCATCGATTAGCATAATACCGTGGTCGTAAAGCTCTTTTGATTTAACAGCGTTAAGGTAATATTTGTTTGCATCTAATATAAGATTTGAAAGGGCATTCTCCTTTTCTATATTAGATAAGTTATGATCATACCTTGCTTTACGTATTTCTGCATTAATTGTTCCACCAGAATAAATTGGTTGGGATAATTCAACCACTGCATCAAAACTATCATCTCTTCTTTTTCTAATAGATGTTATATCATCTATATCTCTGTCTAATGCGTGGTCATTTATAACTCTTGCATTTAGCTCAGGCCATCTTTGTCGTTGAGCATATTTTAAGTTCTCACTTTTTTCTATTGACTGTAAATTTGCAAAAAGAAACTCAGGTTGGGTTATAATGCTTGACCTAAGAAAATCAAAATAATCAATTTCACCTAATGTATTTTCATGTTTAAGCAATGAAAATGTTACAATCTTATTCTTATTGAATACTGTATCAACTGTATTTTCTGCATAGGCACTAAAATTACTAAAATTGAGAATTAAAAATAGTAAAAAAATATTTTTATAAAGTTTAATCTTCATATGAAGTTACCACCTTTTCAAGAATAGTAATTTTATTTATTTTTTCTTTTTCTTGCTCTTATCAGAGCTTTTTTCTTTTTTTTCATCAGTTTTTGGTTGAGCGCCATCTTCACCGATTTTATTCGAAATTTCGGTAGCCCCTAGTGTTAAAGCATTAATAATATCACCTACTTTATTACCAGGAATCTCAATTGATCCTGTTTCTGTTACTTGTCCATTATGAGATACAGCAAGAGTTTGTACCCTTAAAATACCATTTATAAATGTAACTTGTCCTAAACCTTCAACTAACATATCTTCCTCCATTAATGTAAAGTACTTAGATGGGCACTATTTAAATAAAATCAAGTGTATACTAATTTGATTCGTGATTCTTTAGTGATTTAGCTACTATTTAAAGAAAATTTATAATTGCATTAAAGTGTCTGGATAATGAATATTGCCCCTAATAACATATTTTTCATTTTTTTTAATTTGACCTTCATTATAGGTATGTGTCCAATCAGACGGCCATATTAAAGTAAGACCTTTTTTTGGTTTGATATCAACATTTAGGTGTTTAAAGCTCAATAGGCCTTCATCATCATCTAGATCATTTAAAAATGTAATCCATGATAACATTTTATGAGAATTATCAATTGAATCACGATCACAGTGATATCTCTTGTTATGCCCAGATAAAAGAAATTTATCTATAAAAATATCACCTAAATATATTCTGTCCCATTTTTGAAAGAAATCCCAATCATTAAGAAATTGTTGATATGAAAGCATTAAGTTTTCAATATATTTCTTTATAATTTCCAAATTTTCTTCTTTTACTCTATTCGGCGAGACAATTAATCTTATGAAATCCGATTGATCGTTACCTTTTATTTTCTCTAATACAGAAATATGTTTGTGATTTTCATTATCCTTATTAAAAAAATTTATAATTTCATTACATAATTCTGTGTTATCAAGCTGCCAGGCTCCAATAAAGTGATTTTCTTTTTTTAATTTAAGATCAATTTTTTTCATTAGATAATCCTCATATTAATTGCTTATAGAAACCTTATTTTTTTTATAATTATAAACAAAAACACCGTTTAATTTTCGTAATAAAATAATAGCCTCATTCTTTAAACCAGCCCTATTGTAAAGTCTTATAAGTTGGTCAGCAATCATTGTATTTTTATCATCTAGTTTGTTAGCTAATTCATATAAATTGATTGCATTTTTCAATTCGTTAAGATTTTTTGTATAATGAAATAATTGATATGAGCATAAAGCTAAATGAACTATAGCGTTTATATTTTTTATAGTTTTGTCCAATTCAACTGATTTTAAAAAGTATATTTTAGCATCTTGAAATTTTTTCTTTTCATAAAAAAATGATCCTAGGGTATTATAGCCTTCTATAAATTTAGGATTATAAGTTATTGAATTAATTAAGTATTTTATTGCTATTTCGTCCTTTTTAAAAGATATATTTAATAATCCAAGGTTATAATTTGTAGCAAAGTCTTCAGGATCTAATTCAAGTGCACTCTCTAATAAACCTCTTGCCTTTTTATTATCACCAGCTCCTTGGTATAGACGACCTATAAGTTGTTTTAATGGAATATCTTTTGGATATTGTTTTTCAAGACTAATAAGTTCTTTTAAAGTATTAGTATCTTCAGAGGATAAGATTTCCTCTATCTTTTCAGACAATTTTTCTCTTTTGGTGTTTTTGCTCATCTTGATCTTACTGCTATTTAATATATCTAATTATAGTGATTTTATATGTAACAACAAAAATTTCTTAAAAAAATAATAATTAAATTTAAAGTTAATTTATGGTGGGCGTGGCTGGGATTGAACCAGCGACCCCTACGATGTCACCGTAGTGCTCTCCCGCTGAGCTACACGCCCTAAAATGTCTAACTACATTTAAAGATTATAATAAATATCAAATTATGTTATTTTATTCTATAGATAAATAGACTTTAAATATGTAAGATTGGGAATAAATCTAATGAATTATCCAATTATTTTAACATCTCCTCATTCTGGAAATCTTTATCCAACCTTCTATTTAGAAAACTTAGTAACCTCAATTGATAAATGTCATTCTATAGAAGATATGTATGTAGGTGAATTTATTCAAAATTTTTCAAATCAAGGAATAAAAGTTATAACGAGTGAATACTCCAGAGCGGTTATTGATTTAAATCGAAAAGAAACTGAAATAGATAAATCATTAATTAATAGTCAAAATATTAATAGTGAGCTGACTAATAAAGTTAAATTAGGTATCGGCCTTATTCCCTCACAAACCCCCAGAGGAAAAATACAATTTAAAGAAAAATTTTCTTCAAAAAGCTTTGATTATTTAAAAAATGAAATTTATTTAAAATGGCATCAAAAACTGGAGTCTGCATTGCATGAGAAGTATTTATCTCATGGAAAAGCCTTTCTTTTTGATTGCCACTCTATGCCATCAGAAAATGATAGTAATGCTCTAGCGGATATTGTTCTTGGTAATTTAAATGGAAAAAGTTGTAGAGAAGAAAATCTAGTTTTTGTTTCAGATGCTTTTAAGAAAATAGGTTATTCTGTATCTTTAAATGATCCATATGCTGGCGGATTCATTACTATGAAATATCATAATTTAAATTTAGGAATTGAAACGCTCCAAATAGAGCTAAATAGGTCCATATATATGGATGAAGATAAATTTGAAAAAAAAGAATGCTTTGAATCAGTAAAAAAAGATTTTGAGGATGTTATTAAAGAGTTTCAGAATTATTATACTTTCAATAAACAAAATTTTGCTGCTGAATAATTTATGTAAGGTAATTATAATTGAGTGATAATAAGAATAAATTCGAAGATCTGCAGTCTTTATATGAATTGGGAAAATTTGAAGAGCTTAAAAGTGAGTCTTTAAAGTTAATAGCTATAAATGAAAATAATACTGATGCTTTAAACGCTCTAGCTATTGCATACAGGAATCTTGGTGATACGGAAAATGCTAAAAATATTTTTATTAAATTGATAAACTCTGGACCTAAAGCAGATCATATTTATTCAAATGCAGGAAATTTTTTTTACGATATTGGTAATATTAGTAATGCAGTCAAATGCCATGAGCACGCTTTAAAGATGAACCCAAAAAATGTTAATTCTTTGAATCAACTAGGAATGTCTTTTTCAAATATGGGTAAAGATTTAGAAGCAATAGAATACTACAAAAAAGCGCTTTCATTAGATTCTAAATTAGAGGCTATTCATCACAACATAGGAAACTCTTATCGTAATCTTAAGAAATATCAAGAAGCCTCCGATCATTATGAGCTATCTCATAGAAATCTTTCTAAGTGCCAACAACTTGAGTGTCTTTATCATTTAGGAGATAAAGATAAATTCTATAAGAAATTGAATCAGCAATCAGAAAAATTCTCATCTCACCCATTGGCGGCATCTTTAAGTGCTCATGCAGCAATAAGGTTTGATAAAGAAGATAAATATTCATTCTGTAATAAACCTTTTGAATTTATAAATAAAAAAAATTTGTTTGATAGGGACGATTTTAATGATGTTTTGATAAATGATTTTATATCAAGTTTTAATCAAAATAAATTTGATAAGAAAGAACAATCACTTTTAAAAAATGGATTTCAGTCATCAGGTAATATTTTTTTGATTAATGAGAAGCCAATTCAAGAAATCAAAGATTTAATACTGGAAGAAATTGAAAATTATAAAGATCATTATTCGTCTTTCGGATCAGATCTCATTGCTCAATGGCCAGAAAAATATACATTATATGGTTGGCTAATAATTATGAACAAAGGTGGAAGTTTAGGAGGTCATATGCATAAAGAGGGATGGCTGAGTGGTTCTATTTATCTAGCTAGACCTACTAAAGAAGGAAATGACGATGGAGATTTACTTTTTAGTTTACATGGCTCGAATTACCCAAGTGATGGTAAATCATATACTACAGCTAAAGTAGAAATAGAAAAAGGAACCATGGTATTATTTCCTTCATCTTTATTTCATGCAACAATACCATTCAATGCAAATCAACAAAGGATTACTCTTGCGTTCGATATTATTCCAACTGTTAATTAGTTAAAAACTTATCAATCCTTTTCCATAACATTGATCTGTGTTGATCTTGTTCCATGAATAATTCGTGCTCGCAGTTATTAAAGTTAATGATTTCTGAATTTTTTAATCGCTTTGACATTTCGAGAATATGATCAGCTGATACTACTCTATCCTTTAGGCTATTAATAAATAATATTTTAATCTTTATATCCTCAGCCCAACCTTTTTTTCTTATCAATAAAAGTCTTTCTTTCACAGCTTTTACGAAAGCAACTGTAACGCCCCATAATCTTATATCTTTTTTTAGACGTACTAATTTTAACGTTCTCATATATCTTTTTTCATCTGTGGTTAGGTCATTTTCTTCAAATGGCGTTTCTTTTCCCATATTTGGTTTTGAACCAGGCATAAAAATACTTTTAGGAAAAATAAGATAAAATATTTCTACCATAGTCATAAGTAATTTTTCAGACCTAAAACCTAGCATAGGAGCTGAAAGAATAATTTTTTCAAACTTACTTTCGTTTTTTCTTAATGCTGATAATAGTATGCAACCCCCCATTGAATGACCGATACCTATTAAAGGTCCTTTAAAATTATTGATGATTATATTGTCGATGATAAAACTAAGATCTTGATCGTGAATATTAAAGCTTTCTATGTATTGTTTGCGGCTGTCATTTATCATCTTATCGGACATACCTTGGCCCCTCCAATCAAAGGCAATAATATTATAATTTCTATCTATAAACTCTTGAATCGTTTCATAGTACTTTTCTATAAATTCATTGTGACCTTGTTGAAGTAAAATAGTTCCTTTAGTTTTGTTACCTTCTTGAGAAATTTTCCAATAAATTAATCGTAATTTCTTTCCGTCAGGCATATTAACGAAAATAGACTTTATACCTTTTGGAGCTTTATATTCTTCTAATTCTAAATATGGTGCTTCATCATAATCTTGCATTATATTTGCTTTTATTGATTTAAGTTCTTTACTATCATATCAATTAGAGAGAGGAAAGAAAATGTCTTGGGATGAAGATATAAAAAATATAAAAAAAAGAGAAAAATTAGCTTTGCAGCAAGGGGGAAAAAAAGCTGTAGAAAAACAACATAATAAAGGAAGAAAGACATTAAGAGAGAGATTTGAATTTATATTGGATGAAGATTCATTTGACGAAATTGGAAAGATAGCAGGATCCAGCCTTTATGATGAAAATAATAAATTAGAGGATTTCATACCAGCAAATTTCTTGCTTGGTTTTGGAAAAATAAATGAAAGACAGGTGATAATTGGTGGAGAGGATTTTACTTTAAAAGGTGGATCACCTAATCCTGCAGGTTTAAGAAAGAGTATTTACACAGAAGATTTAGCTTTAAAATATAAATTACCTTTAATAAGATTACATGAAGGCGGTGGTGGTTCTGTAACAGGTTCTGGAGGATCAGCTAAGAAACCAACTATACCAAATAGTGAACCTGTTTTTTCGAAAAATAGATTTCAATCTCTGGCTAAATGTTTAGGTATTATTCCTGTTGCCACGGCAGCATTAGGTCCTGTTGCTGGATTACCTGCGGCTAGATTAGTAGCTTCACATTTTTCTGTTATGACAAAGGACTCTCAGGTGATTATTGCTGGCCCTGCAGTTGTAAAACGAGCTTTAGGTATAAATACAACTAAAGAAGAATTAGGAGGGCCAGAAGTTCATCTTAAATCAGGGGTTGTTGATAATTTAGCTGAGAATGAAGAAGATGCATTAAATCAAATACAGAGATTTCTATCGTATTTACCTGATAATTATTTGAATTTACCTCCAAAAAAAAATTCCAATGATAAAATTAATAGAATGGATGAAGAATTATCAAAAATAATTCCTAAAAATCGAAGAAAAACATATGAAATGCGAAAACTTCTTAAGCTTGTAATTGACAAAGATAGTTTTTTTGAAATTCGCAAAGGATATGGTCCAAGTTTAATTACCGGTTTAGCTAGGTTAAATGGACATTCCGTGGCTATTATTGCAAATGATTGCATGTTTTATGCTGGAGCAATGACATCAGATGCATCATTAAAATTGAGAAAATTTGTTGATTTTGTTAACACATTTAACATTCCTGTTCTTAGTTTTGTTGATGAACCAGGTTTTATGATTGGGTCTGAATCCGAAAAAGCTGGCACTATAAGGACTGGAACAGCTGCGATTTCAGCTTTAATGCAATCAATTGTACCTTGGGCAAGTATTATAGTTAGAAAAGTGTATGGAGTTGCAGGGGCTGCACATTTTTCACCTGATAGTTATACTTTATCTTGGCCGAGCGCAGAAAGCGGGGCTTTGCCAGTAGAGGGAGGGGTAGCAATTGCTTTTAAAAAAGAAATTGAAGAGGCCGAAAATCCTGATGAAAAAAGAAGAGAGTTAGAAGATTTATTATCTAAAAGATCATCTCCTTTTCCAAGAGCCGAAAATTTTTCTGTTCATGAATTAATTGATCCAAGAGAAACTCGTCCTAAATTGATTTCTTGGATTGAAATAGCTACAAAAACTCAAATTGCTTTGAAAGAGCCATACAGAACTACTATGTTACCATAGCTATATTCTTCCAAAGTCATCTTCTAGTCGTTCAATATCATCTTCTGATATTTTTTCTCCAATTTGTATTTCAACTATAGTTAGATTTTTTTTACCAATATTTTCTAATCTATGTAGATCGCCTTGAGGTATAAATATGTTATCATTTTTTTCTAATTTAAATTTAGAATCTTCCAAATAAACCATCCCAAAACCATCAATAACTTGCCAATATTCAGAT
>MDSY01133260.1_pt1 | contig 11584 bp, 9 predicted proteins | sample 811131 | NCBI WGS metagenome assembly MDSY01 (sample SAMN05326643, study PRJNA326480) | marine metagenome | isolation source: seawater | place: Atlantic Ocean: South West | collected 2010
ACAAAATGGTGGATTTATTGATATTGAACAAAACCGTTGGGATGCAATGGGTGAAGCGGGATTTATGAAGGCTGTTGGCCACCAGATTCCCGATAGTATAACACTAATTGATGCTATGCAAGTCGATGAAGAATGGAGTCCTAGGAGAGCATTACATCGAACATACAGATATCGTTTGGAATGTATGGAAGGCTGGGTATATCCTGACCCAGATGAGTTTGAACATCTTTGTTCGCTTTTCGAAGGAGAGCATGAATGGGATAACTTCTGTCGTAGAGAAACAAACCGTTCCACAACAAGAGTTGTTGAATCTTGTAGGCCTTGGATCAACTCGGGTCGAATTGTGGGATTTGAGATTGTAGGTGAAGCCTTCATTTGGAATCAGGTTCGAAGAATAGCAAATGCTATTTTTGCAGTAACTACGGATTATGCAAGTATCGACAAGGTTGTCGAAGCCCGTGATAATCCTAACACAGAAATAGACCTTGGATTAGCAGAAGCAGATTGGCTAATTTTGTGGGCTGTATCGTGGGAAGGCATTCCTGAACTGGAATCTATCGAGCCAGTAATTCCGAAACCGGATCACTCAAGTTCACGCTGGCAAGAACTATGCCGTCAACAGCAGAAAGAAATACTAATCAGACAGTTTGACCTTATTCAAGGACTATACTAACTTCAGTTCCATCTTCGAGATTACAGGTTTCTCGCAAGAATACATCTGCAATTACCTCGACCACATCTTGATGTCTTGTGAGATCTGGAATTAAAATAGCACAATCATTGCTAATGTCACCTGAAGTGATAGTGGCTAAGAAAGCAGTTGCTCCACCAAAGGAGACTCCGTCACGGTCGAATCCTTTGATTCGATGAGATTCAACTTCACTAGAATCGCCTTCATCAAGTCCTGCACTAACACGTAATTTCTTGTATTGAGATAGAGATTCGCCTTGCACCATAACGTTGAGAGTACCAGGCCATGCACTTTTGCCGATAATGGTTTTGAATTGCTCTTGGTAGTGATGTTGCGACATAAAGATGTGAGCTCGGCCAAGTCCAGATGAGACAATACCTTCGATGCGCATGACTCGGCGAAAGGCCTCTCATTCATCATTGTTCTGTAACTTGGGGAAACAACATGTAGAACAACCACTTGGGTCCAACATGGCAGGAGACCTATCTTGGATGGAAGAGCGTTATTCGCATCTTGAAGAACAATCTTTACTGTGGCAACCTCCAACACTAGAGGGGGCTAATCAACCCCGCTGTATGATGGATGGAAAGCCCACAATCATGCTTTCAGCCAACAATTACCTAAATCTGACCACTCATCCTAAAGTGGTTGAAGCATCGATTGCAGCAACTAGAAAATATGGTGCTGGAAGTGGTTCGGTTAGAGCGATTGCAGGAACTATGGATATTCACTTACAAGCAGAAGATAAAGTAGCAGAATTCAAAAAAGTGGAATCATCATTAATCTACTCAGCAGGATATACTGTAAATGTGGGATTAATTCCTTCTTTAGTTCAAGGTAAACAGGATGTAATTATTTCAGATGCGTTGAATCATGGCTCTATTATCGATGGTGTACGATTAACAAAAGCACAACGTGCAGTATTCCCTCACAATGACATGGGGGCTTTCGAGCAAGTTCTCAAAGAACATGAAAGTGCAGACCGTAAACTCGTAATTGTTGACGGAGTGTTCTCGATGGATGGAGATATTTGCCCTCTAGATGAATTAACAGCACTTGCGGAAGAGTACAATGCTATGGTGATGGTAGATGATTGTCATGGTGAAGGTGTTCTTGGAGATGGAGGCAGAGGAATTGTCGACCATTTCAAACTACAGGGAAGGGTAGATTTTGAAGTAGGATCATTCTCGAAAGCACTTGGAGTGCAAGGAGGAATTCTAGCCGGCAAAGAAATCGTTAGGAAACACGCCCTGAACCATTCTCGTTCATGGTTACTTTCCGGATCGCAACCCCCCGGTGTTGCAGCAGCACAGAAAGCCGCTGTTGAGGTTTTAATGGATGAACCACAGCATCACGCAAAATTATGGGAGAATACAGAATACTTCCGCGGTGAAATGCAATCACTAGGTTTTGACACCGGTGTTTCTACTACTCCAATTATTCCAGTCATGTGTGGAGAATCATCCAAGGCTAAGGAATTGTCAAAGTCGATGTTGGACCAGGGAGTGATGGCTGGAGCAATCGTATTCCCAATGGTATCTAGAGACAAAGCTCGTGTTCGCACCCAAATGTCTGCTGGCCTGACAAGAGATGATCTCGATGAAGTCCTAAGAATATTTGAGAAATCAGGTAAAGATATTGGATTAATCTGATTATTCATCTTCGCCGAATGATTCGATGACTTCCATAATTTCGGAATCATCTCCTGCAACCTCAGAAACTTCTTCGCTTCTTTCAGACTGAACTACCGGAGTCCCTTCGAAAGGATTGGTTCCATCTTCAATCATGCACAATAATCTCCAACGAGGTGCCCATGATAGATGAATGTACAATGGGCCGGGGAATAGTAACAAAAACCATGCAATCGTTGTAGTATAAGTATTTGAAACCAGTAAGTCGGTATTGATTAGCGTGAAAAATGTAAATCCAAGGAAAGGCATTGGATACAGAACCTTTCGATGTATAGCAGCTGGTAACCTTGCTGTAAAGACGTTAATAATTCGACTTGAGAATCCAAGGAATGCTGTTGCGAAGATTAGTAGACTTGCATGTAACAGCCATAATGGGAACCAAAATTCTTCGGTCATCATATATGGTAAAATAAGGGCCATCGAAACTAGAAACCCGTAAAATGCTCCAATATTAGAGGGATGAGAAATCCACAATGGAAGACGAGAAAAGCGTTTTGAAAGGCCCCCACCCGTAAGCATTTCACTTTGGGATTCACCAAGTGAACTCGTCCGTTCATCCCAGGTCACTTCTGCGGCCATGTAACGAATGGTGTGCAATACACCATTTGAAGGTACGGTGCATAAAGGGAACACTTGGGAGAGTTATTACTCGGAGGAGAATAGTCGAGAGATGGGTCCTTGTACCTCAAACTCATCTTCAGGTAGCCATTCTCTTTCCAGTAGGTCTGAATCTAAGGATTCTCTATCTCTTGCATCTTCAAACTCGTCTTTAGACTCATTAACTGCATTGTTTAATGAAATTGCTTGGTTTATTATCGCTAACTGTTTCGAAAGCAACTTTTCTCCGGATTTAGTATCCCATTTCGAAAGAATAGACATATCACTATCCTGTTTGTGCAATAGCCATCCACTAATGGGGTCTTTTGCTAATTTCAAACGGCTAATCCCTGGATCTATCCATTTATCAGTAAATCTAACCATTACTTCTGATCTCGAAACGGGATCTGTATCCATAAATGGATGATTAAGGTTTACGGCAACTGGAATGGAATTTGTCTCTTTAAGTTTCAATAATAAAATGAGATTTGTGAATAAAAGTATTGTTGTAATAATTAGTATTCCCACCACCCAATAACTAGCGACCAAACTAATCGCAAATAAAATTGAAATGACTAAACTTTGAGTTCGTTTAGATGAGTTTTCATTTATTGAAACAGGAGTTTTGGAAAAGAGAATCAATCCTTTCGGGGCGTCCATGCCTCCGCCACATGCAAGAAGGACATGAAACCCTCGTTCGCATGCTAAGAACACCCCCATCATTCAAGAAGGGTGGAATCACGAACCACCCCGAAGGGGTGTCTATGGTCGAGTTACCACAAGGTAATATTATCGAGGAAAGGCGTGGAGGCGCAGGCATCCTTGCAACCTTGGTTGGAGAGATGATTAAAATCAACTCCAGCGGATACATCAGGTGTGAAAGAACGCCGACTGAGGCTATGCCGAGAGTTGGTCAAGTAGTCATCTCCAATGGTATAATTGCAGCGGCAATTCACGAGGCTGATGCAATATTGGAGGGTGTTGAGGCGCTAATCGAGATTGAATCTGATTGTTCAGAACTCGATTGTGTACTACAATTGGTTGAAGATGTTGATACTTACAGAATATTGGACCTTCACCCTAATGCACGATTGAACATTGAAGCCCCGGAAGAAGCTCATTCCTCTAACTGGTGGGATGATACAAATAATCAGTCAACTGGATGGACAAAGGCAAGCCGACTACCTACAATCGAAGCATCGGTAGAAGCCCCCGAATACATCCAAGCAAAAGCAGCAGCAATGGTTCAGCGCCACGTCATAGGTGGAGTTGCGCTTAAACCAGGTTGTGTATACTCTAATGAGACAGATTCGCTGTTCAATCTTGCAGCCAATCTGAAATCGCACGGGAAACCTTTGTTGGTCATCAGCAGGAGAAGCCGTGAAGATTTGGTGGTCAACTATGACCTACCTGCAGAAGATTGTTTATGGCTTTCACAAAGGGAAGGCGAAGGTGTTCAATTTGTTGATATTGACGCTATTAAAGGAACAGTCTACGGATTTTTAGAAGGTAACCTAAGGGCAGTATTACTTTTGGATGGACTTGAATATCTGGCTAATACATGTGGTGCAAAAGAAGTAATTGAGATGGTACGTGAACTTGGAGATAGGATGCGATATGAGGACGATTGTCTACTGATTTCTTGTGACAAGAGTGCTTGGAATAACTCTGAAGCGGCCCAGTTAATACGTGCTGCTCCATACCTAGAAACCGAAACCATACAAGCATGGAATAGCGATCCTGAATCATTACTTGACCATCCATTAATGGCTCCACCTACCGAAGAAGAACTTCTTCGATTAGCAGAATATTTAGAGGTCAACACCCCTAAATCATTTGAATTCGAGACTGAAATAATTGAGGATTCAGAACATGCAACGGTGACACTTCAAGAGGCAGAAGAAATACCAATCGAAGTGATTGAAGAGGAAATAGTCATCACTGAGGTCGAGGAAGAGGCCCCTGTGGAAGAGGAAGTCACCCCTGCTATTTCCAAAGGACCCCGCCCCCCACAACGGGTGAAGAGGCGTAAATCCGTACATCCGAAAATCATGGATGACAGAGAGACTCGCACAGCAGGATTAGCTGCTGCCACAGAGGGTAATATTGACGGTGAAATGTCAACTAAGAAGTTCTTACCGAAAACTGCAGTTGGGCAGGGCAGAGAAGGTCAACTTCCGAATATCCCAAGCATAATTCCAAACGAATTACGCGATGCTGTAAGACAGGATTCAACCAAAAGAATTACGTCATTACCGGTCGCTAAGGTTGCATCCAACACGATAGATGCTGCCGCCAATAATGAACTATCGAAAAAGGCAGCAATTAGCCCAGTAGCAGCCAGAGGAATAGAAGTTCAACGTAATATTTCTAAGCGCTCGCAAGCATCAAGTGTACCTCAGAGAAAGATTGACCTCGAAAAAGAATTACTTTCATGGAAATTCCAGGAGGAAGACTCATGAGTGTTTCACATCAAGAGAAACTACAACTTGCACTTTCTAATGCTCGTCAAGCCTTGGGCAAGAAAACCCAAGTTGGAAGGCCTGCCCTTTCGAAATTGAACCGTTTGCGAGGAGTTGAATCGGTAGAAGATACACGTGAAGGCGACTTAATCTCTCGGACTGGTGTGAAAACGCGTCCTGTTTTCGACATGGTTGCAGATCAGATATTAGGTCGAACCGAACCTTGGAAACCAAGTATAGAACTTGAAGAAAGTGATTCGAGTTTGGCCCACATCGCATCACAAAGAATCAACTTGATGAGAGAAAAGCAGGTCACTGAAGAGATCAGTGACCAATTACTTGGTGACTCATTAGGTGTCCTAAAGGATGGCCGGCCGATTTGGGCTGAAGTTTTAGATTCACAACGAGGTTATGCCGTTAACTCTACAGAGTATAATGTGAAAGATTTGTCATTTAGACCAAAATGGCCCCCTATTCAAAATATGTCTGACCACAATACATGGAAATCATGGCATGTGGTTGAAGAAAACTCTAGGGCATCTATGGCTTGTGAAAAGGTCGTCGATAAACCTGCAACATCGATGAATCCGTTACTCATATTAGGAGAGAGCGGATGTGGGAAATCACATATCCTTAGCGCATCTGTACAAGCGATGATTCGTCGTCAAGATGGGAATGTGCATTTACTTTCGACCACTGCTATGAGGGGTTGGGAATCTTTACCTGAAGGATGGGAAGATGCAGTCGCACATGCTAACCTAATCGCCATAGATGACCTTCATCTCGCAGAAGGTAAACTGGCTACTGAATTGGGATTAATGATTGATTATGCTCTTAATCTCGGCGTTCAAGTAATCACTACTTCTCGATTAGATTCGAGCGAATGGCAGGCTAGAAGATTATGGGAAGTTATGCGTTCAGCCACTAGTATTTGGATCAAAAAACCAAGTGCATCATCATTGATAACACACTTGAGAAGAGAGGCAAGTGGTCGCGCTTTACTACTGGAGGACTCGATGCTAGCACGTATTGTAAAATACGGTCATGGAGATTGGAGAAGTACTGATGCTGCATTAGAGAAAGTCGCATTAGCAATAGAATCTGGTGAACATATTATTTCAGCCGATGACGTGACTAATCTGTTGGAAGATATTCCTACAATAATGACAGAGCAGGAAAGGTTTGCAGAACGTGAAGACCTTGAAGACGTCGCATCAAGGTTGGTCACTGAAACATTGGACCATGTATATACAGGAACAGACATTGGTGGAGTTGACCTTCACGTCCCGTTACCTGTAATGAGTGATGATTGGGAAGTTCCAGAACTCACCATAGATGAAAAAGACGAATTACACGAAGTTTTGACGGGTGATAATCTGATTCCGCACGTCACAACAACGTTGACTCTTGATGAGAGAGACGAATTCTTAGTACATTCAGATTCTGAAATTGATGCCTTAGATAATGTTAGGATAAGAGAGACAACTGCAAGTATCAATAATTTAACAGACCAAATGTTTGAAGAAATGCGCAGTGACCACATTGAAAGTTCAAATCAATTAGCAGAACTCGAAACTGAAATGATCAATTTGGCTGAAAGAAGTAAGGAAGCCAGTGTCGAAGAACTGATTCAAATCGCAGACAGAGTTGGGGAAATCGAATTGGAGCTAGGAAATATTTCACAATTACCAAGTTATTCACGTTTGACACCGATAGTCGTGTTAACTCCTTTTGGTGAAGAAGAATGAGTAGCCCATGGTGGATGGCAGGAGTGCCGTTCTCGTGTCAGTCTAACTGTGGCAAATGCTGTGATGAGCCCGGTGGAATCGTTTACCTACGGCCAGAAGATGCCCAAATCATGGCGGCACACCATGGAATTGAGGTTGAGGATTGGCTAGAAAGGGATTGTCGACAAACATTGGATGGGAGGTGGGTCCTCAAGTCCGACCCTGTGACTGAGGTTTGCATTTACCTGGATGGTGAGAAGAAATGTACCACTTATCAAGCACGTCCAGCCCAATGTAGATCATATCCGTTCTGGGCAGAAAATGTACGTTCAGACCGTTCATGGCGTAAAACTGTGAGTGAATGTCCAGGTTTAGATTCTGAAGATGCCTTCATCATTGATGGCGAGACTATTCGCAGAAAAATTCTAGAGGATAGAGATGCATCTAGAGGCTTTCGTAAATTACCTCCAAAATAAATGATACGAAGTCAGAAATTTGGTCAAAAATACGATTGATACTAAGTATCTTTTACAACACCTAATCGGCACTAATTGAATAATCTTAGCGTCGTCCTTATACCAAAGTGACATGTCCCTGAGAGTGGATGGAGATTTCGTGAGTGAGGACAAGTCATTGCTAGATTTGACCACCGCACACCTGAATACTGGTCTACGTGGTGTTCCAGTTGGCACATGCAGGACATCCTATGTCACCCCAGGAGAGGGAGTTCACTATTGCGGATACCCGATAAGTGAATTGGCAATGATGTCGCCAGAAGATATCGTTTACTTACTATTTCACAAAGAACTTCCAACACTGGAGCAATCTGTAGGATTTAGAGAGGAGTTACAAGGACGAGGAGCAATTCCAGATGGAATCGAACAAGTTCTAGCATCACTCCCAAAAGATGGTCATCCAATGGACTGGCTATCAATAGGAATACACACCCTTGGGATGCTTGGCGGAGTAGATGATTGGCGAGAAGATGCAATGAACCTAATTGCCCGAATGCCTAGACTGATGGGTCTAATATTCAGATATCGTGAAGGACGCACAACTGACATCCCTGAAGATAATCTTTCGTTGCCACTTGTTGGAAGATTCACCAACACTCTTGATCTTGATGGAATTGATAAAGCCGTTATGAACCGTGTTTTGTCCACTTACCTAGTACTACATATGGATCATGGAGGAGGCAACCTCTCCACGTTTGCTGGCAAAGCTGTCGCTAGTGGTCACGCTACAGTCTACTCTTCGATGGCCGGAGCAATGAATGCATTATCTGGGCCACTACATGGCCGAGCGAATCAATCGTGTTTTGAATTCGTTCAGAGAATTGGAACCTCTGACCCGGCGGAAGTTGAAAGATTTGTGCGTGGTGAATTAGAATCAAAGCGACCGGTATTCGGTTTCGGTCACGCTGTACTAAGGAGCGAGGACCCGCGTGCAACTACTCAATTTGCGTTAGGAGAAGAAATTTGTCCTGATGACGAGTATTTCAGAATTATCAGGGTCTTGCGACAAGTTGCTCCAATGGTTCTTTCAGAGAACCCAAAGATTAGAAACACAAATGCCAATGTCGATATTGCCAGTGGTACATTACTCAACTTCGTAGGACTGAAAGATGCCGAATACTACACTACTTTCTTTGGATGGGCTAGAGTTGCAGGTATTGGCGCTCAAATCGTTGACGAAAGAACAGTGATGCGTGGTGGAAAAGGAATACCAATCTATCGTCCAAAGTACATCGCAGAAGAACAGACTCTTCGTCACTTAGATTGAATAACCGGTCTTGGCGTTTTGCCACAACCTCGGTGCCCAATCATCCTTACTGCACTCCAGCCTAATTGCTCATCACTAATCTCATGCCAAGGTGTCACATCTTCAGGGGTGATACCCTTCTCTAAATCCAACCATTGCTTATCTGTCAATGGCATTGTAGCAGGCATAAACCAACGAGAACTTCCACAAGGTAACTTCATGTTAGGATCTGCATAATCTGTAAGAATAGATAAACCGGCATTCAACAAATCTCTTTCTAAATCGGGATGTCCTGGCCAGACATATACCGGGAAACCATCTCGAATCTTGGTTAATCTATTCAATTGTCTTCCGTGGAGACCAACAGGCATTCCAAGATGGATGAATCGTTTTGCACCTTCAAAATAATCTACTGCACACGGCATCATAGGCGCACCTGAACGTTTTTGAGAACGCAATAGTCTCCTAAATGAATAAGCGATGAATTCAGGAGCTGCACGATATCTCTTGCTATTATGACTACCAGTTCTGGGAACTATTGGTAACAACCTAGACCACGGACGTTTGGAACCTGACATTTTTGCAACTTTAGACATTGGTCGATGGAATGCATAGAACACCGCTGCTTGATCTGGTATTCCCGCTTCATCTACCATTTCAGTTGCTAACTCCATGACACGAGCCATACGTTTGGTGGGTTTTTTTGCAATTTCGGGTAAACTACGTTTTATTTCTAAGCAAGCAACTTTGGAATGTTCCTGCCAGGGAACTAGCCACTCTTTATCGGCCATCAATTTTTCAAACGAACAAAAACCTACTTCCTCTAAATCTGCTAAATCCCATTTTTCCACAATGTTAGGTCTTCCTTCAAACATCTCTTTAGGAATTGAAACTTTGTGGTCGTGATGAACAACCAATTGGTCATCTGCAGTAAGGCGTAAGTCGAACTCGACACCATCCATCCGCTGCATTGCTTCAACCAATGAAGCATGGGTATTCTCAGCAGGTTGTATCCACCCCATTGATACCGCTTGCAATGATATCATTATTGAATCATGTGCCGGATAACTAATCCTGCCCAACCATCATAAGCAAACATGCAGGTCATCACTTATGGCAGAAGACCAACGCGTACGAGGATATTGTGCATATGATTGGGGAAAGAGTGCTTTTGAGACATCAGTAACTACTGCTATATTCCCTGCATGGTTCGCCTTTTTGTTTGCTGAAGCAAACGGAATATCCACTAAGTTCCTTGGCTCAGAATGGACTGCTGATGCTATGTTTTCAATAGCTGTAATGGCAGGAGCACTCTTCGTTGCAATTTGTGCACCATCACTAGGAGTGATTGCTGACCGACGTATGATCAAATTATGGTGGTTGCGAATACTGACAATTTTAGGTTCAGTATCTTGTATATTGTTAGCACTTTCTCCGTACCTAAGCGTGTCGATGGGATGGATTTGGGCCATGATTATGTTCATGATTGCCAACGTGGGGCTAAATGGTGCAGGTGTATTCTACAATGCACTACTTCCACATATGGGTGATGAATCAGAAATGGATTCAATCTCAAACAAGGCCTTTGCTGCAGGGTACCTCGGAGGAGGAATACTCCTCGTCGTCCACCTTGGAATGTGGCTAACCCTAAGTGGTTCCTGGGTAATTCCATTCATTATGGCATCATCCGGACTATGGTGGTTCGGATTCGCTCAAATGACATTCCGAATGATACCTGAGCCTCATATTGAAAATGAAATGGAAGCGATGGGAGTCATCGCTTCAACAAAGATGGCAGTTGGTGAAGTTAAATCTACATTAGGAGACATCAAGAGTTTCAAGACTCTATTCATCTACATGATAGCGTATTTCTGTTTTATCGATGGAATAAATTCCGTTACTGCATTAGCAGGAGTGTTTGGAATTGTGGTTTTGGGACTAACTACTACTGGATTAATCCTAACAATTGTAATCATCCAATTCGTAGCAGCACCTGCCGCTATTGGGTTCACAAAGTTAGCAGAGAAATGGGGCACTAAAAGCGCTTTACAATTTTCACTCGTTTGCTGGTGTTTTGTAATTGTCGGAGCCCTATCATTCGCACCTCTGGAACTTGAAAACCATGATGAATTCGATGTCCAATACACTTGGGATGATGAAGCAAACACGTACATTGCAGAAGCAAGAGTAGGCGTGAACAATATTGCAGCACTTCCAGATGATGATGAACAGAAGTGGGCACTAGAATATGAAGAGATTTTGCCAGTAGACAAGAATAATGATGTCAAGAGACAGGGTTATGCTGTCAAATGGTCATTTAATGATGATGACGAGGCAATCCCAGTAGAAGTAATATTGACTGCCGACAACCTTGAATCCCTGAAGTCTACTATGGATGAATCAAGATTCTCATATAGCGTAGATGGAGGCGAATTTGACGGCGAAACCGGATTGGGAGTAAACCACCCGTCCAGCCTAGGTGACGGAACATTAGACGTCATCCCTGAAACTGTTCGCTCGATGGTATGGGCGCCTCTAGGAATGACTGTATTCTTCCAATTCTTACTCCTAGGAGTATTTGCAGGAGCGCTACTGGGTGGATCTCAAGGCCTAGCACGCTCGATGTTTGGACAAATGGTTCCGGAAACCCGTTCA
>MDSY01064497.1_pt1 | contig 11583 bp, 8 predicted proteins | sample 811131 | NCBI WGS metagenome assembly MDSY01 (sample SAMN05326643, study PRJNA326480) | marine metagenome | isolation source: seawater | place: Atlantic Ocean: South West | collected 2010
CGTCGGTATTCTCTTCTTTGCTTTGTTCGTCGCCACTTTCGCGTGGTTGTGGACGAACGAAGCCGAGCCGTGGATTGAGAAGAGCATACGAGAAAACAGAGAACATTTGACGTACGAAGAAATCGTCTATCAACCAATCGACCGCTCGAACAACTTTGATTCAAGATGACGAAGAAAGAATCCATACGTGACAAAAAGCATGGAAGAGAACGTAGTAAAATTAGAAAAGAAGAGTACTAGCACGAGTAGTAGTAGTAGTAGTAGTAGTAGTTTAGGAGGATAGCATCGAGTAGCAGTAGATGGGCGAGCGCACCGCAATGTTTAAAAAAATAGAGATACCACGCAATGGATCAAATGTCCTTCTCGGGCATTTTTCAACTCACGCATGGCACAACATCTCGTATAAAACAATAATATTTTTACTATCCGAACTTTCCGTAATCCACGGAGGACATGCTCCCGCCTTTGACCGGGTCAAATTCCAACTTGTAGTAATTCCCGTCCGCACAAATAACGACTATTCGATTGTCTTTCGACGTCGAAAACGAGGCTTTACAAAATCCAAACGAATGCTCCGGGAACTCGCTCGTTCGATGATGATCGCTCTCTCCGTGGTAGTTTCCAGCAGGAGTGACCCCTCCTCCGCCGGTGTTCATGCGAAACTGCGCGAAGGATCGTTCCGCTTGTAAATATTTTGGTAAAACGTTCGCGGCGACGCCCATGGAAATGACCGACTGCAACATCGACGACGGCGATTTCGGCGTCATCGGACTTTGCGGCGGCGCTCGATGGCCGTTGTTGTTATGCGTCGGCGTGTTGTTTCCACTGTTCGCGTGGTAGTGATGGTGATGATCCCGTGCTGCTATGTTATCGCTACTATTACTATGTGTCATCTCTCCTGTACCACCACCACCACCACCGCCCATGATACTTCCTTCCGGTATCCTATACAAATGCACCGTCCCTTTATCGCTCGTGCACACCAACCACTCTTTTTCTTTACTAAACGCCAACGAGTAAATCGTCGCCCGATCGGTCCCTCTGCGAAACTCGTGCAACAAACACCCGCTCTGGCAATCAAACACTCGAACTAACGTCCCTTTCTCGCTCGCCGTGGCGACTAAACTCCCGTCTAAACTCAACACCACGCACCTCAACGGTGAATCGTGCGCTTGAATAAACTTGGTCACGTTTTGCGGTTCGTACAATTCCACTCGCACTTGACCTCGAATCAACCCAGGACAGGCCATGACGCAGCTTTCTTGCGTCGGACTTAAACTACAAATCCCGTGCGGGTTCCCCCACGTGTCCGTCTGATGCACAATCTTCAAATCCGAGAAATTATACACGTAAATCTTATGCTCCAAAACCACCACAATCTTGTCCCTCCTCAGCTTCACCGCTCTCACGGGAACCCGAAAGCTCAACTCGCCGATACACCGCGCCTGATGATCGTCCCAAATCATCACTTTATTCGGAGAATATTTCGGCACCGCGCCACCTCCAACGAGCGCGAGTATGTTGCACCGAAACAGCATCTCCACGATCCCAACGCCGCCTCCATCGAAATCTCGCCTAAACGTCTCTTTGAACGGGTCCGAGTTGAATATTCGGAACCCGGAATCGGTCCCGACCGCAAAACAGCCTCCGTCTTGGTTGAACGAGAGAAACTGGAGGGATTCGTCGAAGAATATGGATTCCCGAATGTCATCCGATGTTGTTGTCGTCTTATTCGCCTTATTCCCGCGTCGATTCTCCATCGCACCACCCCCGGAAGAAGAAGATGAATTCATAGAAGAGGAAGACATTCCCCGCGGGTTGTTGTGGAATTCAGACAAGTTTTTTCTGCTCTTAATTAGTACTCTCCTAAAACGCTCAGGCCCCGCGAGAGAGAGAATACAATCAGATTAAAGATACGCGAGACGATGAGATATCAGAGAGAGAGAGAGAGAGAGTTAAACCTCCCCTAATAATGACGTAAACGACGAAACAATGAGACGTAGACTTGTGTTGAATCTGATCCCCAAAACCAGTTGTTAAAAAGTAAAAAGTGAAAAAACAGACAATTAAATTCAATCAAAAACGTCTTCAAAATTCTCTCTTTTCCTCCCAATACTAATACTAACTAAAAAGCTTTCTGCTTTAATGTCGTTGTGTTGGTCTTATCTTCTTCATTAGTCAGACTTTGCTTTGCAGACAATCTTCCAAACGCAAAACCGGTCGTTTTTCGCGTGAATTTTTAAGTCTATTATGGTTTTTGTGTTGGTTTTGTTGTTGTAATATTGAGCGACGCTTTCGAGCGGCACGTAGCGCTGGCAGACGCAAAAACACGCACCTCCTTTCTTTTCTTTTTTCAAAACGTTCGGGAGCTCGGTGAGCATGTGACCCAAAACGCGGAAATCAGGTTTGGCGTTGTAATGCACCGGCGGGTTCGTGAGAATGAGTTCAAAACACGGTTTGGTGGTGGTTTTTTGAGGGAAGCCGTCGGAGAGGAGGTACTCGATGTTGTTCTCGTCGTCGTTCACGTCGTCGTTTCCGACGAGAGAAGAGAAATTTTGTTTGGCGGCTTCGAGAGCGACGGCGTCGGCGTCGAGCATGGTGAGTTTGACTTTCTTCTTCGTCTTTTCTTTTTCGAGAGCGTTGCTTAACGCGTACCCGATGACGCCAGAGCCGCAACAAAAGTCCATGACGCGTTTTGTCTTGTCGCTACAAATACCCTTCTTTAATCTCGGAGAGGAGGACTTTTCGGGATCTTCTTCAAGAATCGAATCCAAAAGGAACGAAGTCATGATGTCCAGCCCACCTTTGGCAAAAAATCCAGGGTACATCGTCCATTCCTTCGCTTCAACAACACTCGAAGAACTACCACCACCGCCGAAAAAAAGTTTCACGTTCGAGTCGACTTTTTTGAACGACTCGAGAGAGGCGTTTTTCTCGTCGCCGTTGGAGAGAACTTTGGCGGTGAACGCAAACGCGAAGTCGTTTTCGCTCTTTTTAGCTTCCTCGGAATTTGGCGAGTGCGCTATGGTCGCGTGTCCAGGAACGCGTCGAGGATGTTCGTACAAATCCTGTTTATATTTTTTAGAAGGAGAAGAAGCGTTAATACGAACCCCGGTGGAACGAAAAATGTCATCATCGTGAAAAAAGGAGAGAAGAGGTGGATGTATCCGCCGCTTCGAACTCGAACGCAGATGACGGCTACGAACGAGGCTCATTAATGGACGGATGAACGCGAGACGACAACGACGCAGGCTGGATGAGCCCTTAAATGCGACGTTCTCAATCTCGCGTCCAAATGTAGCGTCTGTTGTAGGCCGAACCGCGACATTTTGGTGTTCTATTTTTCAATCGGAAGAATCCTTCTTCTTCAAAAGGAGAAAGACTCGATTCCAACGTCAAAGCAAAAACACGAGTCGCGGCGGTATATGCTAGACGCTGAGACGAGATGCGAGGAAAAAAGTACGACGACGACGAAAGAAGACAAAACGAGTTTAGCAACAAAGATAAATAAATAACGTACCTTGTTGAAAGCGTCAAAGGCGTTCAAAAACCCTTCCTTTTGCGACCCGGAAACGAAGACTTCGCCGCCCACTTTCACTCGCGTGGCGACCGCAGTCATGAGGAAAAGAAGCGCCTCCTTATCCGCACACGCTCTCACGAACGCGTAGTCGCACTTTCTCTCGCTCACCGTCGGCCAGGGACGCGCGTTGGTGCGCATCGTGGCGTTTCTCGAGGCGTTCTCATTCTCCGCATCGTCGTTGCACGAGAACCTTTGCCACGTTTCAAATCTGTGACCAAATTTCTCCACCGTCTGGCGCAATTTGCCTTCGCTTCTGCTCTCGCAGTTGGCAATCAACACGCGCCGTTGTTTTGTCGATTTCGATTTCAACTGCTCTTCGATGTGTCTCGACAACGTCTCCGCGGTCGCCTCGTCCACGTTGAACCGATCGAGCTCCATGATTTTAATCGCTTCGACACCAGATGAAAGCAAGCGTTTCTTTGCTCGCGCGTCGACATTTAGCGCTTCCGCGCTCGAGAGCAATCTTCCGCTCGCGCGCCAATCGCACGTTTTTGAAATATCTGTCACGATTTTCATCACGCGGTCTTCGAAGTCTGCCTCTTCGAGTAGTTTATTATCTTCACCCCTTTTTTTTTTCGTCGTCGTCGTCGTGGTAAATGCTTCTATGAATTCGCACAAATCGCACACGTCCGCCGGCGTGACGTCCCGACCGTGTGTCGAGGTATCTTCGAAACAATCCAACGCGCGTTTTAAGAGGAGGCGTCGTCGCAACGATGAGGATGACGACGAAGACGAAGACGCGTTTTGAATTGTCGTCGCTGCGCTCAAAAGCGTCGCAAAAGCTCTCGGCTCTAAATGTTGCCACAAATTTTCATTTTCGAGCGCAATCTCAATCGTTTCTCGCAAGACTTTTCTGGTATCCTTCGTGAGAAGAGCATTCGCGAAGAGCTTCGCGCAACTCCACACGCAATTCGCGACGACTCTCGATTCGCTCCAACTCGTTTTTATCGCGTTGTCCTTTGATTCTTTCTGAAACGCCTTTTTAACAACTTTCGCGACGCGCAAAATTGTCGCGTCCAACCCATCGGATGATTTTGAAGATTTTGACCCGGACAAAATGATGCCGTCCACGTGCATCGTCGCCAACGCCCACATCGCGGATGAAACCTCTTTACTATTATTGCTTTTACTATTCGTACTACCACTCATTTCTGCTGCTACTGCTGCTGCTACTACTACTCTTTCCGCTAACTTAGCCACCACCGATTCAATCTCTTCGCTTTTCAGCGACGATTTCACGCGCAGTTTGGCAATCCCCCACAACGCGTTCGCGCCGTCTTGACTCGAAATTTTATCCTCTTCGCACGCGCGCAAACCTTTAATCGCGGCTTTGATGGATGCCGAAAAAGATTCGCTCTTTTCGCCACTCATCGTTCCGCTCGTTTGTGCTAAAAACCATAAGTTTGTCGCGCACGCTCTCGCGTCCGCTTTCTCCGCCAACTCCTTGAACCGTCTCGCTAAGTTTTCTCGCAATAGCATCGACTGCTCTCGAAAACCGTTATTATCATTAACGAAAACATTTTTCCTCCTTTTTACCATGTTCGCGCACATCGTCGCCAGCGACCACTGCGCCGAACACGTTCGAAAGCTATCGAATCTATTCACGCACAGAATCACGTCTCGAACGCACCGTTCGGCATTTTTGTTCATCATCTCGTCGTCGTAATCATTCGTTTCATCTTTCGCCGACGTACTTAAAGCCAACCGATGAAACGTCTGCGTCGCCTTCCCGTCGTCGACGATAAAATCTTTCTTTTGTTTCTTACTCAGAGGCGTTACTTCTTCCAGTCCTTCTCCTCCTCGTTTACTCTTCTCCTTTTTCTTCTTCTTCTTCTTCTTCGATGAAACTAAATCCAAATCGTTTGCGACGCGAAAACACTGCTTCACTTCCTCGGAATCTCTCGAGATTCCCAAGCGCGTTTCCAAATTGAATAACGTTTTCTCCACCACATCTTCGTTCGATGCTTCTTTCTTCTTCTCAGCATCGATGACGACTTCATTAGTAGTAGTATTAAGTTTTCTCTCGCGCGAAGCGACGATTTGCCATCGAAGCTTTTTCAGCAGCGCTTTCTTGTACTTCGCTTTATCCAAATCATCTTTCATGTCGTCCCCGTTGTTGGAGTTAGTACTCGTATTAGTATTAGTATTAGTATTAGTATTCGCCATCATCCCGTCATCATGTGCGTTTGCGTAAACCGCTCGTTCTGCGCGTAATAGTTGTGGCGGCGTTGTGTTGTTTGGGAGTGAAAATACAGAGAGACCAACAAACTTTTGATGCACAGAATTTTGACAGACACAAGAAAGAAAAGACAAAAAAGACAACAACAAAAAAGACAAAAAACAACAACACAAGACAAAGCTGACAAGAAACAACACAAGAGACAAAAAAGAGACAAAAAACACCACTACTAGTAGAGACGACTTTTGTTTGACGCATTGAGAGAATAATAATAACAACAACAATGGGTGGTGGCAACAACACGAACCCGCACTCTCAAGGCATGAAGTGGCTGAAACGAAGGAAGAAAAAGATGAAACGGATGAACGAGGAGAGGATGCAATGGAAAGAAGAGGAAGACGAAGAAGAACAGAAGAAGAAGAACGGATTGGAAATCAACAAGACGGACAACTCTATCGGGAAGACAAAGAAGAAGAAGAAGAAGAAGACAAAGACAGTATTATGGGAAACGAATCGAACGAGGAAGCGAAGAGAGGAGGAAGCGAAAGAAACAGAGGAGGCGAAACAGGAAGGGAAACCGACGACGACGACAGTTTTGAGTGGTGGTGGTAATACTACTAATGTGAACAACACAAATCCTTTCGCCGTGTTGAGGCAACTTCCGAGACTCGAACGATGATTACTCTACAATTACAAACACGCAGCAGCATTCAAACGGACTGCCAAATGATGCTAGAACAAATGATGATGACTTTTACGACGCGTTAAACAACTTTCGACGAAGAAGCGCATTCGGAGCGCCGACTTTCGCCGCCACCCGTGGTATTCCTTGGTGTCTTTTTTCTTCGAGCGAAGAAGTGAGCTCTTTCTTGACCCGGGCGATCGACGCTCAAGTGCGCGTGGAACTCGTTCGCGATCTCTTCAAACTGGAAGGATTGGAACCAGTTCCAGAGGATGTCGCGCTCGCGCTGGAAGACGACGACGTGGCTCGGGAGGAGATTATTAGCTTCGTCGTCGCTCGTTTTAGCATCTTCATCGGCGTCGTCGTTTACGTCGTTTACGTCGTCGTCGTCGCATTTCAATCCGCTGCTTTTCCCGTATTTACGCTCTACGAATGCCGAGGGGTTCTTTTCGAACGCTCGCCAATTGCCCGAGGACAAATGCGACGAAACCGACGACGCGTTTAAAGGATCGCATTCCAAATAGCGCATCGTCAAATTTTTGTGGACGCTCGCGTAGAACGGGTGTTCGTGACACGGGGTCCAGAAGTGCACGCCACCGTCGAACACGTCGTCTTCCACGGTTAGTTTGGATACGTATTTGTTGACGATGGTTTCCATGCCTCTTTGATGTATCAAAGAGAGATACATCGCGAGCGGAATTTGCGCGGCGAGACCGAGGCGCACGAACCACCGAGCCAGGAGAAACGTAGTATTTTTAGAGTTGTTCTTCGATGATTTCTTATCTGGCGGCTCGCTCTCCAACCACGCCCACGACTTCGCAGACGCCGCAATGGACACTGGAATCAACGGGTATAAAAAGCGAAACTCTTTGTGCTTTGGAATGGAAACGATGAAAACGGTTGCCAAAAAAGCAACTTTCGCCACCGCGGGCGTCGACAAACGTTTTCTTCTTTTCGCGTTGGTTCCATCGTTATCTTTGATGATTTTACCCCCATCAGGAAGATTAGCACTACTAGTATCTTCTAAATTACCGCGAGCATTCGAAGCGAGGAACAACTCGTAAAGACTGACTGGAAACAAAACGCCCAAAACAACCGGTAAACCTTGCGTGAAAACCCACGCGTTGGAATGCGTTCCGTATTGACTCGCGCCTTCTCTCAAGACGTTAAACTCGAAAAAGTTCCACGCCGGGAACGTCCACTTCTTGTTGTAATAATAATTCACGCACGCTTCTATCGATAAAACGAGACTTCCAACCCAAAAGGCATCTGCGCTAAACCTCGCTCGTCGCTTCGCCGACAACGCCTCCCGATCGAAGAAAATCGTATGCGCTCCTACGCACGCCCAAAACGCGTACGCCGTCGGCCGCACGGTGCACGAAACGAACGCTAAAACTAAACCACGGATGCTCTTTCTTCTAAACCCACTAATTTTACTACTATTACCGCTATTACTACCACCTCCTCTTTTCTTCGCGTTCTTCGCATTCATATCGAAATACCCGCTCGGCCAAAACACGAGCGCCCAGACGCAAAACGCGGTTTCCGTGACGTTCGCGAACGACCGACATCCGCAATAAAAATGCCAGTGCGATATGAGTGACAGCGCGAACGCTTTTTTCGCCACGTTCTGGTCGTTGTTGTACCATTTGCGTGCTAACCGGTACGTCCCGACGTCGATGAAAGCGCACTGCACGGCGTTCATCACTCTCGGCATCGCTCGCACCAACAACGTCCTCGCGTCTTCGTCAAACCATCCCTTAACGAGCGCGTACGGCCACGCGTACAAGAGCAAAGGATGCGCGAAACTCCTCAACTTCACGTCCTCTCGCCATTCCCAGGTCTTCAAACCGTACCCGAATATAAACTCGTGCGCGATTTCCACGCTTTGATAGTGTTCGTCCGCGCTGTGAAACGTTCGCAGGAAAAGAAACGAATTCGTTGCGCGAAAGAGAAGTGCGATGAGGAACGGGGACGTGAACAGATGGTTCTTATGATTCGTCGTCGTCATAATCGCGCGTTCGTGCGAACGGCAGACGCAAAGCTTTGATTAATAAGGGGTGTACTCTTTGAAGCATTCCATTTTATCCATTACAGTTATAAACGTATCTCATCTCAATCTCACGGAAAGAAACTCTCGCCTCGTCTCCGTTTCCAAACCTCTCCAGTCGGGAACACGATTTCCTCTCTCTCGTTCAGTTTTGCCACAACTTTCTCCCCACTCCCGTCTTTCTGGTCGAAATCGATGTATATCTCGTCCTTATTCTTTCCAACCAGTTTGGTTTGGATTTCCCAATATCGCATGGTTTTCCCGGGGTACGAGAACACATCTTCGGGCGTGACGACTTTCCTCCCTCGGCACCCTTTGCCTTTCTCGAACGGCACCGGGTCGTACCCTCTCAGCAAGCCTTTCGAGGTGATTTCTCGAGGGCACCCCGGGTGGTTCGGGTCCGCGAACGATCCGGAGAATCTTTCATCGAACGCGAGACTTGTCGCAGGGGAAAAGAAAAGCGAACAACAACACGAAACGATAACGACGGCTTTCTCTGACATTTTTCTCTCCCCTAACGACGCTTTGACGACGTGATTTAAGTCTGCTCTTCTTTCTCGTCGTCTTGAATTCGCGAAACGAAAACGACTCGTCATCAGCGAGCCATTAGCGGACGTGAACGACGACGCCATTTTCAATCGAATTGGAAAAAAGTCTGACGCAGAATAACCTGATAAAAATTCATCGTCTCATGTTGTTGCGTCGAGACATCATCTTCTGCGCGAATAGGAGTAGTAATAGAAGTAGTAGTAGTAGTATAATCCTGAGGAGAAAAGTGTTGAGAGCGAGTGGTGAAAGCAACGAAGACAATACTAATAAACGAAGAAGACAAAGAAGACCAGTCGAAGAGATGTATAACTACTTTACGAAACCGGTCAAGTGCAACGAATGTTTCGGGTACAACAGACGCGTGTGTGCTCACTGTCAAGGCAGAGGGAAGACGACGACCACTTTTACGGATGGTGATGATGATGACAATTGCTGCAGTCGATGCGTTGGCCGCGGGTACGTGCGTTGCGACGCGTGTAACGGGACCGGTTTGAAGAACGGATGGCTGTTTACAGTGAAAGGCGGTTGGGGACCGCGAGGCGAGTAGTCGACGAATGAAGATCGTGAAGGAGCAGCAGTAGTAAAGCAGTAGTAGTAGTAGTAGTAGTAGTAGTAATAGTAGATGTATTATTAAAAAGGTAAAAGTACAAACGGGTGCAACAGCGCCTGCGTGGCGTCTAATCGACCTCTTCGCGTGATACCTCTGGCGGCGACGAGTCGACAGGCTAAATCGAACCCGGCGCCGCCGTTTCGATCGAGAGCGGAAAAGTCCCAGCCTAAGTTTCCGGCTAAGTCTTTGCGCACTTTGCGCAAATCGTAGTTTTCGTCCTGTAACCGTCGCTGGAACGACCCGGATGGTTCTAACACGCGTTTGCCTCTGAGTTGCGGGCATCCCAACTGGAGTAAGACGAGGCCGGCGGAATAGCTATCGAATAATTGCGGTTGGAAGACGGTCCACGGAAGGACAGAAAGCGCGCCGGCGATGGCACCCGGAGGCGCTCTCGGCGTTCGTTCAGGCATGATAAAATCCTCTGGTGGTGAGAACGAAGGGTCTAAGATGGAAACTTCCGGTTCGTAGTTCACGCCGCTTCGTAAATCCGCGGCGCCGCCGAAATCGATCAGTTTGAATCGTCCGTTTTCGTTGACTAAATTCGCCGGTTTCACGTCTCTGTGAACTATACCGATGGAGTGTAACCCTCTCAACGACCACAACAACTGTTGCGTGATTTTCTTTGCGACGGCGTAACACCTCGCGTCGTAATCTTTATCCTCTTGAGATTTCCCAAAAAGCGCCACCTCTAACGCGCTCGGAAAATTTCTATCCAACACGTAATCTTCGAGCGTGTTTTCATCGCCGGCGAATTTCCACACCAAAACCGGTGCCGCCGCGTCTTCAATTTCCTCGTAAGATCCGACGTAAGACGCGCAACCGCCGGCGACGAAAATGTCCCGGGATATCCGTTCGTTCATGTGTCGTTCGGCGCGTTGTAACCCGCTCGCGCCGGTTGTATTTTTCGCAAACTTCAAGACCAAATTCTCCGCCTCGCTGGAATTTAATCGTCCTCGATAGACGGTCCCGAACGACCCGTCCCCGATTCTCCCGCCTACGTTTACGTTCGAACCTCTTTTGCCAAACTTATTCCCAGCCGTGGCTGTTTGTATCGCTCTCGCGACGGTTTCATCGAACGCGTACCCCAAAATCCCCGGCTGCGCGGTTAAATAAAACACGACAAACGCGACTAAAAGAAACTCCTCAAACGGCGTCCCGTTCGTGTATAAAGTCCACCCGTTCACTTTTTCATCCAGAGCTAATTGTTCGACAAAGTCTTTGGCCACGTCCGGTAATGGTAACTGCTCGTATAAAGGCTCTAAAACGACTTCGTATACCGTTTTCCCTATTTTCAACACCGGCTCTGGAACCTCTGGAAATAAACGTTCCAGTTGCTCCAAAGGGTCGACAATTTTTGCACCCTTATACCCGTACAAAGCCTTGATTGTTGTCGTCGTCGTTCTCTTCGTCGTCGTTTTTGCAGAGAAGCGACGAATCCTTCGTCCTCCTAAAACCACGTTCTTCGCGTTCGTGGTTTGATGACGATGACTCTTAAAATTCATATCCCCGATACTGTTCGTTATCCAAAATCAAAAGTAATCAATCCGTTTCTTTAACACTATATATATCTCTGTCTCTCTTCTCCAATAAAGCAGTCTGGCACGATGCGTACGAATTCGATGAAAGTAGTGCTATATAAATACTTTACGCCGCGTGTAGTAATACTCAGAGTCACAAACAGAGAGTTAGAGAGAGAGATAATTTATGAAGTACAGAGCGAGGGGTTGGTTTCCCTTAAAAAACGAACAAGAAGGGAAAAAGAGGAGGAAGGAAAAGGTACGCGAGCGCTGAATCTTCTTTTTAAATTACAAGCTGTGTGTGTGTGTGCGCGTGTTTATGACGTGTGCAATACTCCGTCTTCGTATCGCCAACCGTCTGGTAATGGGCAGTTTTTGTCGAGGAGGTATTGTAAACACTCGGTTTGGTTTTGTTC
>MDSY01081770.1_pt1 | contig 11583 bp, 11 predicted proteins | sample 811131 | NCBI WGS metagenome assembly MDSY01 (sample SAMN05326643, study PRJNA326480) | marine metagenome | isolation source: seawater | place: Atlantic Ocean: South West | collected 2010
AATTCTAAAATAATTAGAAACTTTTAACTTCTGTCCAATTATTTTCAGAAGTTTTTAAAATAATTTTCAACAATAGGTTTTACCTTTAAAATTTATCTAAAAATCAATTAATAACATTTATTTTTATAAATTAAAAGCTTAACACAATGAAAGCTCCATTATTTATATTTTATTTTTTGGTAATTAACATAACTATAAGCCAAAATTTAATTCGCCAAAAAAACATACAACTTGTTTACCCAGAAACAACTATTGAAGCAGTTAAAAAAATTGAAAACTACATAGACTCTGTCCCTGAAATAAAAAGCAAATTCCAAAATATTTACTCCAAAAAATATATTTTACTTACTGCAAAACAATACGAACCAATTCTAAAATATGTAAATGAGTTTAGTAGTGAAAGTCAAGAGAAAAAAAATGAGTTCTTAGTTTTTAAAGAGAACTGGTTTGATAAATATTATAACATTAAGAAAGTATTCGATTTATGAAAGGTATTTCTCTAAATACTATTAGAAATTTTTTAATTGTAATAATTATTACAACTGTTCCTACATTCCATTATTCACAATGCAATAATGGAACTAACTTTTTCCCAACTACAGTCCAAACTCCAACATTAAGTCAATGGTGGTCAGCAACGGCCAATAACTGGGCAGGAGAAATTATAAAAATTGGCGTCATTTTAGGTGAGAATTATCAGTTTTCCACGTGTGCAACTTATGGAAATGTTCAAGCTAATTACGATACAGAACTAACATTAAGAGATCAATTAGGTATGCTTATAGATTTTAACGACGACTACTTAGGATGTGGAAATACATCTTACATAAATTGGACTGCCACCTTTACTGGAGAAGTTCATCTTCATATTAATGATCAGAACTGTGCTTCCAACTCCAATGCCACCGAAGTTATGATTTTTAGAACGCCAATTAGTATCTGTAATCCTGCAGTTGCAACATACAATAAAATATGCCAACCCAATTCTACCTATAATGTTGACATTAACCTATCCTCAATAGGAAGTGCATCATCATTAGTTATCTCAGTAATAGACAGTGTCTATTTTACTAATGTTCAAAGTGGAAACTACACACTGTTTGGATTGTCTGGGATATCTAATATTGTAATCTCTGACTTTAATGATTCTACTTGCTATAGCTCTCAAGGCTTTTCAATTTGTAATCCATGCACCAATATTTCTGCACCTAGCGATTTGCCATGCAATGCCCCCAGCTTAAATCTTATGGCTCCTTTCTATGGGTCAACTAATTGTGGATATTCAGTTTCAACAGGTGGTAATTCTAATGGACCAGATAATTTCTGTGGTAATTCAAACAACGATTCTTGGTTGGCTTTTACAGCATCTGACGATACTATTGTTTTGGATTGGAATATAATTTATGATCCAATAAATGGATGTGATCAAGGAGTTCAATTTGCAATACTTGAAGGAAGCTGCAATAACGAGGACCAAATGGTGGAATTAGCATGCTACAATCCAGCTGGAGTCTTTCAAAATACTGGAACTTTTACAATTCCAGATGCCTCCACCTCTTCCAATCCACTTACCATTGGACAGGACTATTATATATATATAGATGGATATTCTGGAGACTTGTGCAATTATTATTGGCTTGCTCAGTCTGGAATAGCAACCAATCTAAATAATGACTCTTGCGGAAATTCCCAAATAATAAGTTGTGGGTTCATAGATACCTCTAACAATATACTTTCTAGAAATACCAATATTCCACCAACTTGTTCAAATTTAATTCCTGGAAAAGGAGTTTGGTATGAATTTACTGGAGATGGTTCTATTCTTACCACTTCTACTTCAAATTCTGAAACAAATTTTGACACCCAAATTCATGTTTATCAAGGCACATGTGACAGTTTAATTGTAGTGGGATGCGATGACAATAGTGGTATAGGCAATACTTCTGAATATTCATTTTCTACAGTTAACGGAGTTACATACTATATTTTTATAAATGGAAATGGTACTGAAACTGGTCAATTTGTAGCTTCTTTCTTTTGCCAGTCCTGCGATTTAAACATCTCAACTACCATAAACTCTGAGACTTGTGAGGGCGAGAATGATGGGGAGATTTTTATTGACTTAACTGGCACTAGTTTGTACAACATTGAAACCAATGGAACAAATGTTTTTAGCGCTGTTACTTCAAATAATTTCACCATAAATAATTTAGAAGACGGTAATTATAATCTAAGTATTTATGATTTAAATATTTTAAACTGTGACACTAACTTTTCTATTACTATCAACGCTGGAAGTAGTACTTATGATGTGAATTTTGACACTGTTATTTGCAATGGTTCGTCCGTTATAATTAACAACAATACCTACAACGTAAATAATCCAAATGGATTAGAGGTTCTTAGTTCCGTAAATGGATGCGATTCTACAGTTAACATTACCATTACAGAATTGCCCGATATTTTCTATAATTTGGATACTTTAATTTGTGAAAACGAATCCTTGATTTACAACTCTCAAATTTATAATCTATCTAACCCTGTCGGTCAACATATTTTCACTGCACAAAATGGTTGTGATTCTTCTGTTAATGTAAATTTGAATTTCTTATCAATTCCCAACATTACCAGTAATTTTAACGATACGACCGTCTGTGAAGACGATACTATTTTAATCTATGGTATTGGAGCAAACAACTATTTATGGAACAATAATATTCAAGATAGTATTCCATTTATTTCGCCAGTTTCTGCCCAGTACATCGTTTCGGGTACTGACTCCAATAATTGTACAGGAATTTATAGTTTCCTTCTTGATACTGAATTTTGTCCAAGAGAACCTTTTTCTATTCATATTCCCAATGTATTAACTTCTAATCAAGATGGTTTAAACGATATTTTTATGGTTTCTGGAACGTCCTATGAATTTATTTCCATGCAAATTTTCAATAGATGGGGGCAAGAAATTTTTAGTGATTTTTCTGGAAGAGGCTGGGATGGAAGATTACCTTCTGGTCTCAGAGCAAAAACAGGTAGCTATAATTTTATTCTAGAGATTCAACCTTTAACTAGGCCTATATCTAATTCCGTTATTTACAAAGGGAATCTTGAATTGTTTAATAATTGATTTCAAATTTTAACTTCTAATACATCTTCAAATCTAGTGGTGTAGCAAGGCGATAACTTCTCTTGTTTTAACCGCCACTTCCTATCAAAACCCTGAACAGCTAATCTAACTTTATTTCTACCCATTTTTCGGTTTATATCGTCCATAGCATTCATTATATTCTTAGTTTTGAAAATATCTTGAGTAGTAAACAAACTCAACTGCCTAGATTCCTCAGAAACAATACCTCCAACAATAACCCCTGCTTTTTTATAATTAAATCCATCTTTATAAATCCTTTTCAGCACAGATAGAGCCTGACTAGTAATTTCCATACTGTCGTTGGTGGGAACATCTAAAATAACTTTTTGACAAGGACTGTATTGGCTATTTAGTTCTTTAAAAGGATTGGTTTTGACAAACACCAATATGGAAGAAGTAAGGCTTTTTTCTTTTCTTAACTTCATCGCGCATGTGGATGCATAGGAAGCAACTGCTTCTTCTAATTCATAAAGTGTCTTTACATCCATTCCAAATGACCTTGAAGTGCAGATGTTTTTTTTTCTTTGCGTTTCATATTCCAAAGAAAGGCAAGGAATTCCTTTTAATTCTTTAATCATTCTAAGACCATTTACTGTCATATTGTTTCTAACCCACGATTCACTTGCATTTACTAGGTCATAAGCAGTTTGAAATCCTCTTTGAGATAAAAACTTAGAATACTTTCTCCCAATTCCCCATAATTCATCCACTGCAACATGCTTAAGAACACGAGTTATCGTAGCTGGTTCTTTCATTAAAAAAACACCATCTTTCTTATACTTTTTAGCAATTCGGTTAGCTACCTTGGCCAAAGTCTTGGTAGGTGCAATCCCTACAGAAACAGGTATTCCTGTCCACTGCCCTACTTTTTTTCTTAAGTCAACAGAAAATTTATTTAGCTTTTTTATTCCCTTTAAATCTAAAAAAGCTTCGTCTATAGAATATATTTCAATTGCTGGAGATTCTTGAGAAAGTATTTGCATTACTCTATTAGACAAATCCCCGTACAAAGCAAAATTAGAAGAAAATACATAGACATTGTGGTAGTCAAAAATAGGCCTCATTTTAAAAGCTGGAGCTCCCATTTTTATACCCAAAGCCTTTGCTTCGTTACTTCTAGCAATAACACATCCATCGTTATTAGACAAAACTACTATGGGCTTATTTTCTAATTTCGGCTGAAAGACACGCTCACAAGAAGCATAGAAATTATTACAATCGACTAAAGCTATCATACTTTATGTATAATGTGTGTTACTACTCCCCAAACTTTAAAATCTATTTCTTCAGTAACTTCAATAGGTTTGAAATTTTCATTTTCTGGATTCAAGTACAGTGAGTCACCCTTTTTATGAATCCTCTTAACAGTAAATTCTCCATCAAGCACTGCCAAAACTATTGTCTTATTCTTAGGTTCTAGAGCTCGGTCTACTACCATTACATCGCCACTAAAAATACCTGCATTTTGCATAGAATCACCTGTAACCTTAACACAAAAAGTAGCAGAAGGATGCTGGACTAAATACTCTTGTAGATTCAGATCTAAATCCATAAAATCTTCAGCTGGAGATGGAAAACCAGCAGGAACATTAGATTGGTAAAAAGGAATGTCTAAAACCTTTCCTTCAATAGAATAGAAACTTAGTTCTTTACTAGCATATATGCGTTTTAATTTTCTCAAAAAAAGTACTTTATTAAGTGGTAAGTAAATTTCTTTTTTTATTCTGAAAAAAGTGAATTAATTCATCTAATTTTTTTCGCAATTAAGATTATTTTTCTTTTCAGCTAGTCATTATTAGCTTTATCTATAAATTCAATGTTTGCTTGAATTTCTGGTATCTCTCTTATTTGAATTTCTTTTTTTATCTGAATGGACTTTTCTTTTAAATCGTTGGTTATAATTTGTTTTTTTCTCTTCTCCATAGGAGGGTTAAGTTTTTCAGCATTTTCAAATTCAATAACACTTTCTAAAATCTCTTTTGGCAATTGCTTCGCTTTTTGCAGAGTATCTAAAAACTCTTCCGCAAAAAATTGATCAATCTGAATTCTTCTTTTAGTAGTATGGGCAAATTTCCCAATAACTCTACAAACGTTATCTCTTTCTTCTGGGCTTAATTTATCTGCAAATTCATATTCTTCTATTTTCTTCAAACTTAAAATAATAGGTTCTAAAGAATCTTTAGTTATTATATACACATTGTAATCGCCGATATTATAAGTGAATTGCTTAATAACATGTAAGGTACTTGATGGAATTACAAGAAATAAATCTTTTTTCACATCTTCATGCTTTGCATATTTATTTAAATTTTCGGTTTGTAACTTTATGTATTTCGGAAAATTATTTAAATCGTCATTGGCAGGGCTTTTTGCATCAAAAACAATAAGTTGATCCATTATTTCAATAGAATTATCAGGCTTATTTCGTGCGTGGGGAAAGTCTTCTTGACTTATGTATTTAATGATATGGCTATTACATATTAATTGTAAATGGTTTTCTACATCTTTTTCGTGATCTCTCCAGGTTTGTTTTAAATTCTCTAATTGTTGCTGAGCCTCTTTCACTCTGTCGTCATTAATTCTTTGTTTTTCATTTTCTAAACTTTCTTGTAAGGTGTTGGTAGATTCAATAGATTTTCTAAGAGTTTTATTTCTATTTTCTTCCTCTTGAATAAGTATAGTATTTGTGTTTTTCAGATTATTTCTTTCAATTTCGATTAGCTTTAGCCTCTCTTGTATTTGAGTTTTTTCCGTCTTAAGCTGTTCCAAAGAACTGATTTTGGTATTCGCTATTTCAATATTTTTTTGATTATTGTTTATTTCCACCTCTTTTGCAGCTACCTTTTTTTCTAACTCAGAAATTTTATTTCTTTTTTCTTCTAGAGTATCTTCTAGTGGGCTATTGTCATCTGTTTTTCTAGTAATTAAAAATACAACAGCTGCTAAAATTAAAACGAGGGTAATGACAATAATAATATCCATAAATAATATTTAGAACTAATTTAATTATTTATGAATATATAAAAGAAGAACATAAACTATTTAAGTTCTATTTAAAAGAATAAATAAATATGGAATTAGTACATTGAAAAAAAAATCATGGCTAATGCTAAAAAACCAATCTTAAACGAACTCTTCGAAACAAGAAATAGCCATTCGGAAGAAGCAGAAAAAATAAAAAAAGAAGATTTTATAAAAACAATTAAAAGTAGAAGAAGTGTAAGGAACTACAGCGACGAACCTGTTTTAGAAGAAGATATGAAAGCTTGTTTAGAATTGGCACTACTAGCCCCAAACTCATCTAATTTACAGCCATGGGAGTTTTACTGGGTTAGATCTCAAAAAAAGAAACAAAAATTGATTTCCTATTGCTTGGGGCAACCAGCTGCAGCAACAGCGCAGGAATTGGTAGTTGCTGTAGCAAGGCCCGATTACTGGAAAGTAAATCAAAACAGAATGTTAGAATTAATAGCTGAAATGGGAGAAAAAGCACCCAGATCAGTCAAAAAATATTATGGACGGATAGTTCCACTAGCTTACAACCAAGGAATATTTTCTCTAAGAGGATATGTTAAAAAACTAGCCATGGAAATTCGAGGAATAAAAACACCGACACCAAGAGAACCATATAATAAAAGAGGAATGGCAGTCTGGGCGCACAAGTCTACTGCTTTAGCTTGTGAAAATTTAATGCTATCGTTAAGAGCATATGGATACGATAGTTGTCCAATGGAAGGAATTGATTCCAAGAGAATTAAGAAACTACTAAATTTAAAAAGCCCAGCAGAAATTTCAATGGTAGTTAGCGCAGGTAAAAGATCAAAAAATGGTGTTTATGGAGAGCAAGTAAGATTTAAAAGTAGCTACTTTATTCATGAAGTTTAAAATAAATAATTCCATAATATTAGTAACCTATATTTTTGTTACCTCTTCACTTTTTTCACAAAATGATTCATTAAAAAAAGAACTAATAGCAGACGTTATTGACTCTACAGATGCACATAACCAATTAGAGTTTGAAATGTTTCGTAGCGAAAGAAATGAAAATAATGAATTTGTCGATGGTGAATTTTACGCCAAGATGAATAATAATCCACTAAAAATTTATATAAAAAATGAAAAGCTAAGTGAAGGAGCTGAGATATTGTATGTAGAAGGAGAAAACAACAATAAAATATTAATAAATCCAAATACGTTTCCTTAGATGAGTATGTCACTGAGCTCAGAAAATAATCTTTTATTAGCTGGTGGACATCACTATATTAAACAGGCGGGATTTAGCTTAATGTCAAAGACTTTTAAGTTTTACTTAGAAAAGCACGGAAAACATTTTTTAGAAATGATTCATTATGAAGGTATATTTAACTGGAATAACAAAAAGTGTTATAAATTAAGAATAGAGTACGATGATTATCAACCAATTAAATATTACGCAAAAAAAGGAGAAACATAATATGAAATATGCGAAAGTAAATTAGTCAATATTTCGAAAATCAAAGAACTTATACCTGAAACTAGGATCAACAAGAGACTTTTCGAAAACCAAAAAATCACAATAACCAATCATTATTCTAGAACATCTATTTTATATATTAATTTAGAAAACTAATTCCCAATTTATCAAATAATGTACGACGAAAATGGTCTTCACGAAAAATATATATACACAAAATTAGTTTTGAATAAGCAAATTAAAAATGAGGAATTCAACAGAGATTATAAAGACTATAATTTTTAGTTAAAAATTAAAAAAATCAAACTTATAAAAATTATATTTGCGTATGCAAATTCAAATTCTCAAATCTAAAATACATCGAGTAAAAGTTACAGGCGCTGATCTAAACTATATTGGAAGTATTACAATTGACAGAAATCTCATGGAAGCATCTAACATTATTGCTGGTGAAAAAGTGCAGGTAGTTAATATTAACAACGGAGAACGTATTGAGACTTATGTAATTCCAGGTAAAAAAGCAAGTGGTGAAATTACGTTAAATGGACCTGCAGCAAGAAAAGTAGCTAAAGGAGATATTGTAATAATAATAGCATATGCCACTATGGATTTTGAAGAAGCTAAAAGATTTGAACCATCGGTGGTTTTCCCAAATGAAACTGATAATTCATTAACCTAACGAATACGGAAAATCTACGTATTTTTCAAAAAAAATAAACTAAACTAAAATCTGTCTTAAATTAAATAAATGAAAAGAAGAGATTTCGTAAAATTAAGTAGTTTAGGTACTACAGCTATCATTCTAGATGGATGTAAAACTAAAGACACTTCAGAAAAAAAACAAAAAGTCTATCCAGTGGGGATGGAGAACATAAAAGTCATATCTACATGGAATGCTGGTCTGCAAGCAAATAAAGTAGCTTTTGGGGTATTAGAAAACAATGGCGTTGCACTAGATGCAATTGAAAAAGGGCTTAATGTTACTGAATCAGATGTAGAAAACACTAGTGTTGGTATAGGAGGATTGCCAGATGCTAACGGAGATGTAACATTAGATGCTTGTATCATGGATCACGAATTTAATTGTGGATCTGTTAGCTACTTAAAAAATATTGAAAATCCAATTTCAGTGGCTAGAAAAGTAATGGAAGATACTCCGCATGTTATGCTAAGTGGTAAAGGTGCCTATGATTTTGCAATACAGAAAAACTTTAAACACAAAGAATTACTTACAGAAATCTCTAAAAAAAAGTGGGAAGAATGGAAGCTAGAAAATAAAAATGTTCTTCCAGTAATTAACCATGAAAACCACGACACTATTGCAATGATAGCATTGGATGAAAAAGGAAATTTATCTACTGGATGTACTACTAGCGGATGGGCGTATAAGTTAGGCGGAAGAGTTGGTGATTCCCCTATTATTGGTGCTGGAGTTTATTCAGATAATGAAATAGGTGCAGCATGTGCTACGGGAATGGGAGAAGCAATAATTAAGATTTGTGGAACTCATGCTATTGTAGAATTAATGAGAAATGGATCAAGCCCACAAGAAGCTTGCAGAATAGCTGTTCAAAGAATAAAGAATTCAAATAAAGACTTAAAAGACTTACAAGTTGGATTTATAGCAATGAATAAAAAGGGAGAAACTGGATCATATAGCTTATATTCAGGTTTTAATTATGCCTACCAAGATGCGCAAGAATCTAAACTTATTGACAGCAAATACGATCTTGAATGGGATGAATAAATGGTGTTTAATTTCTGCCATTTTATTTTTACTTAGTTGCCAATCGTCCTCAAAGAAAAATTCATTTAATCCCAAAACATCTATTATTCCGATGTCCACGATGATGGAGCAGAAGGAGGAATTCTTTGAAGCCAAGTTTTTAAATTTAAAAGATAATTTAAAGAATAGAGAATTTGAATTGTTTAAAAAGCAACTAAAAAACTACTTTCCTAAAAAGAAAATTTTTTCAAAATCACCAATTTCTAAGAATTTAGAAATTAAAATTGATGAAACTATTAATGAAAACTCTTCCTATTATGAATTATCAATTGGTCAAGAATTAATAGTTGTTAAAGGAGGAGAAAAAGGAGTTTTTTATGGGTTACAGACTCTATTTCAATTAATTGCTTTAAATAACGATAATATTTCAAGTTCTATAAAACTACCGTGTTTAGAAATAAAAGACAAAGATTCTTTTGAGCACAGAGGATTTCTAATGGACTGTTGTAGACATTTCTTCTCAGTTAAAACTATAAAAAAATACATAGACTTAATGTCTCTCTATAAAATGAATGTTCTCCATTGGCACTTAACCGAAGACCAAGGTTGGAGAATAGAAATTGATAAATATCCCAAATTAAATACTGTAGGATCTTGGAGGGAAGATTCAACTGGAAAATATGGCGGATTTTATACCAAAAAGGAAATTGGAGAAATTGTAAAATATGCTAAAGCAAGATATATAGAAGTAATTCCAGAATTAGAACTTCCTGGGCATTCACAAGCCGCAATAGCGTCCTATCCATCCTTGTCTTGCGAATCAAAACAAATCAAGGTTGCCAACACCTGGGGAGTTTTTAAAGATATTTATTGTGCTGGTAATGATTCAGTTTTTACATTTCTTGAAGGTGTTTTTGAAGAAGTTACAGAGCTTTTCCCAAGTGAAAGAATTCATATAGGAGGAGATGAAGCACCAAAATTCAGATGGGAAAATTGTAAAAAATGTCAGAAAAGAATGGCCGAAGAAAATCTCAAAGATGAACACGAGCTACAAAGTTATTTTATTGAAAGAATTGCCAAAATTTTAGAAAAAAAGAATAAAAGTATAATTGGTTGGGATGAAATAATTGAAAGTAAAATTAATAGTGATGTATGCATTCAGTCATGGAGAGGATTTTCAGGCGGTATCCAAGCAGTAAAAGAGGGTAAGAAAACAATTATGTCTCCTACATCTCATTGCTATTTTGACTATGATGTTAATAGTACTGACTTAGAAAAAGTTTATAATTTCAATCCCATTCCACCGGGAATAGACTCTATTGAAAGTAAACTAATTATTGGCGGAGAATGCAATCTATGGTCTGAAAGAATACCTAATGAAAAAGAGCTAGATAGAAAAACCTTTCCTAGATTATTAGCAATTAGTGAGGTGTTATGGACGTATAGAAAAGAAAAATTTGAGAATTTTCAAAATAGAGTTGAAGACCACTACCCTATTTTAAATCAACTTAATGTGCATTACGGAATTGAATCCTCCCCAGTTAGTTTGTCTTCAAAAATTAATAATAGAAAAATAAAAGCTGTTGTAAATTCAAAAATTAAAAACTTAGAATTCACTTATCAATGGAATAATGAAGAAGCAAAACCCATTAAGAAAAATGGGGAAATAGAAATAGATAAGTCTGGTAAATTAATCCTTCAGGCATATAAAAATGGCAAAAAGTATGGAGAACAAAAAGAAGAAAAATTTGCTGTACACATTGCTTTAAATTCAAATATTGATTACCAAGATATATATAGTTTGAGCTATCCTGCAGAGGGATTATTCTCTCTTAACAATGGAAGATTGGGTAGTTTAGACTTTAAAGATGGTCAATGGCAAGGATTTTCAGGCAAAAACCTAGAAGTAATTATTTCTCTAGACTCACTTACTAGTATAAATAAAGTATTTATGAATTTTTACCAATATATTAATTCTTGGATTGTTGTTCCTAGCTATATTTCAATAATGAGTTCTAAGGACTCTATAAATTGGGAAATTATTCAATCTATAGACTCTTTTGGAGAAATAAAAAAAAGAGGGAAATTTATAGATTGTGTAACATTTGATAGTTTAGAAACTGAAGCTAGATACTTAAAAATATTTGCCAAAAACTATGGAAAACTTCCTTCTTGGCACGAAGCTGCTGGTGCTGAAAGCTGGCTATTTATTGACGAAATTATTGTTGAATGATTTTAGAAGCTTGTATATCTACA
>MDSY01033678.1_pt1 | contig 11581 bp, 10 predicted proteins | sample 811131 | NCBI WGS metagenome assembly MDSY01 (sample SAMN05326643, study PRJNA326480) | marine metagenome | isolation source: seawater | place: Atlantic Ocean: South West | collected 2010
ATGACGAGGAGGAGGAGGAAGCTGTGACCAGGCAGTTTTTATCCTCCGTCGCGAAAAGGTTTAACTGTCTCGCGAGTGCTGGGTACGTGAGAGGCATTCGCGATGCGGGAGAAAAATTGTATTATAACGCGGTGCAAGTTGTCGATGAAGCAGGGCGCGTGATTCTGAGAGCGAATAAGCACCACTTGTATTGCATCGACGAGACGTGGGCGGACGAAGATATCGAGAATGGCTTCACGTCCCTAGAACTCGTGTTAAAAGCGAGAGGTATTGGTAATACTAATAGTAGTAGGAGCAGTAGTAGTAAAGTAGAAGAATACAGAATTAAAACGACGGTTGGTATATGCATGGATATTAACCCGTACAAGTTTGAAGCGCCGTGGGGTGCGTTTGAGTTTGCCAAGACGATCGAGAAAGCGAGTTCTTCTTTAGTCTTGTTCGCCTCCGCGTGGACAAACGCGCATCCAGACGACGATGCGGAAACGAAAGCAATCGTTCCAGACCGAACGGAAACGTGGAATTATTGGTTTAATCGATTACTTCCACTATTCGTAGACCAGGAAAAAGAAGGAGAAGACGGAATAATACGACCTCGAAAAAGGGCTTTTGTTTTCGCCAACAGAGTAGGCGTTGAGCGCGAAATTCATTTCGTCGGTTCCAGCGTCGTTTTCCAAATCGAAAGAGGAGGTAAACTCACCGTTAAAGGCGGTTTGGATAACAAAAAAGAAGGCATATTAGTCGCTCGCGTCGAATGCAACGGCGTGAAGGTGTTGTAGCACAAATTATATTACTCTGTATTAATCTGTCTTTTCCGTTCTCTTAGCTTCGTTTCCGCCTCGACTTGTAACTGCGCCCGCGTCTCCTCTTCCTCTGCTTGCATCGCTCGCTCCATCGCCACCTCGTACTCTTTCATCGCTCGTTCTGTCAGCACAAATTTAATTCGACTCATCGCTTTCTTCACTTTCGTAATCCGAGTCGGATGTCGAAACAACTCATTTCTCGCTCGCGATAAATGCGACTCCGTGTTCAACATGTTCCTCTCTTTCAACAACACGTACCAGAGTTTGTGCAAATCTTCGTTCGATTTTATTCTCAACTCCTTCGCCTCCCACGCTCGACCGATGGGTTCGACCGGATCCGGTTTCCCGTCCTCGCCTTTTTTGGTGGGGCTATCCACGAAATCGTCCAAGCCGTGACGATTACGCGAAGCGGACGAGGAGAAGAAGTGTTGGTTTTGTTGTTGTTGTTGTTGATGATGATGCGCATCCCCCACTCTATAAATACTATTGTTGTTCCTACTATAAAAACTACTGCTCGTACTCAAACACCCCCCAACGCTCATCCACCCGCGTAAACAACAACTCGTGCTCGCTAAAGAGGACGATAACGCGCGTCTCGATAACATCGTCGTCGTTTATTATTATTAGTGGTGGTGGTGCGAGAATTTTCTGAAAAACCCCTTGAGACTTGTCTTCGTTGTGAAGAAGGACTGACAGATGAAAATCTGAGAATGAAAAAAAGCAGCAAATTTTGTTTGTTTGTTTTTCCGAGAGTCGTTGAGTCTCTTCTTCATTATTACTCTTTGGTTGGTCTCACTCATCACAAACGCGCGCGCGCGATTAAGAGAGAGAGAGAGAGAGAGAGCGCAGAGAAGAAAGAGGCAGCTCTGAGAGAGAAGAGCGTCGTTCACCAGCTAGAGAGGAGAGAGAGAGTAGGGTGATAGTATATAACAGAGAAGAGAAAAGAGAGAATAAAAAGAGAGAGAGAAAGACGACGCTCTTCTTACTTTGAGTTGTACCCCCCTCGCTCGTGGTGAAAATCTCTTGTTTCTTTCAACAGAATGGCGGCAACGTTCTTAGCGGGCATGAAAGCCTTGGAGAGAACGAAAGAGAAGGAAACGCAAGCGATTCAAAAGAAAGCGAACTTAGTTTCCTCGTGGTTGTTGGAAAGGAAGGAGGAGATTCGAGAGAGGATGTTGTTGACGGAGAAGACCAATACTATTACTACTAATAATGTGAACAACATCATCGAACAAGAAGAAGGAGAGGAAAAGAAAAAGAGATTAGTTGAAACAACGACAAAGAAGAGAGGGAAATCATCGTCGTTTACGTCGTCGTTGTCCACCTCGCCGGAGAAAAAGAAACAGAAAGAAAACATCGAGGTTATCGTCATCGATGATGAAGACGCGAAGCCGCCAGCCAGCGCGACGACTTTGAGTAAGAAGAAACGGAAATCTTCTCAACCAACCGTTGTGGTTTTTCCAAAAAACAACGAGAGCAGTCAACAAGCGTCGAACGAAGAAACGAAGAAAGCTTCTATTCCTACTGCTCCAGCTGCTGCGGCGGCGGAAATACAGAAGAATATAGAAGACGCAGATGCGTCGAGAAAAGCAGGCCCTCCTGTTTCTTCGTCGAAGAAGAAAAAGAAAAAGATGGAAGCGAGTCTCGTGAGCGGCGCGACCGGCGTGGGGGAACAACACCTTTCCGCGAAGAAGAAAAAGACAGATGTCGAGAATGACGTTGCCGCAGGAGACAAAGCAGGGAGCAGTCAAACGGCGGTCACGGCAACAGTAGCGATGAAGAGCTCCACGGAAGTGTCCAGAGTAGTTGGTAAGAAGAAGACGGTACCGGTTTCAGGGGGACAAAAAGAGGCTGCGCAAGCGGCACGGGAACAAGAACCAAAAAAGGGGACTGATTTGGTCGCGCCGGAGAAATTGGCGATGAAAAATAATGTTCCGTTTAGCACAACAAAGAATAACATGGAGAATAAGCGACCGGTGCAACAGCAGCAGCAACAACAGTTACAGCACAGAGTCGTTGCTCCGCTGCCACCGTCGTCACTACAACCGCAGCAGCATAGACCGACGACCGAGGAGGAGGAAAAAGCGAAGCGCGAAAAGGCGAGAGCGAGAGGCATGGCGTTTCTTAAAGTCGGTACCTCTTCAAAACCGAGCATGAAAACGAAGAGCGCCGCCGCGGCGCGGCTCAACGCACCGGCACCGCAAGTGAAGCATCCGCAGCAACAACAACAAAATAAGACAACGGTGGAGAAGATGCAAGCGCTCGCGAAAGCAATGGAGGTCGCGTCTGGTAAAATCCCCTCTTCCTTGGCGCCGGTGCAACCGGCGCCGTCAACGCAGCACGCGGCAGCAGCGATCGAAGAAAACCAAAGGGCATTAGCTGATCGAATGAAGCGCGCGGAGGAATACAACGAGAGATTGCGGATGGAAGAAAAAGAGAAGCAAATGCAACGAGAGCGAGAGGGGCAAAAATTAGAAGAGCAAAAGAGAAGAGAGTTAGCGGAGAAGAAGAAACGAGAGCAGCGTGAGGAAATCGAACTCCAAGAACGAGAGCAAAAACGTCTCCGTATGGAGAAGATGGAGCTGGCTAAGAGAGAGAGAGAAATGGCACTGAGCGCGCAGCACGAAGAAAATTTAAGAGCGCGTGCAATTTTAGAAGCGCAAGAGCGAGAGCGTCTTCGCGAGAAGCAGCAGCAACAACAACAGCGAACGACGACAAAGCCTGCGCACAACATGCATCCGTCCTCCTCGCTCGTTAAGAATAATAGTTACCAACAACAACGCTCGCAACATCAAAAACAGCACGTCGTTGAAACTACCGCGGATCGCGCTGTAACGGAAAAGAGTAAAAGGCTTTTGGAGAACGCGAGAAACGCCTTGGCGGGCGGTGCAGCGGCGAGTAACATCACACCTTCGAGAAGACACCAGCAGCAAATGATGACACCTTCGAAAATCAAATCCTTCAATGTAACGCCGAGGGGAACACCGTCGAGTCTAGCAAATAACACCAACTACCACGATCGATCCATTCCTAGATCGCACTCGAAGTTTCCGAGTTCGTACGAAATGTCCCCTATGAGAGATGATTCGGACGATAGCGATTCTGAGGACCAGCGAAGAGGGAAGCCGATTCCGCCGTGGGCACACAAAGAGTCCTTGATTCCCATGCTCAAAGCGCAAGCGCGAATGGATCCAGATATGATATTCCCGAATCCTCCCGCGACGTGTTCTTTGTCGCAAGTGTTTGGTAAACCAGCGAGCAACGAAGCGAGAAGAGGTTCCTCCGGAAACTGGCAACACGATAGATTACGCATCGACGAAGAATTGAACTATAAGCGAACGATGGGGTATAGGATCATATAAACCAACACTAATTACTATACGACGGATTGATTGATGTCATTGATAAAGAGTACTATAAAGCTAAATAATCGTTCTAATCGTTTCTTGCTCCGCGTGCGTTGTTGTCTTTTATTCCTACGCTTTCAACTCCTTCAAAATTTTAACCGCTTCTGCAACTTCTGCATCGTCGTTCGTCTTTCCCGATTCCTTCATGGATCGAATGAGGGCACCTTGCGCATCTATTTTCGCTTGAGTTTCGGGACTGTATACCTTCTCAACTTTGGTTTTAGACTTTTTGGCAGGCTTATTGGACGTCGCTGGTGCTTGCGCTTCTTCTTTCATAATTTCCCCGTTTTCATCTAAAGGATCCAGTCTAGGGAAAAGCGCGAGCTTGGAAACGGTCGTTCCCGGTTTCAATCCACCCCATACTAATCGCTTTCCCATAGAATCGCTTACGTTGGCATACAAAGGCAAACCAGCGTGCATTTCCTTTATCTTATTTGGTAAAATCGGTTCTAAAATACACGCCGAGATGCGTAAGGCTTCCAAACATTGATACAACACTGCGCCTAAATTTTCTTGTTCGTTTGGATCCTTCGCCATTCTAAACGGTTCGGTTTCGGTGATGAACAAGTCAACTTTGGTAATTATTCGCATCGCGGCTTGCGTTGCCTTGTTGAGTTCCAAGTTTTCGTACGCGCGAACAGCCTCGGCGGCTTCTTTCTCGCATATCGATTTCCAATCGTACCCTTTGAAGATTTTCGAGGTGTCGTCCGATTTTTCCGGCAAAACTCCATCGAAGTATTTCACACACATCGCTGTTGTTCGGGACGTCGAGTTACCGAACGTGTTGACTAAATCCGTACCGTATACTTCTTGCACTCTCGAAGACGCAAAGTTTGCGTCTTGCGCTCCAATGGGACCTTCCGTCGCCAAGTAGTATCGAAACCCATCTAAACCGTAGTGGGTTGAGAACTTGTTCAAAACGGTCAAATCGACAAAGTTACCCAACGATTTCGACATTTTCCGCCCTTCGCGAATCCAAAATCCATGCGCGTGCACTCTCATTGGAAGAGGCAAATCCAACGCCATCAAAACCGCCGGCCAAATGACGGCGTGAAACCACGAAATCTCCTTCGCCATGACGTGCATGGACGCCGGCCAATACTTTTGTTTGGCTTCACCATCTTTAGCCATACCGATAGCCGTGATGTAATTCATCAACGCATCGATCCACACGTAAATGACGTGCTGTTCGTCTCCTGGCATGGGTATACCCCACGTAAAATTCGTTCGCGAAATTGGCACGTCGTTTAATCCGTCGTTCACGCGTTGTAACAACTCATTCTTTCTTTCTTTTGGCGTCAAAAACGAATCGTTCGTTGCTAATAACTCTTTCACCTTGCTTTCGTATTTCGATAATTTGAAGTAATAATTCTCCTCTTCCATTCGCACCATCGGTTTCCCGGAAATAGGCGACTCGTAATTACACTCCTTCGCTTTTGTCTCGGTGTAATACTCCTCTTGTCCTTCATCGTACCATCCTTCGAATTTCCCTAAATACACGTCTCCCGACTTTAGCAGCTTTTCAACAAACGCTTGCACTTGCGTCGTGTGTCTCTCGTCCGTCGTTCTGATAAAATCATCGAAGGAAATCTCGTTCGCTTTCATAACCTCTTGAAACACCAGACTGTTCTCGTCCGCCAACGCTTGCGGCGGGATCTGTCTCTTCTCGGCCGATTGTTCCACTTTTAACCCGTGCTCGTCTGTCCCTGTGAGAAAAAATACGTCCATGTTTTGTAATCGTTTGTATCTCGCGTATATATCCGCCACCGTGGAGGTGTACACGTGACCTATGTGTGGTTTGTCGTTGACGTAATAGATAGGGGTGGTGACCATACACTCTTCTCTCGGTGTTCCTGCATTCGCTTGGATAGAGTACCTTTTCCTCCTTCTTCCGCTCTCGTTGCTACTGTGCACGGTTTCACCCGCGTTCGAACGAGGAAACGATGCAAACGAAGAAGTGGCGCTGAAAGGAGAAGCGCTCGATAGTAAGGAGCGCCTGGTGGTCGCGGCGACTGTCGCAGCTTTAGAAGTCGAAAACGACGTGTAGCATTTCCCTAAACAAAATCGAGAAGAAGAAGAAGAAGAAGCGCGCAACGAAGCGTTGCTAGAAGATGAAGAAATAATCGCTCTTCCTATGAACGCAGATTTTGACGACGACGTTCTCCCAATGCGCGTGGTCGTTTTCGGTGAAGTGCTTAAAAAGCGTAACATTTTGTTGTCGTCAGTATTCTGAGATAATGAAGAAAAATTTGTCCGTGAAGATTGGAGTTTTCTTCAAGAGAGAGAGAACGTAGGAGCTTTTGCACGAACAAAAAAGCAACGCTTAGACTTTAATACACATTACAACACGAGCAACATACACATTAAATAAACATAAAACATAAAACACAGATCAGTTTTGGAATTATTCGCAAATCCATTCCACCGGATCTCGCGGGTCGCTGTACGACTGCGAGTCCGCTTTCTGAAACTGGCCACCGGTGCCGTGCAACTGCGGCGAGTCCCCGGCGTGCGAGAAGTTTTGCTTGAACTGACCGGGAAGATTTCGACGTCTCATTTTAGCATCCCATTCTCGGTTCCATAAATTTGCTCCGCCCTTGATTCCGACTATGTTGAGGTAGCCTAACTCGTCCAAAGTTTCCAACGCTTTAATCGCCCTCGTTCGTCCATCGGAGCACACCACCATCAACTTCTTGTTCTTGTCCGGGTACGCCTTTTGCACTTCGCTGGAAAAGTTAGGATTTAATCCAGTTTGTACGTATACTTTTTCATTCAACTCGAAATCGTATTTTCTTTTCGCGTTCACGAGTGGGATCACTTTCAATCTGTTCCCTTTGTTCGGTTGCGCGGCGATATCGACTCCCAGTGGATTAGGACACTTTTCGTTCGCATCGATTTCATCCAAATTTCTCACGTCTAACACGTCGTACCCATCGTCCCACAAACATCTGCCCTCCTCAACAGAGGCTATTCCTTTCTCGGGGAACTGTTCGATGACATTGGATATATACACAGCGTCCGGCCATTGCGCTTTAATCGCGAAACGAGTTTTTTGTTTTCTTGTCGGCGTACAAGTATTTCTCCTCGTCATCATCATCATCTGACGACAACCATGAGCGAGACTGCTGCTGGAGGTTAAAGCACCAACGCGAGAAAGAGAAGATGAGTTTAAGGACGATGACGAGGAGAGCATGTTTATTGTTGTTGTTGTTGTCGTCGTCGTCGTTTGTGTTCTTCTTTGCGTGAAAGAAAAGAGAAAGAGATGCGTTTTGGGAAGTGAAGAAGATATGATTATGAGACCATACTCTTGTCTTCTGTCTTTGGTTCATCAATACAAAAAAGGGAAATTTCAAAATCCACCCCAGAATAGAATACACATTATTCAGTGTCTACCTCCTCCTCTTCGTCCTCCTCCTCCTCCCTTGTTGCTGCTGTTCCTTTAAAAATAAGAAGAAAAAGAAGAAGGAATTCAAAGAGAAACGATAGAATCAATCATCCATGATGAGCAATAAAAGCAAGAAACAGAAAGTCCTCCCGGACGAAGGCGTAAACTTTGCTCTGAAGAAACTGAAAGATGGACAGAAAGGCCGAGACGGTTCCGTGGAAAATGTTTTGAAAAAAGTACAAAAGTTGGAAGCGATTGTCAAGTCGCGGCCGAGTCGGAGGAAGACTCTGAAAGATTTGAACATGGAGGATTTATACAGAGAAGTTTTGGATAGGCCAGAGACGGAAATTGCGGCCGCGATTGAGCAATTGATGTTAGCGGTGGCGAAATCGATTATGGATGGGAACGGGTTCGCCTATCAACTCCCTTCGAGAGGCCAAAACGACCAGGTATACATCGACCAGTTGAATAGAATCGTTTTGAAGAATAAGAGCACATCCGCGGCATTCACGAACATGAGTTCAGTCAGGAAGGTGACAATTTTGACGCGAGTTATGCAGTTAGTCCACGGAGTGTTGAGTAAAGGCATACACGTGACGAAGAGAGACTTGTTTTATACGGACGTGAAGTTGTTCAAAGACCAGAAAGATTCGGATGCGGTCTTAGACGACATTTCGTGTTTGTTAGCGTGCACGAGAAATTCTTTGCACGTGGTGGCGTCGGAGAAAGGCGTGGTAGTTGGGAGATTGAGGTATAAAGAGGACGGCGACGATATTGATTGCACGAAAATGGGCGTCGGCGGTAAAGCGATTCCGTCCAACGTCGATAAAGTGACGGAGTTACGAACGGACGCGAAGTTTGTTTTGTTGGTGGAGAAAGATGCCGCGTTCATGCGATTGGCCGAGGATAGGTTTTACAACAAGTATCCGTGCATTATAATTACGGCGAAAGGTCAACCGGACGTAGCAACGCGTTTGTTTCTTTCCAAAGTGAAGAGAGAATTGAAGTTGCCGGTGTTGGCGTTGGTGGACGCGGATCCGTACGGATTGAAAATCATTTCTGTATACATGCAAGGTTCTAAGAATATGGCGTTTGACTCTGCGAATTTAACCACTCCGGATATTAAGTGGTTGGGCGTTCGTCCGAGCGATTTAGATAAGTTTAAAATCCCCGAGCAGTGTCGATTGGAAATGACCGCGAAGGATATCGAAACGGGCAATCACATGCTGAAAGAAGATTTCATCCAACAGAACCCGGACTGGGTGAAAGAGGTTGAAATTATGTTGAAAACGAAAACCAAGGCGGAAATTCAGGCGCTGAGTAGTTACGGGTTTCAGTATTTATCCGAGGTCTATTTGCCGTTGAAGTTACAAGAAGGCGATTGGATTTAAAAAGTTGGATTTTACGAGAAAACATTTCACCAACCCACACGTTGTACAATAGAGAGAGAGAGAGAGAAAGAGAAAGAGAAATACACACACACACGAATTCATCATTGCTTTCATATGTTTATAAATATCCAATCTTTGCATTACTATTTTGCTTTCTACCTACAACTACTTCTATGTCCTACTTCCATGCCTCAAAAGCTTCTCAACGCTCACGAAGTGAAATCTAAAAGCAACTGAGGTAATATTCGTTCCAAATGAACTCCAGTCACCGAGCTATCCCCGTCCTCCTCCGCAGCTGCGGCAGCTCTGTGCACGACTTCTCTCAAAAACGAATTCATCACCGCGTTCGACGCGATCAACGCTTCGTCCGTGATGTTCATTTCTTCTGAATCAGAATCTCCATTTTCTTCTTCGTCGTCGTCTCCTCGTATTTTCTCTGCGGGTATTCCTCCTTCGAGTAATCGCTTCTCCCGTTTCTTTTTCGCCGTTTCTTTCGCCCAGGAAATCCGAAAAACTTCGAGAAGTACTTCTGGAGTCATTATTGTTAAAGTAGTAGTGAAGTAGTTGTGACGATGTGTGTTTTATAAGCGTTCTCTCTTGCAAGAGAGAAAAAAAGCGAAAAAATCTGCGCACTTTTGCAAAAAAACGCACAAAATTATAAAAAAGATACACGACGCTGCGCTGTTCCTATTATGGCACGTGTCAACACAGGCTCTTTCTTCTGGACAATGGGCGAGAAGCAACAGTCACAGTCCACGGTCATCGCAAAGTTGCAAACGGAGAAGGACATACTTCTGTTTTCGTTTTTCGCGCTCCTGTTCGTACTTTGGGCCGTTCTTAAAAACAACAACAACAACAACAACAACAACAACAACAAGGAAAGAAAAGAGGTGAAAATAATACGCGTTCAAAAACCAAAGACGAGGAGCGGAACTATGATGGAACGAGGTGCCAGCACTCTTACGCAAGTTTTTACGCACCAAAGCGATGTTTTTCGCGCACATCTGCTTCCAAAGCTTAACGATGTTGACGTCAAGTTTTTAAACCTGGTTTCGAGAGAGACGAAAGAAGCTATTCACCGAGCCCGTAGGAAAACAAAGAAGAAGTCGAGAATCTCTGATTTTACTTCTATTTCGACTTTACGATACGCCATGGATCGCATTTCAAAGTACGATTGCAATGCACCAAGCGAACAATACGTTTGTTCAGAAGTTGCCGCCACCGGAAGACTCGATATTTTGAAGTGGTTGGTGGGTGCGAAGAGGCTTTCGCTGGACGAAAGAACTCTAGAGCAAGCCGCTGAAAGAGGTCATCTCGAGTGCCTCGTGTACGCGAGAAAAGAACGCGGCTGTCGCTGGACGGAACCTCACGAAGGGGAATATTTTTGTGAAAGTTGCGGTGAATGGCACGAGGACGAGGATTTCGAGCCGGGTGAAAGACCGATAGAACTCGCCGCCTGGAACGGTCACATCGAATGCGTAAGATTTTGCCACGAAGAAGAGTGTCCTTATCAAGACGAGCAGTTGGCAATAAATACCGTTCGTTCGCAAAATATTGACCTTCTGGAGTACGTGCACGAAACGATGGAAGTTGAATTGTTTTGCGGTTGGCAAAGTATCGTCGAGGAAGCGGCTGAAATTGGATTCCTCGAAGGATTGAAATACTTGAAAGAACACTCCGAATCCGAATGGGAGGATGTCGACCAAGAAGTAGCGTGTACTCTTGCCGCTGCAAATGGGCATCTCCAATGTCTAAAATATCTTCATGAAAATGAGTTCGCGTGGGACGCAGACGTGTGTAATTCCGCGTACAAAAATGGTCACATGGAATGTTTCGAGTTTGCGAGATCGAAAGGCTGCGCTTTCGACGAGTCTCTTTTGAGAGGTACCTTTTGAGAAATAGAGAGAGAGCTGTTTTTCTGCGTTTATGAGTAAGAGTAGTTCTTTTTCTTGCGATTTTTGATACACACAAATATACTATTGAATTACTTCGATGGCATCGCCGCAACTGAAACAAGATTTATGCAGTATCGATTACCCTTTCTGTCTGGGAGATTATGGCCTAAATGCGTGCCCGTAGTACTTACGGCTTCGCCGCCAGGGACGCAGCGAACGTTGTCCCAAACAACTTCTTCATCGCGAAAAGAGGGCCAACCGTGGGCACGAGATTCCGACTCAAACTCCTCAAAAGTTCTGCCTCTCGGTGCCACGAACAACGGCTTCCCAGTGACGGAGTCATAATACGTCGTCTCTTTCGTCCGATCGACTTCTTTCAAGAAGGACGTCGAAAGGAAATATCCCGCATATTCCGCGTAATGACGATTGAAGTTACAGATTCTATCAGCGGTTTCGTAATCACAGTTCCAACGCAACTCTTTCTGAACGGGAGAGTCTGACGTTCCGTGTGCTTTTTTAGACATGATGGATTCATCCGCCATGATTGGATATGTACTCCCCGCAGGTGCGTCGGCTCCTTTACACCCGTCGGAATCTTCTTTTCCTCCTAACCCGTTCGCCCATTCGATGATGCCCGCTTTGAAGGAGGAGGAAGAGGAGTGTTTTCTTCTACCGGATGATGACGACGACGATGAGGAGGAGG
>MDSY01048381.1_pt1 | contig 11581 bp, 13 predicted proteins | sample 811131 | NCBI WGS metagenome assembly MDSY01 (sample SAMN05326643, study PRJNA326480) | marine metagenome | isolation source: seawater | place: Atlantic Ocean: South West | collected 2010
AACAAATATGCTTGGGTTATTCCGCGCAAACGACAGGCTTCAATAACCCCTTGTGAGATGTCAATTGATTTCACTTTTAAACTCTTTGATTTTAAATATAGGCTATGGCTTCCGGCTCCACAACCAATATCAAGTACAGCACCTTTAGATAGCTTTAAGGCTGTTTGCTCAAGTGAAGGCATGTCTGATAGTTTCTAAATAAATAGGAAATAGTCAAAGTATCTGATACAGAAATGCTAGTTGAGGTAACTAAGTCTTCAGAGTAGTTTCCGAGTTGATAATCTAAAATGGCAGTTCCAAATACATCTTTCATTATACTGAGCTATTTATTCTTAGTTTTGCAGTATGCAAGACCAATTAAAATACCTTTCCAAGCAAGCCAAAGATAAGCAAAAGGAGCATAAAGCCTTTTTTATTAGGCTTAGAAAAAAAACTCCTAAAAAACTCGATTCCATTATGGAGGAACTCCACGAATCGGAGTTTAAAAAATCAGACTGTCTTAAGTGTGCTAACTGTTGTAAAACAACCAGTCCGATTTTTACTAATAAAGATATAGAGCGTATTTCAAAATCCTTTAGAGTCAAAACAAGGCAATTTATTGATACCTATCTTAATTTAGACGCCGATGCGGATTATGTTTTAAAATCATCCCCTTGCACATTTTTAGCTTCGGATAACAGCTGTAATATTTACGACATCCGGCCTAAAGCATGTCGAGAATACCCACATACCAATCGTAAAAACTTTGAAAAAATAACAGACCTTACTCTTAAAAATGTATCAATCTGTCCAGCTACATTTAATATAGTCGAAGCGTTAAGAGCAAAATTAAAATAAGTATATTTATATAATATAGAGGCGCTTATGGAACAGATTATTTATTATTTCGAAACAATTCCATCTTTTCACCGTAGTGGAATACTTGTTGGGGGATTAACGTTTTTTTGGCTCCTAGAGGGGTCTTTGCCGCTGTTTAGGTTTAGCTATAACAAATGGAGACATGCGTTTCCAAACCTATTCTTCACACTTACCACCATTATAATTAATTTTATGTTAGCTTTTTTATTGCTTAGTACAGCCGATTGGGTATCGGTTAATGATTTTGGTGTTCTAAACTGGCTTCCTAATATGCCATTTTGGTTGTATGTTTTTTTAGGAGTTCTCCTCATGGATTTTGTAGGTGCGTATTTACCTCATTTCACAGAACATAAAGTGCCACCACTTTGGATGGTTCATTTGGTTCATCATTCAGATCATAAGGTAGACACCACGACAGCAAACCGTCACCATCCTTTGGAGAGTGTCATTCGTTATGTATTTACGCTCGTTGGAGTTTTTATTATTGGTGCCCCTATAGGTATTGTGATGCTATACCAGTCAATATCTCTTGTAGCCACTCAGTTTAGCCATGCTAACATCAAGCTGCCAAAGAAATTAGATTATGTGCTAAGTTTTATCTTTATATCTCCAGATATGCATAAGATTCATCACCATTATCAATTGCCCTATACAGATGCTAATTATGGAAATATTTTTTCTATTTGGGATCGTTTGTTGGGAACCTATATGTACATGGAGCGAGAAAATATAGTGTATGGAGTTGACACCTTTCCAATTGAAGCGGAAAACAATAACTTAATGCAATTGTTGAGACAGCCATTTCAGGGGTTTAGAAAGCCTACAACGGGTATAGTAGGTAAGGAGCTCTAATTAGTTTATAATGTTCTAAATCGCTTTTCCAACTCGCTCTAATTTCTTGAGCAGTCCAGCCACTTTCAATTTTTTTTTGCATTAACTCTTGACCAGCCAGTTTGGTAAAAAAGGGATTAAAAAATACTGTTTTGTCAGAGGTGTTTTGGTAAGCATCAACAAGCCATTTGAGTTCAATAAAATCTAATCGAGCTAGATTTTGAAGATTGAGTCCTTTGCAAATTTCTCCTTTGTGAACCGGGTACTTTGCGCCAATATTAGGACTAGGTGTAAAACTATAATTATATAAGTCGCCTTCCAAATAAGGACTTCCAATAACTTGAAATTGATTTTCTGTTCCCCGCCCCATACTCATATTAGTACCCTCAAAAAAGCATAAACTTGGGTATAAGTTGATTGCTTTTGAGTTTGGAAGATTAGGGGATGGGTTGATAGGAAGTTTGTACGTTGTTGAGTGGGTGTAGTTATGAAGAGGAATCACCTTTAAGTCACATTTTACGCCTTCTTTTAGCCAACCTTCTCCATTAATCATTTGGGCATATTCTCCGACTGTCAGTCCATGCACAACAGGGACAGGGTGCACTCCTACAAAACTAGTATGTTGAAGATCCAAAGTAGGGCCGTCTACATAGTGGCCGTTTGGGTTTGGACGGTCCAATACCAAGACAGTAATACCTAAATTAGCGCATGTTTCCATCATGTAATGAAGGGTAGATAAAAACGTATAGAAACGAGCCCCTACATCTTGAATATCAAAAATAACGATATCTAAGTCGGTTAAAATAGCTGCATCAGGAATTTTATTTGCGCCGTATAAAGAGACAATAGGAATGCCACTTCCAGCATCTATTCCATCTTTTACATACTCACCTGCATCGGCAATGCCTCTAAAACCATGCTCAGGAGCAAAAACTTTTTTCACCTTTATATTTAATTTTAGTAATGAATCTACCAAATGAGTGTGGCCTATAGCCTTAAAAATAACAGAGGTTTGATTGGCCACAATTCCTATGTTTTTATTTTTTAAAATCGGTAGGTAGCGTTCTGTTTGTTGAGCTCCTAAAATGATGGGAGACTCATTAACCTCTAAAGATTGTGAGTTAGAAGTGTTTCTACATGAAAGAAGTGTCAAAACAAATAATAAAACAGTATTTTTGATTAAATTTAAATGCATTTATAAATTTTGAATTACGAGTATTTTTTAGCCAAACGTATTATAGGAAATAAGTACTATAAAAGTAGTGTATCGGCACCAATAATAAAAATTGGAATTGCAGCAATTGCAATTAGTATTATTGTGATGTTGATTGCTATTGCTACTGGAATTGGTTTAGAACGGAAAATCCGCGACAAAGCAGTGGCTTTTAATGGACATATAAGTATTTCTAATTTCGATAGTAATGAATCTGAGGGGGCCCAAGTGCCTATTTCAATAAACCAAGATTTTTATCCTGAATTTACTACGGTTGCTGGTGTATCACACATACAAGCAGTTGCCAATAAATTTGGAATAATTAGAACCAATACAGATTTCGAAGGTTTATTTTTAAAAGGCGTTGGATCTGATTATGACTGGCGTTACTTTAAAGACTTCTTAGTTGAGGGGCGTCTCCCAGTTTATACTCAAAAATATAGTAGTGAGGTTTTAATTTCAACTTATTTAGCGGATCGTTTGGGCTTTGTTGTTGGAGATAGTTTTCAGATGTATTTCATGAAATCAGACTCTAGTAAAGCGCCAAGCATCATGAAATACTCGATCGTAGGTGTCTTTAATTCAGGCTTTGAAGAGTTAGATAAAACCTATATTATTGGCGACATCAATCATGTGCAGCGTTTAAATAGATGGTCAAAAGATCAAATCGGTAATTTTGAAGTTTTTATTTCGAATTATAATGACTTAGATCGGCTAGGGAATGAGGTGTATGCTCAAACCCCTTCTACACTTAATACGTTGACTGTTAAGCAAAAGTATGCTACCATTTTTGAGTGGATTCCTATTTTTACAACCAATATATACATCATCTTAGCTATTATGATTTTTGTAGGAGCTATTAATATGATTACAGCCTTATTGGTTTTAATATTAGAGCGGACTCAAATGATAGGTATTTTGAAAGCACTAGGAAGTAGTAATGTGAGTATTAGAAAGTTGTTTTTATATAATGCTTCTTACCTTATCTTTTGCGGATTATTTTGGGGAAATTTAATTGGTTTAGGTGTTTTATTTCTTCAGAAACAGTTTCAATTTTTAACCTTAGATCCGTCGGTTTATTATGTGACTGTGGCTCCAGTTTATTTAGACTGGATGTACATAGTTCTAATTAACGTAATGACTTTCGTTTTATGTATTCTAATGTTATTAATTCCTTCATTTATCATCAGTAAAATATCTCCGATTAAAGCCATTAAGTTCAATTAAAAGTTCTTAATTACGCATTTGTAAGCCCAGAAATTTAATGTAATTTTGCATCAAATTTACAGATATGAAATACGCCGAAAATATATTAGGAACAATAGGGAATACGCCTTTAGTTAAAATGAATGTGCTAACTAAAGATTTGCCTTGTTTGGTGTTGGCTAAGTATGAAACTTTTAACCCTGGTAATTCTGTCAAAGACAGAATGGCATTACAGATGATAGAAGATGCAGAAGCCGATGGTCGACTTCAGCCAGGAGGTACCATTATTGAGGGGACTTCTGGTAATACAGGAATGGGACTAGCTTTGGCTGGAATTATTAAAGGGTATAAGTGTATTTTTGTCTTAGCTGATAAGCAGTCAAAAGAAAAAATGGACATTTTACGTGCAGTTGGTGCTGAGGTGGTTGTCTGTCCAACTTCAGTTGAGCCAGAAGATCCACGTTCCTACTATTCAGTCTCCAAGCGTTTGTCTGAAGAAACACCAAACTCTTGGTATGTTAATCAGTATGATAATCCCAGTAATTGTAAGGCACATTTTTTAAGTACAGGTCCAGAAATATGGGAACAAACAGGTGGTAAAATAACTCATTTTGTAGTAGGAGTTGGTACTGGAGGAACAATTTCAGGGGTTGGAAGTTATCTGAAAATGAAAAACCCGAATGTTAAAATATGGGGTATTGATACTTATGGAAGTGTTTTTAAAAAATACCATGAAACGGGAATCTTTGATGAAAATGAGATTTACCCTTATGTCACAGAAGGTATTGGCGAAGATATCCTCCCAATGAATGTTAATTTTGGAGTGATTGACGGATTTACAAAAGTAACAGATAAAGATGCTGCTGTTTATACACAGCGTTTAGCTAAAGAAGAAGGGATGTTTTTAGGGAACTCTGCTGGAGCGGCTGTTAAAGGGCTTCTTCAGTTAAAATCACATTTCAAGCCTGAAGACGTCGTGGTCGTTTTATTTCATGATCATGGAACTCGCTATATTGGTAAAATGTTTAATGATGATTGGATGCGCGAAATGGGATATATAGATTAATATATTTCTTATTAAAAGTAGGGATCTTAAAAACTAATTCCTACGTTGTATGAATGCAAGAAGACTTCCTACACTATGTCTGGCAGCATAAAAAAATGACCCTCAAATCGTTAAAAACAACTACTAAGGAGCATATAAATCTTAAAGCAGTTGGCTTGCCGAATTTAAATTTTGGGACCGATTTTTTTAATGCACTGCTCACTGTAGATACCCAACTTTGGGCTGGTAACGTTGAAATTCAAGTCAAGTCTTCCGACTGGTATGTTCATAATCACGAAACAGATGCTGCTAATGACAATGTCATTTTACATGTAGTTTGGGATCACAATATAGAGGTTTTTAGAAAGGATAATACGCCCATTCCAACCCTAGAACTAAAACACTTCATCCTTCCCCATACATTACGTAACTACAAAGCTTTAATCCATGAAAAAAAGAAATGGATACCCTGTCAGGATTCTATTACTACAGTGGATGCTTTAACTCCTGCCCATTGGATGGAACGTTTGTACTTAGAACACTTATAGGCAAAGTATCTAGGGGTTGAAAGTCAGCTTTCAGATTCTAAATACAATTAGGAGGCCGTTTTGTTTTGGCAATTAGCTAAAAGTTTTGGGCTAAAGGTAAATGGAGATGCATTTTTAAGTATATCTAAATCAATTGATTTTTCAGTAATTCAAAAAGTTAAACATGACCCTCATTCTTTGGAGGCATTGCTGTTAGGTCAGTCAGGGCTTCTTGGTACAACTGCTGAACACACATATGTTTCAGAACTTAAAAGAGTTTAAGCGTTTCTGAAAAATAAATTTTCATTACCAACTAAAGAGGTTTTTCCTGTACGTTTTTTTCGACTTCGTCCCCCTAATTTCCCAACCATAAGATTAGCTCAATTAGCCAATTTGTACAGTAGACATTCAAATTTATTCTCAAAAATTATTGAGGCTAGAACTTTAAAAGGAATTACATGCTATTTTTGAAGGATCAACGTCTGAGTTTTGGAAGACACATTATACTTTTGAAAAAACATCCAAACCGGTCACCAAAAGTTTGACAAGGCCATTTATTGATTTGCTAATTATTAACAGCATTGTTCCTCTTAAATTTGCCCTTAATAAAATTAATCGACAGTCACAATTAGAAGATGTTGTTGTAGTTGTTCAAAAGATTCCTATGGAGCACAACAGTGTTGTAAATAGGTTTCATTTACTTTACAAGTTTAGAAAAACAGCTTTAGATTCCCAAGCTCTAATCCAATTAAAATTAAATTATTGTTCAAAAAATAAATATCTTCATTGTGCGATTGGTAGTGCTTTTTTGAATCGAAATTCATAAATTGCATTATGAAATTATTTTACAGCTTTCTCTTATATCTACAAAAATATGGATTTTATGTTTGTCAGCGAATCGCTGATCGATTTGGTATGCGTGCTAAAGTTGTTAGAACCTCATTTATTTACTTAACGTTTGTGACACTTGGCTTTGGGTTTGCTTTTTATCTTTTTCTAGCTTTTTGGATTCGTATAAAGGATTTGATATATACTAAGAGAACTTCTGTTTTTGATATATAGCCTATGGAGAGTCCTTTTTTAAAATTTTTTAGATCCAAAATAGAAACCGCAATAGCTTTATTGATATTACTTTTATTTATTGGAGTCGTTGGTTTTAGAGTAATGTCTAATTATTCGTGGGTTGATGCAATCTACATGACTGTGATTACGGTGACTACTGTTGGATTTGGAGAGGTTCATCCCTTAGATCCACAAGCTAAAATATTTACAGTATTTCTTATATTAACCAGTGTTGTGATTGTTGGTTATGCATTTAAAATTATTACAGAATATATAATTTCAAAAAACAATCTTGCCGAACTAAAACAGAAGAAAATGCAAAAAAAAATTGATTCTCTTTCCAATCATGTAATTATATGTGGATTTGGAAGAAATGGAAAACAAGCAGCAAAAAAATTACTAATGCATAAGCGTTCTTTTGTGGTGATTGAGTCTAACAAAGAATTGATAGAAAAACATCAAAATGATAAGATTCTTTTTGTTTGGGGGAATGCCAATGAAGATGAGGTCCTTCAGCTTGCTGGCATTGAACATGCAGAGTGTTTGATCTCAGCTTTACCTAACGATTCAGATAATGTCTTTGTGGTTCTTTCAGCGCGTCAAATGAATTCAAAAATGCGAATCATTAGTCGTGCATCTAACGAGTCTTCTAATAGTAAGCTTAAATTAGCGGGCGCTAATAATGTGATTTTACCTGATAATATTGGTGGTGATCATATGGCGTCTTTAGTAGTTGTTCCTGACCTTTTGGAGTTTGTTGATAACCTCTCCATAGTTGGGAGTAGTAGTATAAATATTGAAGAAATAGCAGTTGAAAAATTATATGATACATCGACTGTAAAAACTATTCAAGATTTAGAATTACGAAAAAATACTGGTTGTAGCGTTATAGGGTACAAGAGTGAGTCTGGAGAATACGTAATTAATCCTGAGGCAAGTCAAAAATTGGCACCAAATTCTAAAGTGATTGTTTTAGGACGTCCAGAACAAATCCAGAATCTTAATTCTACCTATAATATTAACATCTAGAAATCTTGTCGTTGCGATTTCAAAAATCATCTTCTAATTTTATTAACTCATTTTTTTTCCCCATATTGTTGGCAAATTAACTAAGACTGTAATTATATTTTATGAAAACATATATTCAAACTGTTATTGCTTTAATCTTACCGTTTATTTCTTTTGCTCAAGACAAAGGAATTGACCAAATTATCGATGAAAAATTTGGTAATGCAACGGGGTGGTTTGTCGACTTCATTTTTTATAAAATACCGTTTTCTGAAAACATTCAAATTTTCTGGGTATTATTCCCGCTAATTTTAGGAGCGACTTATTTTACCATTTATTTTAATTTTATAAATTTTAGAGGTTTTATCACGTCTATCAATATTATTAGAGGGAAGTATGACGACTTAGACCATCATGAAAGTTTACCAGCTATAGGAGATACAACTCCCGGCGGAGATGCAATTGAAACTGCCGCTATTGAAGATATTGAAGGTGAGGTAACACATTTTCAAGCGCTCACAGCAGCCTTGTCAGCTACCGTAGGCCTAGGGAATATCGCAGGAGTTGCAATTGCCGTATCCATTGGTGGTGCTGGTGCTACCTTTTGGATGATTGTAGCAGGATTTTTAGGGATGGCATCTAAGTTTGTGGAATGTACTTTAGGAGTTAAATATAGAGATATTGATGAAAATGGTACTGTTTACGGAGGACCAATGTATTACCTAACCAAAGGGCTAAAGTCAAAAGGTCTTGAAAAGTTAGGGAAGGTATTGGCCGTAGTGTTTGCGGTTTTTGTTATTGGAGGTTCTTTTGGAGGTGGAAATATGTTCCAAGTAAATCAAGCTTTTCAACTTGTTGAAAATATTACTGGGGGAGAAGCTTCTTTTCTTCACGGTAAAGGTTGGTTATTTGGATTAGTAATGGCTGTCCTTGTTGGAATTGTCATCATTGGAGGTATTAAAAAAATTGCCAAAGTAACTGATAAAATTGTACCATTTATGGTGGTTATATATGTATCAGCTTCTTTGTTCGTAATTCTTTCTAACTATACCATGATTGGAGACGCATTTGCTCAAATATTTAATGGGGCTTTTAGCCCTGAAGGAGTTGCTGGTGGTGCAATAGGAGTTTTAGTCCAAGGTTTTAAACGTGCTGCATTTTCAAACGAGGCAGGAGTTGGTTCAGCTTCTATTGCGCATTCAGCTGTTAAAACCAAATATGCTGCATCTGAGGGATTAGTTGCGTTGTTAGAACCTTTCATAGATACCGTTGTTGTATGTACGATGACAGCTTTGGTTTTAATAATTACAGGAAATGTAGCTGCAGAAAACTCAAGTCTTAATGATGCACAAGCAATCCTTTTAACTTCTTCGGCATTTGAGGGAGTGATCTCCTGGTTTCCATATGTACTTACTATAGCTGTTGTGTTATTTGCTTTTAGTACCATGATTTCTTGGTCTTATTATGGCTTTCAAGGGTGGGCTTATTTATTTGGTAGATCAAAGAAAATGGAATATATATATAAAATCATTTTCTGTTTATTTGTTATTGTTGGATCGGCTGCAAGTTTAGGCTCGGTGATCGGTTTTTCTGATGCTATGATTTTTGCTATGATGGTTCCAAATATGGTAGGTATTATTATCCTAGCACCTAAAGTTAAGAAAGAACTTGTCCGATTTATGGATGCTATAAAAAAATAAAACTCATGCTCCAAAATGAAATTTTACACCTACTTTTCAAATCAACAATGCCTTGCAGTTGTTGGCTTAATATTAGTGATTGTTTTTTTAGAGGTTCTGTCTATATTCCCCAAACCTAACGGATATGACGGTTTTCAAGTTGATCTTGAATCGTATTTGAAGTTTCAAAACAAGATAACCCAACAAATCGTTCTAAATGAGATTAAGTCAGCGCCTAAGATATATCCATTTAACCCTAATTTTATAATAGATTATAAGGGTTATAAACTAGGTATGAATTCCAAAGAGATAAACCGTTTGCTATTGTATAGAGCTCAAAATAAATGGATCAACTCTGCAAAAGAATTTCAAAACGTTACAAAGGTGTCTGATTCATTTCCACATATAATTTCTCTAAACTTTAAGTTTCCAGACTGGGTCAAAAAATCAAACAAAACCCCAGTTTCTTTAGAAAGGCCCATTTCTTTTGAAGAAAAGATAGACTTAAATATTACAACAGCAAATGAGCTTCAAAAAGTTTATGGGGTTGGTTATGTTCTCTCCAACCGAATTATAAAATTAAGAGATTCTTTTATTGGAGGTTTTATTTCGGATATTCAATTGCAAGACGTCAGAGGCTTATCTACTGAAACAATCGAGAACATTCGTAAACAATTTAGTGTCAAAACGCCTAGAATCTATCTTAAAATTAGCTTAAATATAGCAACAGTTTATCAGCTAGTTACTATTCAGCATATTGATTATTAATTGGCATATGAGATTATCGAGTTGCGAATGTTAAAGGAAGGTTATAAGATTATTGATGAATTAACAAAAGTTAAAGGATTTCCTTTTAAAAAGTTAGAGATTATTAAATTATATTTGACACTTAATTAGATAAACTATGGATTTTAATTATTCAGAGGAACAAGAATTAATTGCTAATTCAGCAAAAGAATTTGCTGAACAATTTATAAGGCCTCATATTATGGAATGGGATGAGTCTCAACACTTTCCTGCAGATGTGTTACACAAAGCAGGGGAAATGGGTTTTATGGGGATATTTATCCCCGAAGAATACGGTGGGTCTGGTCTTGGTTATCATGAGTACATTGCAATTATTGAAGAGATTTCTAAAGTAGACCCTTCAATAGGTCTATCCATAGCGGCTCATAATTCTCTTTGTACAGGACATATTTATTACTTTGGGAATGAAAATCAGAAACAAAAGTGGTTACCTAGGTTAGCATGCGGACAGTGGATTGGTGCTTGGGGATTAACAGAGCACAATACAGGAAGTGATGCCGGAGGAATGAATACCACAGCAATAAAAGACGGTGATCATTATGTATTGAATGGGTCCAAAAACTTTATTACACATGGTCGTAGTGGAGACATTGCTGTTGTAATTGCCAGAACAGGAGAAAAAGGAGACTCTCACGGAATGTCCGCATTTGTAATTGAAAAAGAAACACCAGGCTTTTCGTCCGGTAAAAAAGAAGATAAATTAGGAATGCGCGCTAGTGAAACAGCCGAGTTAGTGTTTGATAACTGCAGAGTACATAAAGATAATTTACTTGGTGCTGAAGGTGATGGGTTTATACAATCTCTTAAGATTTTAGATGGAGGTCGAATTTCTATAGGGGCTCTTTCTCTAGGGATTTCTAAAGGAGCCTACGAAGCTTCTTTAAAGTACGCAAAAGAGCGTGTGCAATTCGGAAAGCCTATTTCTAGTTTTCAGGGTATTTCATTTAAGTTATCTGACATGGCTACTGAAATTGAAGCTTCAGAGTTGCTCTTACATAAAGCAGCTTTTTTGAAAAATAAAGGAGCTAAGGTGACTACTCTAGGGGCTATGGCAAAATTATATGCTAGTGAAGCCTGTGTTAAAATCGCGAATGATGCAGTTCAAATACATGGTGGATATGGGTATACAAAAGAATTTCCTGTAGAAAAGTTTTACAGAGATGCAAAACTATGTACCATAGGGGAAGGGACAACAGAAATTCAAAAAGTTGTCATCTCAAGAAATATTTTAAAATAACTATTGCAAAACAATAATTAAGTTTATATTTGCACTCAAATCTAAAAGAGGGGAGGTTAAGACACTATGTTAATAATACCAATAAAAGAAGGAGAAAATATAGATAGA
>MDSY01106316.1_pt1 | contig 11580 bp, 6 predicted proteins | sample 811131 | NCBI WGS metagenome assembly MDSY01 (sample SAMN05326643, study PRJNA326480) | marine metagenome | isolation source: seawater | place: Atlantic Ocean: South West | collected 2010
AGGTAATTTAGTAGGGAACCTCCCCTCTTAGGGGTGTGTTCTCTTGTTTGCCTGCGTGTCTTGTGTCCGTGGTTCGTCCCCCGTTTTATTTATATATAAATGTGCGACTGGAAACGCAAGTAGGTAAGCCAGCCTCTAGTGTCCGATGCGGTGAGTGGAGTTGGGCCATGGCCGCGGCGCCGCAGAGTGCGCATTGTTTCACCTCGCTGCTGTCAGCGCCGGCTGCGGCTGCCGACTGCTTGTACCTGCTGCCCAACGTGAGTAGACGCCACTACGAGCGGATCGGCGAGGTCCGCTGGGGCGCTTATGACCTGGCGCTCGAGCTGCCAGGTCGAGCTCAGGCGACTGTAGAGGGCGCACGCGCTGGCTCGATGATCACCAACCCCAGCGTGATCTGTCATAATGGCAGGCTCCTCCTCGCAATCCGAGAGATGCACCAGCCCACAGTGCAGCCACCGTGTACCGACGTGTGGAGGTCCAAGGTGATCGTATCGCAGATCAGCGCCTACAGCTCAGAGCGTCGGGCTCTCGTTGCCGATTCGCGTTGCATCACGGACCTGACGCCAGCGGCTTCATTTGATGGCGAGGACGAGGCGCGTGGCTGCGTGCGCGCGGGGCGCGTGCACTCCGTCGGATTTGGCGCTGAAGACCCGCGGTGGACGCTGCTCGCAGGAGCCGTGCACCTGGGTGTGAACGTTGGCGGTGTGGCCGCCCGTCACGGAGATTTGTCGCGTGTGCGCACCACCGCAGGGTCTCGCATTGACGAGGCCCGCCGATGCGAAGACCTCGGTGAACGCAGAGATATGCTACTGCTGCTGCTCGAGCCTCCACGCGGAAGAGTCGGCGCGACAGCCTCGGAGGTCTCGGTAGGAGTCCCATTGTACAGCGAGCCGACGCGGCTTCGGTGGGCAGACGCACCCTCGCCAGTGGACCGCAATTGGCTCTTCTTCGAGCACCGCGAGCGCAACGCTGACGGTGTCGGGTCAGGTAACGATGCGCTCAAGGCGTATGCCCTCTTCTCAATAGAACCGCACCTAGTGTTGCGGCTCGGCGAGGGCGGAGCTTGCGTCGAGGAGCACCGCACCTCGAATCCTGTTTTTGGCAAGCGCTTCGCCGGGCGTGTCGTGCACGGAGGCGCCAACCCGCTGCTCATCTCCTCCGCTCAGGGCAAACCCTTCTATTACGTGAGCGTCTTCCACACAAAGGACGACGAGCTGCGTTATAAGAATTATGTATACACCTTCGCAGCGAGGCCTCCGTTCGAGGTGATCTCCGTCGGGCGAAAGGCGCTGCGCCTCAAAGGGAAGCGTGTGCGGTTTGTGACGAGTCTCACTTCCCTCGGGCGCTTCGAAGGCGAGGATGTCCTCATGGGCATCTCGTATGGCGTCGACGACCGGAGCGCACGCTTTTCGCTTCGGTCGCTCTCATCGTTGCTCAGCGACCAACAGGTGGTAAGTAGCCGCATGCAGGGCGGAGAGCGAGCCGGGTCAGTGGGAGGAGTGCTGACGATGCCAGATTTCCAGCTGCAGCTGAGGCGCGAGGCGCTGGCGTCTGCTGCCCGACAAAGCCAGACGGAGAGGGCGAGTCGAAGCTTTCTCGTTGTCGATACAAGTCACACAGCTGGCGATGGACGGTGTACGATCATGGAGGGTTGGCGCTACGATGCGCCCTCGATCCACATAACGACTGCAGCGACTGCAGCGGAGTGCTGCGACACGTGTTCCTCGTATAGGCATCAGGGCCAACCGCGAGAACATGTGTGCCACGCCTTTAGTTGGCTGCGTGCCAGCCGGGCATGCATGTTGAAGCAGTGGTCTGGCACGGCCCATCGAGTGCCCGGGGCTGTTTCTGGGCATTCCAGCCGGGCTGCCACTTGCGGTTGCGAGCTCAGGGCTGGTGTGAGGGTGAATGGCACCTTGTTGCGGGCGGCGTTTGCGCTTGGGGGCGCTGCAGAATGTTGTTCTCGTTGCATGCACGAGCATCGGTGCAACTCTTTCAGCCTCGTGCCGGCCAATGCGGTGATGGGGTCAGCATTAGGGCGGCCCTATGCGGTGGCATCGGCGGTTGGTCTTGGCGGCGGCAGCTGTCAACTCTGGGCTGAAGGGCGCGAAGCATTTGTCCCAATGGCATCCTACGCGATTGGAGTGGGTGGTGCATCTGGTGCGGTGGCAGGTACCGTGGCACTGAAGCGAAAGGTGCTTCTGGTCCATAACCAGCTACCGCATGCACGAATGGGCAGCGACCTAAGGCTTCTCGCCATGGTCGAGCAGCTTGCGCGAGCAGGCTTTGATCCTCTCTTCGCCGCCCCCACTGACTTCGACCCAGGGCCGGTGCTTGGGCGGGGCAAGCTCATGGCGCTTGGAGCGGATATCTTGGCGCCGATCACCAGTGCGACGGAGTTGGTTAGCTTCGCGCGTGCCAAGCAAGTGAGCACAATCATCTTCACGCTCTGGTTCTGGGGAGGTCAGCAGTCGATGCCCGAGCGCTATCTCCGCCAGGTCCGCTTAAAGCTGCCACATGTAAGGCTTGTTGTGATGACCGATGATGTGCACCATTTACGGGAAGGACTCCTAGCTGCTGAACACATTGGGTACGGCGACACCACCCTCGAAACGATCGCCAAGATGAAAAAGCAGGAAGAGTGGAGCTATTATTATGCAGATCATGTGCTCACCATCTCCAACGGAGACCGGAGCGCAATCAGAGCCGCCATGCCAAAAACTCGCCGCATGCACGCGCAACGGTTCTCAATGCTCCGCCATGTGTTCTCAGAGACGCCACATTTCCCCCTGGCCGACGCGCCATCCTTTGATGCACGGTGTGGGCTGCTTTTCGTCGGCAACCTCAACAACCCCACGAATGCATATGGCCTGGTTTGGTTTTTACGATCGGTGCTTCCGCTCTTGCGAGCTGAAGATCCCAGCATTCGCTTACGGGTCGTTGGCTCTGCGGAGGGTCAAGTTGTGAAAGCTTCCGGGCTGGATAGGTTGCTACAAGAGGCCAGTGGTGTGGACCAGCTCGGTTTTGTTGAGCAGCTGGCGGATGAACTGCGAGCTGCACGTGTGTTTGTAGTACCGGTGCGCGTCGCCACTGGGGTACTCACCAAGCAGAGCCTTGCGCATGTACATGGTTTGCCTACGGTGGTCACCAAAACCGCTGCCCAGCACATCGCCCCCGAGCCGCTTGACGACGAGGGAAACGCGGAGATTTGGAACCATTGGCTTGGCAATTATAAACGCAGTCGTGTCGCCATGGTTGCCGACAAACCAGGGGCCTTTGCCGCTGCAGTCATGCATCTCTACCGCAATAGAAGCGCGTGGCAGGAGCTGACGCATAACTCCGCGCGGTTTGCCCGTTCCGGTGGAGGCAAGGGCCTGTGTCCAAGCGGACTGCGCCTCGACGTCCTCGCATTCATGTCCAAGTTGCACAATAGTGTGTGCATATCTAATTGACCATATCCAGTAACAATATGAGTATACGATTGTGTTACTGTGATGCAATGACTTGTATGTGATGTACTGTAAGCGTGTATCAACCGATTGCATCAAGGATGCGTTTGTGGATTTGCAGCCCCGTAGTGACTAGTGTCAGTCTTAACTCTAAGCAACAAGACGGACGCCCTGCCGGTAATTCTGTGGGTCACTAACCCCACAAGGCGAGAAGCACCGACCTCTATCGCACTAGACGCCGTGGGGGCGCATTCAGAGAACCCGCAGGAGTTACTTGACGTTCCGCACATCCTAAGAAAGCTAAAAATGCGTAGATACGAAGCTTTAGCTTCGGACTCTGAGCTGAATCTTCGCGCCTTCCTGAGGTGCTTATTAAGATACTACTACTAGATAGTGTAGAATGTATGCTGTATCTAATGTTCATCTGCATATCAGCGTGTATTATCCAGCTTTTTCCCTTATGGCGGCTACTCTGAAACTGACCGCACTGGCGCTGCTCAAGCCTATCATCTTGTCATACCTCATACTGTTACTGTCTTCGCCCCGGCCCCCCATTCCCATGACGTATATACCCGCCCGATTGTGACTACATGCCTGTATACGTCGGCGCTTTTGTGAGCTCGGTAGTTGTCTTCATCCCTAGCGAGCTAGTGATGTCGGCCCCTACCCGGGTTAGTGTAGTAAACTCTCCATTTTTCCCTGCCTGTAGTCGATCAGTGGTCACGGTCCACGCATGTTTATGTTGGTTTGCCGTGCCTTGCCCCTGGTTTGGTCTCCTTCCCCCGTTTTTTTATATATACACAGGCGGGTTAAGCGCCTTCTACATGTACATGATCGACTGCGTCTTCTACATGATCGACTGCGTACGTATATAAGAAGTGAGCTCGCGTCGGGCGATTGCAATCTTGAGCATTTCCACCTCGGGCGAGACGTGCACCAGCGCGCCGTCGAGGATCCTCTGTAGCTCGTTGCCATCAGCGTCGCCGCGTCGGAGCGCATCTCGAGCCGACGCACGCCACTGCTCGCCCTTGCTGAGCGTCTCTTTGAGCGCACCCTCGAGCGGTTGGGCATTCTCGCCGAGGGGCAGCGTTGGCTTCTGCAAGAGGAGCGTGGCTGCAGCGTCGATGCCATTGTTGGCGAAGGTGACGGATGAGGCGGCGGCGGCGGCGGCCGACCCCGTGCCGCCCGCACCACGCTTGGGTGCCGTTTTGGGCGGCTCCGGGAGCGCGGCGACCGACTTACGCCAGGCGCGCAGCTGCTGCGCGCGCCAGCGCCAAGCGGGGAGCAAGTCAGGCTCGACCTCGAGCTCCTCAGCCTCGGCGATGGCGTCGGTCGCCGCCGCCTCGAGCTCCTCCGATCTCGGCGCCTCGTGCTCGAGGATCGCCGCAGCGCACTCCTGCCACTCGCTCGCACGCTTGCCGAGCTCGGCGAGCGGCGCGATCTCGGGCATCTCGACGCCAATCTCCTCGGCCTCGCCGAGGAGCGCGGTCACGTAGCGGAGGCGCGGCCGGCGCGTGCGCTTCACCTTGGGTATCGGCGGGCCGAAGGCGTACTGCTTGCCGCTCGCCTTTGCGCACTCGGGACACATGTACTCGTCCATGGCGTCGGCCTGTGCCTTTGCGACGCCGACGCACGGCCCGTGGTACCAGCGCTCGCAGGCGTCGCAGCCGATCATGAACTGTGTCGTCTCGGCTGGATCGGTGCCCGTGCAGTAATCGCAGGCGAGCCCTGGGATCCAGCCGCCATCGTCGCCCACGAGCTCATAGTGTCCGTCGCCGCGCAGCGCCTCGAGCAGCCCGAGCTTGCAGCCGTGCTTGACGAAGCAAGCGGCGACGCGCCGCTGCCACCAGCGCGCAAGGCGCTCCTTGTCGCGCAGCGCGCGCAGCTCCGGCACACTGCGCACCTCAGCGCGCTCCGCCTGCTCGATGAGCGAGCGCAGCTTGCGCGGCGGCACCGTTGCGTCCAGCGCGGCGCTGGCGCGCCCCGCCCAGTCCTGCATGTCGCCGATGCGTCCGCGGAGCTCATCGGCCTCTTCGAGGGTGAGCTCGATGGCGTCGCCCTCGCTGAGCAGTCGTTTGAGCTCGCCGATCTCAGCGTTCGAATCGATGGACTTGCGCGCGGCCGCGACCCAATCGTCGGCCGCATCGACGCGTGCGCGCGCCGCCGCCACCTCGGCGAGATCTGCGAGATCGATCTCGAGGGCCTCGTCGACCATGGCGCGGAGCTCGGCGAGCGTCGGCTTGACGCCCGGCTCGAGCGCCGCCTGGAGCGCCTCCCGCCGCGAGAGGAGCCAATGGGTGCGCGCCAGCCGACGCTTAAGCAGCATGCGCTCGCCCAGTCGGAGCGGCAGCGAATTGAGCTCATCGAGCAGTGTGGCCACCACCTCCTCCGGAGGTTCGTCTTGCTCGAGCGCGCGGCGCGCTGCGAGCCGCCACCGCTGCGCGCGCTCCACGAGCTCACGCAGCGCCCCCGCCTCGGTGCTTCTCACCTTGAGCTCATCGGCCTCGACGATGAGCTGGGGGGGAAGAGGAGACAAACAAATCCGGTGATTCGTGGGGAAATACGTGCGGTGTGATATGTGGGGCAGATGGGGTGCGAGACTTGTGTGCGAGACTTGTGTGTGCGAGACTTGTGTGCGAGACTTGTGTGCGAGACATGTGAGATACTTGCCTGCTGGACGCCCGCAAGAGAGTTGTGTGCCACCGCCTTGCTGCGGCTCTGCTGCGCCTTGTCGCGCTCGGCGCGCTCGCTCCGACGCACCTGGCGCTCGCGCTCGCGAGAGCGCTTCGACGGCGCCTCCTTGGGCTTGTCCTCGGAAGACGACTTCGCCTCGGCCGCCTCGGCCGCCTCGGCGCTCGTTCCAGTCGCCTCCTCCTCGCGCCCACCCTCAGCGTCAAGCTCCACCTCGGGTTCGGCCGACTCGGGCTGCGCTGCTGCCGTCGCCTCGTCCACATCCATGGCGTCGTCGAGCTCCACGGGCTCCGCGTCCGCGGCAGTGGGCGGACCACCGGCGGCATGCGTACCAGCTGTGGCCACTGGCACCTCGGCGTCTCCCTCGCCCGCGGCCACCTTGGCGTCCTTGGCGTCGCCGTCACCGTGAGCGCCGTCGGCGTGCTCCGCCACCCTGGCGGCGAGCATCTCCTCGTACTGCCTCTCCTCTGCGACGAGGGGCACGTCGACGTCCATCTCACCATTGAGTACGGCCTGCGCCCTCTGCTGCCACGCGGCAAACTGCGCGTGCAGCTTCCTCAGCTGCGAGACGCTCTCGGGCTCAACCTCGAGCTCCTCGCCCTCTGCGAGCAGCGAGCAGACCGCCGCCGCCTCTAGCGTGACGCCGGCCTCAACCTCGAGGAGGTCAGCGGCGCGCACCTGCCAGTTCTCCGCCTTCTCCTGGAGCGCCGCCATCGGCCCAACCTCGGCCATCTCCACCCCGATCTCCTCGGCCTCGCCGAGGAGGGTGGTCACGTAGCGGAGGCGCGGCCTGCGTGTGCGCTTGGGCGTGGGGATGGGCGGGCCGAATGCGTACTTCTTGCCGCTCGTCTTGGCGCACTCGGGGCACACGTACTCGTCCATAGCGTCCGCCTGCGCCTTTGCGACGCCCACGCACGGCCCGTGGTACCAGCGCTCGCACACGTCGCAGCCGATCATGAAGCGAGAGAGCGTCGTTGTGTCGTTGCCCGTGCAATAGGCGCACGCACACCCCGCTCCGCCGCCGTCGGCCTCCTCGGCGTCGGATACCTTGCACTCGAACGGGAAGCCGCCGTTGCAGAGCGTCTCGAGGAGAGAGGCGGCGCAACCCCTCTTGACAAAGGCGCTCGACGCACGACGCAGCCACCACTCGAGCGCCTTGAGCCGCGAGACAACCTGCTATAGATAAGAGACGTCGGTGACGAATGGGATCAATGAGACACGTGCCGTGTGGGCAAACTGGGAGCAAACTGGGAGCAGTGTGGGATTCTTGTGTGGGACTCGTGTGTGGGACTCATGTGTGACTTGTGTGAGACTTGCCTCCTCCTCCTCGGGGATGGTTACGTTGAGCACCTCCGCCTCTCCGGCGAGCGTGCGTATCTCTGCGGGGGTGGCGCTACGCCTGCCAAGGGCCGCCCTCGCGCGCACCGCCCAGGCGCGCGCCTCGCTGATGCGCGAACGTATCTCCTCGAGCTGCTCGAGCCGCACGCCCACGACGGCGCCGTCGGAGCCCAGCGACTCGAGCACCGAGAGGTACGAACGCCGCCGAAGCGCATTGTTCGCACGCTGCGACCACTTGGCGGCAGCGGCGACGCGCTTCTGCAGCGCGTGCGCCAAGTCGAGGTGTGAGAGCCCGAGCGTGACTGCACGCTCCATCGCCATCCGCAGCGCTGGAAGCGTCGGCAGCGACTCGGGCGGCAGCGGCGGGCCCTCGGCCTCCGCAGCGGCCGCCGCTGCAACGAGACGGGACGCCTCCTCCATCCAGTCGAGCCGCTCGAGCTCGGCGCGCAGCGCGTCGAGTTGGGGGCAGTGCAGTGGTGTGCAGCCCTCGCCGCAGAGGAGCGCCGAAAGGGAGGCGCGAGAGGGCGCGCCCGCCGCGCTCCACAGGGATGCGGCCGCGGCGGCCGCATCGGCGTCCTCATCGTCGGAGGATTCGTCGGACGCGTCGGCCATGTGGGCGTCGGCGGTCGGGGCGGTCGGGGCGGTCGGGGCGGTCGGGGCGGCGGCGGCGGCGGCGGCGGCGGCATCGGCGGCATCGGCATTCGTGGCAGCGTCGGCGGTCCCAGCGGCCAAACTTGTGGGTGGCACACCAGCGACGGCGTCGACACCACCCGAATCTGGCGGTGCATTCGTGGCCTTCGCCGGCTCACCAGCTACGTTTTCTGCTGCGGCGCCCAACAGAGCGTCCGCCTCGGCCATCCATCTTCGCGCGGCTTCGATCGCGTGGGCGAGGGGCTCGAGCGCCGGCAGTGCGAGCGGCATCGCGCGCCCGCGCTCCAGATGCATCTGCGCTCGCTCGACGCCGCACGATCTCGCCGAGGGCGTCGCCTCGGCCGTCGTCTCGGCCGGCGTCGCCCCCGCGGGCGTCGCCCCCGCGGGCGTCGCCCCCGCGGGCGTCGCCCCTGCGGGCGTCGCCGCCTCAGCTGACATGGCCGCCTCCGTCGCTGCCTGTGACGGCGCGCCCCCCTCTCCCTTGAGCAGCAGCTCAGCGGTCGCTTCCCACGCCTGTCCCTCTGCGACGCGATCCGCAAGCTGCGAGCGCAGCGGCGCCTCGAGCTGCATCGCACGCGCCTCGTCGAGCAGACCCTCAAGGCGTGAGAGCGGCGCTTTGTCAACGCTGCAGAGCGCCGCCTTGGCCTCGTCGCTCCAAGCCTTCTTGCGTGCGAGCCGCTGCTCGAGACGACGCTCGAGAGCGCGGAGCCCTCCCCCGACGATGGCTGCAAAACAAAAACATGTCGGCTGATCTCAAGAAAAGCATGGGGTGTGACATCTGGCAAACGTGGGCGTGTGGGACTTGTGCGGGACTTGCCTGCTCGCACCGTCCTCTTCGCGCCCGAGATTGAGGAGCCACTCAGGGCGTGCGCGGCACAGAGCGAGCGCTTGCCCCCCTCGCCCTCGTGCAAGACGAGCTCTAAGAGGAAGCACGGGAGGCCACACATGGCACACGGGGTCGCATCGGCCGCGCATCCGACCATCTCGCCCTCGCCGTCCACATCGACGACGCCCTCGGCGAGCTTGACCCCGTCGGCGAGCAGCGCCTTGAGCAGCTCCCCATGCCTCTTTGAGAGCTCCCCGAGCTCGGGGAGCAAGAGCTCGGCGGCGTGCACGCTGCGCTCCTCGGCAGCGCTACGCACGAGCATCTCCTCGTAGCAAAAGGAGGCTGGCGTGCCGAGCTCTCGGTGGAGGTCGGCCGCCTTGGCACCCCACGCCAGCCAGTCGGAGGGCGCGAGCAGCAGCGACTCGGAGACGGTGAGTCCGTGCGAGAGCGCGAAGTGGTAGGCGCACGGCGCGCTCAGCACAAACTCTCCCGGCTGCTGGACGAGCCGCGAGACCTGGAGCTGGCGAGCGGCGAGGATCGATGGAGAGAGGAGTGCGGGGAGCGTCCATCCCTTGAGCTCGTGCTCGCGCACACCCACCACCTCCCTGCGCATCGCCGCCTGCAGCGCCGCCGCGTCGCCGCTCGCGAGGCCGTACCACGTCTTTGGCGCGCCCGCGTGGAGGAACGAGAGCCCATAGAGCCATTGCTCGTGCACCTGCCAACCAGCAGCGTTCGAGGAGGCGCCGCACATGTCCAACGAGAAGAGCATCCCCAGCTGCAGCTGTGGCCGCCCCGCCGCAGCCGCGGGCAGCGCGTCGCCAGCGTCGCCAGCGTCGCCAGCGTCGCCAGCGCCGTTGGCGCCGCGAGTGCCTTCAGCGCCTTCAGCGCCGCCACCCCCACCTCCAGCCCGCAAATTCGAGAGGAGCGTCGACGGCGTCTCGGCGAGATTGTGGAGATTCCACGATGACGAGCGGTAGGGCTCCTCTGGATCCTCTTCGGGTAGGAGAGGGGGTGTGCGGGGTGGGTAGGGTGGGTCGTCGCGGCCGCCCGCGCACTCTCGGCGCGCAAAGCCACTCGGGGCCGCCGCGCCACCACCCCTCCTCCCATCGGGCATATACTCGATGAGCGCCGCATAGCTCGCCTCTGCATCCACCTCGGCGTGCTTATCAGCTGGTCGCTCTCCGCCGCCGTGGACGAGCCTCCAGAACTCGGCCTCGACGCGACGGGGCGGTACCGCCAGATCACCCGGCAGTGCGCGCCGGTGCGACGCCGCCGCGCCCTTGCCACCAAAGACGGCGCGCTTGAGCGCGCTTGCGTGACGCACATAGCCGTTGAGCGTGCGCAGATCGGCGCGCAGCGTATCGTCGTTGGAGGGAGACTCCTGCGGAGGCACCTCGGCACTCGGTTTGCCCTCGCCGGACGGCGCGGTCAGCGCGCGCTCAAGCATCGAGTCCTGCATCAGCGCCTGGCGCGTCCGACGCGAGACCTTGCCGCGCGCTTCTTCTTCATCGTCCGCCTCTGCGACTGCCGAAGCGGACGATCCAGGTCCGCCTGCTGCGCCCGGATCGGCGGCACTATCGGAGCGGGCACCATCGGAGCGGACACCATCGCCACTGCCGCCATTGCTGCCATTGCTCGCAATCGCGCCATGGCGACCATTCGCCGCGTCGTGGCCACCCGCCGGCGCCACTGGAGCAGCGGCGGCGGCGGCAGCAGCAGCCTCTGCCGCCATCACCACGCCGCTCCCGCGCTTGCTGGGATGTGCGGCGGCAGCGGTGGCCGACTTGGGGGGGCGTCCACGCTTCTTGCTTCCGCCCTTGGCCCCCTCCTCCTCCTCCTCCTCCTCCTCCTCGTTCTCCTCGCCAGGCTCGTCGCCAAACGCCCGCCAGCGCACATTACGGCTGAAGCTCTCGAGGAGCTCACGGAATCGATGAGGTGTGGGGGAGGTGCGGAGCTCGGCGTGCCATGGCTCCCTCAGCTTGGTGCGCCAGAACTCACTCAGCGCCTCCTCCTCGAGAACGCTCTCGAGAGTCGCGAGCGCGAGCGGCATCTGCGAACACAGCTGCATGGCGCCGCCACGGCACGCACGCAAGCCGCCGGCGCCGCTGGCGACCACGCGCAGCCAGGCGGGGCGAACGAGACCCCAGTCGCATGCGTGCTTGCGCACAGCATCCCAAGGAATACGCTCCTCCAAGTTCTGCAGCGAGAGCGCCAGCGAGCCCCATGAGACGCCAAGATCGTCGCACACCTCAGCCGAGCCATTCGCCGACGCGATTGGATTCCCATCGGCCGCCTGACCGGCCGCCGCTCCTTGAGCCGCCGCCGTGGCGGCCGCCGGCTCCGCATCCGCCAGCTTGGCATGCTTGGCGCGTGTCCGGCACACGAGCTCGTACTGCAACAGCAGCTTCGAGTAGTGCTGCCGGAGCGCATACGCGCAGTGAGACGCCGCGCGGAGGCGCAGCGCGGAGACGACCGCAGTCCACTTCTTCTCTTGCGTGACAACGTGGTACCCACCGAAACCAACGACCGCTTGGAAGAGTTGGTACAAGTCCATCGTGCGGCCTAGAGAGGGGGGGGTCCGCGAGGGAGGGGCGGGGGGCATGACCTAAGTTCAGAGGTAGGGGG
>MDSY01155868.1_pt1 | contig 11580 bp, 10 predicted proteins | sample 811131 | NCBI WGS metagenome assembly MDSY01 (sample SAMN05326643, study PRJNA326480) | marine metagenome | isolation source: seawater | place: Atlantic Ocean: South West | collected 2010
GAAAACGTGTCACACTCACACGTGTGGCACAAAACAAGGGCAGCGCAGTTTTCTCTCCGACTCTCGCAAATGGTGTATTCAAACGGACTCGCGACAACGAAAGGTGTATGTCGGCGGTCAGAGCGCGACCGGCTACCCACATATATGCGTGCGGCCACGCGGCTTTACCACTCGATAGAGGGCCGGATCGACGCGCGGTCGACCGCCTCGTCGAACGGCTCGGGCGTGTCCGCCAGCTCGAGCGCGCCGCGCACACGCATCGCCGCCACGTCGACCGCCTCGGGGCTGATGTCGATGCTGTAGGTGCCGCTGAAGGGGTCGGAGAGGTCGAGCATGATCTGCAGCAGGGCCGTGAAGGAGACGCACATCAGGCTAAAGAGCAGCCGCAGCGGGGCGTCCGAGACGAGCGTGCCGCTTGCCACCGCGGCGGAGCGGAGCACGAAGCAGTAGATGAGGGCGAGCATGAGGAACATGACCGTGAGGAAGAGCGAGGGCGGGAAGAGGGTCTCGAGCGAGGCGCGCCAGGTGGCGCGTCGCTCGTTGAGCTCGATCAGGGCCGCCTCGCACTTGTCGAGCGCCGCGAGGCTATTGAAGAGGGCGAAGCCGTAGCGCGGCCCGGCGAGAATGCCGTCTCCCATCTCGGCCAGGACGTCGAGCATCGCGAGGGAGCGCCGCTGCTGCCGGTCCCAGTACCGGTTCCACGGCCGCTCCTCGTACGATGCGAAGCGCAGGTCGTAGTCCTTGAGCACCTGCTCATCGCGCAAGTGGGAGCGGGGGGTGGGGGCTGATGCGAGGCCAAGCGCGAGGCGTGCTGTGCTCTCCCGCGGCCTCCTGTCCTGAGCAGCCTCCTCAGCCGCCTCAGCCGTCTCAGCAGCCTCCGAAGAGCAGCCTCCCCTCCCCTAAGAGCGGCCTCCTCCCCCTCCGCGCCTGCAGCAGGTCTCGCTTCTCGTCCACGTAGGCGGACAGCAGCTGCATCGAGCGGCGTAGGCGCGGCTTGTCGCGCCGGAAGAGCTTGACGTGCTGCTGCGCGCAGGCCTGCACGACGGCCATCTCTGAGAAGAGCTCCTGCCGCAGGCTCTGCTGTCGGTCGCGCAGCACGCTCACCACTGTGCCGAGGAGGATGCCCAGCACTATACTCAGCGCAGAGATGGCGACGTCTGCACGGTGAGGACACGGGCTCGGGCTCGCAGGTTAGGATAAGGGTGAGCCGGCTAGGCGGGAGTAGGCAGGAGCGGCCTAGCTAGGCGGACGCGGCGCACCCTCGATGCTACCGATGCTGTCGCGCTCGGCCTGCGTTGCGATGATTTGCATCCGCTGGAAGAAGTCGAGGTTGCTCAGCACGGGCAGCAGCCACCACGAGAAGCACGCGGCCGGCAGCAGCAGCAGCGGGCTACCCGCGGCCTGGTAGACAAGCTTGCGGACGCGTGCGAAGCGCAGCGAGGCGGCACGAAGCGGCGACCAAGACTCGTTGAGAGGTAGCTCGAAATAGTCTGGCTTATCGGTGGGTAGCAAGGGATCCAGCGGCTCCCAGCAAATCTCGCCGTCTCGCAGCCCTCTCACTGAGCAGGCACCGTCATCGTCTATGCTGCCGTAGTTGGTTACCATCCGCAGTTGCCGAGGCTGCACTCTCAGCTGCCGTAGCTGCAGAGGCTGTGCTCTCAGCCGCCGTAGCTGCAAAGACTGTGCTCTCAGAAGTGGAGCAGCGGTGTGCTGCATGGCGATGGCCCCATGAGAGTGGAGAGGCAGCAGGAGCAGCAGCAGCATCGCCGAAGAGCCGCACCACGCTGTCATCCGGCGGGCTCGAGACTTGGCGAGCTCGAAGGGAGGAGAGACGACCGGACACAGATCACCGAAATGCGGGAACCCAACTATTTTATCTTATCTTATTATCAGTTATACAGTCGTCGCGCGTGACGTACGCTTGCCCCCTTGCGCGTCACTAGGAAGGCGGGGCTTCGGCTGGGCCTAGGCTTCGCCCCACACACGCGAACCGTAACGCGCCATCTGTGATGCTGCTTGCAGACGTGCGCGCGATCGCCAGAGAGCCCGCCGGGGTTGGCATCGCGGGGTTCTGCAGCCACGGGATGAGAGCGAGAAAGCACGCGGCGGCGGCGGGGTCGCCCGAAGCGGTCAGGCCGCCCTGCCAGCACTCTTGCCGTCGCCGACGAGCTGGTGCACCGGCAGTAGCCCAGCGTCCGCGCTGCGCAACTTCGCGCCGGGGTCGCACTGCATCGTGTTGTCCCCATCCTAGCGTGCTCGCGCCGCTCGGCAGCGCTGCACGACCTCGCTGCCCCACGCGCCGCTTCAGCATGAGGAAGGCGGAGGAAGGAAGGCCACCGTGCGCGCGTGCAAGAAGGGCGCTGTGTTCTGCGCCGTGCGCTCGATCGCGCCCTGGCGCCGCAGATGCCCTGCTGCAATGGCCGCGAGCTCCCGTTAGCCTGGGTGGTGCAGGGGCGTCGCTCGGCTGCCGTGCGAAATCCGAATTCTTAACCGAATTCATCCGTGCACCAGCTGCGTGTAGTTGAGGGCGGCGCCCATCGATACGTGTGTGTGGTCCGCTGAGAGATTGTTTGGATGACCACCATGGTGTCGATGCCTGCGACGGTGGATTGCTCTAAACCATCCAACAGTACAGGTGCCCACGAGGGCGCCCACAATGAGGCGCTTCAGCCACCAAAGCAGGTCACGGTGCTCGGTCGACGCGGTCGTCGCAATGACGCTGTCCTGGTTGGACTCGTCGTGATCGACGATGGCCGAGTACGGTGAGGGCATTCCACACGACGCGCTCGGCGCGGGGCGCCGCGGTGTACAGGCGCGGGCCGCGCGCGCGCGGCAAAAAAAAGGAGGGGAATTATATAGCGGGCGCGGCTCTGGTTTTGCCCGGTCACGTGCTGCGGTCAAAATGCGTAAACTTTGGGCTCCACGCGTATGGGCACCAATACAGGCTCTAAAACGGCTGACCTCTCTGAAGGCAAGGTTCCACCCAGTGCGGGAACTGCTCCAGTAGGCCGCTGCCTTCCAAGCGGCAGCGCACCTCGGACTCAAAGTGGGTGCGCTGCGCCGCGCTGAAATGCCCGCGCCAGTCGCCGGCGACACCGGACCGGAAGTGGCCCGCCTCGCCCGCGTGGCGTAGCGCCGCGCCAGCCATGCCGTCGCCCTCCTCGTGCCGCCGTTTCATGGCCCCAAACTCGGTCGCTGCCGCGATCTCGGCCGCCAGCTCATGAGGCGCGGCGTTCTCGTCGGGCTGCAGGAAGGCGCCGATGCGCGCAATCTCGCGCGCGGGGGCGGCGCGTAGCGCCTCGTACGAGACGAGCAGCACCTGCTGGGGGCATGCCAGCGCGATGCGCCACCAGCTCAGTACGTGCGCGAACCAGTCGGCCGCCGCCGCCGCCGCTTCTCCTCCACCTCCTCCAGCGCCGCCGCCGCCGCTCATTGGCAGCGGCGCCCTGCCGGCGAGGAAGAGGTCGAGCCATGCGCTCCAGCTGCCCGAGTACGAGACGGCCTTGAGGGCGCGCGAGTGGAAGTAGAGCGACACGCACACGTCGCGCGGGTCACGCACCGCGACGAGCGCGCGCACGCCCGGCGGCGGCGCGCGCTCCGAGCAGTCCACCATGGGCAGCCCGCCCCACGCTGCGTGCGTCTTGAAGATTCGCGGCGAGATGTGCCGAGATGCGTCGAGCTGCGCCGGAGGTGCGTCGAGCTGCGCTAAGGAGAGCGCGCCCGTGGCCACTGCGGCCTCGAGCCACGGCGCGCGCTGGTGCACGGACACCGTCGCCGCCTCGCCGCACAGCATGCACGCGACGAGCTGCAGCCAGGTGGTGCCAGACTTGGGGAACGACGCGACGAAGATGTCGCCGGGCCGCGGCTGCAGCTGCGTGCGCAGCGCGCGCCACGCAAGCTCGGCCCGCAGCGCTGCCGCCATGCCAGCCTCTGCCGAGCCTGGCTGCAGCGCCGCCGCCTTACCGAGCGCCGCCAGAGCCTCGTCGCACCGCCCCAGCGCCTCGAGCGCGCGCGCGCCCAGCGCGAACGCGGCCGCCAGGCCGGCAACGTCACCCGAGGTCGAGGCACCACCCGCCCCGGCCACCGCCGCTACGCGCCATGAGAGCTCGAGCGCCTCGGAGGCGTCGCCGCAGTCGAGGCACAGCTGCGCCAGCACGTGCAGCGCCTGCGGCATGTGCGGAGCGAGTCGCACCGCCTCGCGTGCGGCCGCCGCTGCCTGCGCTAGCTCGCCGGTGGCGCGTAGCGCTGCCGCTAGGTTGGCGTGCGCCTCGGGAAGCGCGGGCGCCGCCGCGACAGCGCGCCGCAGAACAACGACAGCTTCTGCGTGCGCACCCCGAGCGAGAAGCGTGCGCCCGAGGTTGCAGCTGGCCGGAGCGTGTGCGGGCGCCAGCTCTATAGCGTGTCGGTAGTGGGCCTCCGCCTGCCCATGCTCGTCCGCAGCCGTGCAAAGCGCGCCGATTATGTAGTGCAAGTGCGCGTTGGACGGCCAGCGCAGGAGCGCTGCGGCGCACTGCCTCCGCGCTTCCACACCGTCACCGGATGTGGCCAGTGCGGCCACTTGGGCCAGCGCCACCTCGGCGCTTGGCACCACCTCGGCCGGCGGTCCCTCGGCCGACGGCCGACGGTGGGGCTTTCTCCAACTAGCTGCGTCACGTGATTGCGCACAAACGCATTTCTCTCGCAGCATGCGCTGCGGCTCCGGGCCACAAAAGAGTTCGTTCGGCGTTGTGTTGGCGCGTGTGCCAGAAATTGCAAAAACCGCGTACTTTAGTTGGAGCACAAAGCACCACTGATGTGCGTTATTTACACGTTGTTGCGTTATTCACGTAAAGTTACGGGTTCGAGATGGTTCGTGTCATATCGCCCCGATGGGGTGTCCTGCGGGGTGTCCTGTGCGTCGACATCTCGACACATCTTTTTGGTAGTCAGTCGCGCGCCCCCGGCTCCGAGAACGCCGTGATTGAAGCGGCGCGGCATGTCGGACACTGCCGCAAAGCTGAAGGAGTTCAAGGAGCTGCTCGACTCCGGTGTGCTGACGCAAGAAGAGTTCGACACTGAGAAGGCGAAAGTCCTGGCTGGCAGCGCCTCTGTCTCTCCCGCTGCCCCTCAAGCTATTGCTCCCGTTCAGGCACAGATGCAAGTGCAGCCCGGCGTCGTTCCGAAGCCTGCACACATCAATCCCGCGGCGATAGGCCCCACCACCGAGAAGTGGCACGGTCCGAATACCCAAATGACGAATTGCCTTCTCTGTCTTGGGGGATGCTGGCTCTGCTGCTGTTTGATCGCAGCCGGACCCGGTCTCGATGACCGCCAGGTATGGACCGGCCCCGCCGGAGAGAAGTACTTGTACCCGACGGGTGAGCTGGTTCCGGCGGGTGGTGGGGGTGGCAAGAGACGTGGCCGGTAAATACCCGCCGACCTCGACGACGCGCCACGAACGAGCCCGCTCGATCGAGCTACCAAGGGTGGAGCACCCTGGAGCATGCTGCAGGCATGCGCATCCAGGAGGTGCATCTGTCTGTTGTCTTTTTGATGCCTTGAGGGTAAAGAAAAACGTGATTCACAAACTTTGTCCGTGTTTATACCCCTTTAGTTCTTGTGTTTTGTGCTGGGGCTGCGCCGCGTGATCCGTGTGACATCGATTTTTTACCCTGCACGAAGGACACCTCTGGGGTGTCCTCATCTTCGATCGATCTTCGCAATGCTCGTCGCGTTCACCTCGTCCTCCACCGCCCTCCTGGCGGGCGCTCGTGCGCCGCACTCCGCGGTCGGCCATGCCTCCGCTGCCCGCATGACCACCATGGCGACGACTGAGGCGAAGAACGCTGCTGGGAACTCGTTGCTCATGGACCTCAACGAGCCGGTCTTCCCTGAGGTGTGCGAGTACGCCGGCGTCACCCTCTCGCGGTACGTGCTCGAGATGGCCCGGGCTAACCCGGACAAGCCGGAGCTCAACGAGCTCGTCAGCGTGATGACGGCCGTCGAGCGCGCCTGCAAGACCATCTCCAACCTCGTGCGCCGCTCGCCCATGTCCGGCCTCACTGGCCTCGAGGACGGTGGCGGCTCGATCAACGTGCAGGGCGAGGAGCAGAAGAAGCTCGACCTGATCACGAACACCGTGCTGAAGAACGCGCTCAAATTCACCGGCAAGATGGGCGTGCTCGCCTCGGAGGAGGAGGACGACCCCGTCGCCTCGCAGCCTTCGGACCTGCCCGGGGCCGATGACTACCAGTGGAACAAGGAGGTCATCCTCGAGGAGAGCGGCAAGTTTGTGGCGGTGTTTGACCCGCTGGATGGCTCATCCAACGTCGACGCCAACATCCCGACCGGCACCATCTTCGGCATCTTCGAGGAGCCCGACGGCTGCAGCGTCCTCAACAAGGACGGCGAGGTCATGGACAACGAGTGCCTGACGGCGACGATGCAGTCGGGCAACAAGCTGGTCGTCGGCGGCTACTGCCTCTACTCGGCGGCGACCGAGTTCGTCATGTCCTTCGGCGGCAAGACCTGCCAGGGCTTCACCCTGGACGAGCAGGTGGGCGAGTTCGTGCTGACCAAGCCCAACATGCAGATCCCTGCCCGAGGCAAGCCCATCTACTCGGTCAACGAGGCCAACCGGTGGGCGTGGGACCCGGAGCTCACCGAGTACATCACCGCCATCCAGAAGGGCGAGGGCGAGACCGGCCAGCAGTACACCTCGCGCTACATCGGCTCCATGGTCGGCGACGTGCACCGCACGCTGCTCTACGGCGGCATCTTCGGCTACCCCGGCGACACCAAGAACAAGAACGGCAAGCTGCGCCTGCTGTACGAGGCGGCGCCGATGGCCTTCATCGTCGAGGCGGCGGGCGGCGCGGCGGTGAGCGGCGCGGGCGAGCGCATCCTGGACATCGACCCCACGGACGACCCGACCGGCCGCGGCGTGCACCAGCGCGTGCCCGTCTTCCTCGGCTCCACGGACGACGTGGCCGAGATGCGGTCCTACTACAAGAAGAAGTGAGTACAGCGAGCCCGCGTGTCCACATGGAGAGCCGATGCAAGCCACATGGAGAGCTGATGCAAGCCACATGGAGAGCTGATGGAGAGCACGGAGTTGTTTTAGACATGAAAGCCCCGTTTTATTGTGCTCCCTTCGGTTCCAATGGCTTATTTTGCACGCCCTGAAAAAAACTGTAAGCTGGTTATCCCCTGCAAGGGCACTTGGGCACCCCTCCGATCATCACACATGGCGACGCCGACGCCCTTCCCTCTGGCACGCGGACCGACGACGCTCTTCCTGCTCGCCGTGCTGCTCGTGCGTGATGCGGCCCCGCTCGTTGTGACTGTGACCCATGCCGCAGGGCGCATGGGCGTGAGCGTCGTCGGACAGCTCAGGGAGATAGGACAGCTGAGCGGCGAAGACGAGGAACTTGGCATCCGTGCCGTGGTTCGGTCCGAGGCGGAGGCATCTCGGCTTAAGTTAGACCTTTGTGGCGCAGTGCTCCGCAATGGCGAGCTCAGGCCGCTTCTCGACCTCAAGGATGACCTCGGCATTGACTTGTTCATCGTTGAAGATGATGCCCACGAACAGAATGGGCTGGCCACCGCCTTTGCGGGCGCCGACGTCGCGGTGCTTCTATCTGCGGCCCACGCAGACTTTTCGCCGGCCGCCGGCGGCGTGGGACCCCCGAAGTCGGCGTCGCTCCTGCCAACGTCGCTGCTTCCGACATCGCTGGCGGCGTCGGCTACTGGCGTCAACGTGCGTGTGCCGCCTCTCTCCGGCGCTGCCGCTGCCCGGCGTCTCGGGGCCGAGGTGTGCGCATGGTGTGTGAAGTGTGCATGCAGTGTACATGCAGTGTGTATACCCATGACTGGGGTGCTGCGCCACTAGCTTCCAAACGGGGAGAGCCCCGGGCCCGACCCCGACCCCGACCCCGACCCCGACCCCGTCCCAGATTTCGGCGGTGGCGAACGCCCCGGAGATGGGTCACGTGCTGCTACGGTCGTCGATGGGCGTGGGCGCGCTGCGCTGCGCGTCGCACAAGGAGGCGACCGACTACACGCAGCAGCTCGCGGCGGCGGCGGTGATGCGCATGGGTGGAGGTGCGACCATCGCCGCGCAGGCCGATGCGGAGGACGCGCTGCGTGCACGCTGCGTGCAGCGCGGGGTGCCGTTCACCGTGCTGCGGCTGGGTGCGCTTGTGGACAGCGCCGGCGGGATCCCGCTCACCTTTGGTAGCGGCGACGCGCAGCTGCTTGAGCGGTGCGCCGACGGCGTGGCGCTCGAGCCACCCCTCATCTCACGCAACGACGCGGCACGACTGGTGGTCGAGGTGGTACGACAAGGGCTGCCTCAACTCGGAAACGCCACAGTGGACGCGGCATGGCAGGACAAGTGGGGCATGAGCTCGGCAGGCACTGAGGAGGCGTCGCGCTGTGCCAGCCGCCAGGACCTCGTGGGGGCGGCGGTGGGGGCGCGTGCCGCGGCGGAGATCTCACGTTCTGTCTGGGAGGACAAGTGGGGCACGGCACCCCCGTTTTCGAAGTAGCGCGTCTGTCTGCGCTCGACACGTTAGTGAAAATTGGTGTGTGTATAAATGATCCTAAGCCCCCCGCACAACACAGGCTGAGCCCCGCAGGCTGCCCAGCTCCCAGCCACAGGCTCGTCCCCACAATGCGATGCATGCACAAACACACGTGTGCGCGTGGCGAGCTCGCGTGGCGAGCTCGCGCCGCTCCTCGCCCTCACCCTCTATCGCCTCTCGTCTTTCGTGTGCGGTACTCTGAGCCCTGTGGCTGCGCTTGCAGTGTGTAATTGCACGCCTCGCAGTTCCAGTACCACGCACCTGGCAACTGATCTGGCCCGCATCTCCCCTTCCGAGCGGCCACCCAATACCCCCGCCCCGCGGCCGCCCCTTCGCCCACCCCATCCATATCCCTCTCCTGCAGATTCAGCCTCGCACTGCGGCCACATCATCACTCCTCTGGGACTGACGGCATATTATCGGCGGCCTTCATTGTGTTTATCATGCGCGGCTTCTTGAGCGGCGAGGGGCAGCTGGCCTTGCCGAAGGCACCGCAGAGCCAGAGGATGCACATGAGGACGGGCACAGAGCAGCCGACGACGATCCCACCAATGCAGCCTCCGCCGCAGCCAGACTGAGAGTCGTCCGAGCCTGGTGGCGGCGGAGGGAGCGGCTTAGGGAGGGTGATTTGCTGCGGCGGCTGCGGTGGCGGTGGCGTCGTCGTCGGCGGCGACGGTGAGGGCGGCGGCGGCAGCGGCTGCGAGGGCGGTTGCGAGGGTGGCATCGAAGGCGGCGAGGGCGGCGGCGCGGCAACCACGATAGTCGGGGCCGACACCACCGTGACGCCGAGCCTGGCGGAGGCGACTGCGGCGGTGCCGAGGGTGGAGAAGAGTGTGGTCTGCACCGCGGCGGGCGTGGTGGTGGCAGGCACGGCGATGGTGGTGGTGATGAGCACGCTGCCGGCGGTGACGGTGATGGTGACGGCCGAGGTGTCGACGCCGCCGGCGGCGGCGATCGAGGCGCGGAGGGAGGTTTTCTTGGTTTCGTCAAAGTCGCTTACGCTGCCGCTTGCCGTCATGGTCAGGACCACGGGCGGCGGCGCCGGCGGCGGGGACGTCGCCGGGGACGTCGCCAGCGGCAGCGTCGGTGGGGACCGCAGGGACAGCGGCGGTGCCAGCGGCGGCGGCATTAAGGGCAGCTGCGAGGGTAGCGTCGAGGGCGGCTGCGAAGGTGGCTGCGAGGGTGGTGGTGGATTCGGCGGCGGCGACGACGTTGAGGGCGGCGGCGGTGACGGTGGCGGCGGGCTGGGCAACGGCGATGACGGGTTGGGCGGCGGCGGCGAGGGCGACGGCGGCGGCGGGCTAGGTGAGGGCGGCGGCGAGGGCGATGGTGGCGGCGGAGGGGGCGACGGTGGCGGCGGCGTGGGCGACGGTGGCGGCGGCGAGGGCGACGGTGACGAAGGGCTCGGCGGCGGCGGCGGCGGCGGAGAGGTGGGCGGCGGCGGCGACAGCGGTGGCGGCGGCGGTGCCTGTGGCTCGTCGAAGGGTATGCTTGGAGGGAGCAAGGGCGATGGTGACAGCGGCAGCGGCGACGGCGGCGGGCTTGGCGGTGGCGGCGACGGTGGGGGCGGCGGCAGCGGCGAAGGCGGCGGCAGCGGCGAGGGCGACGGCGAGGGCGACAGCGGCGGTGGGCCGGGAGGTGGCGGCGATGGTGATGGCATCGGCGGCGAGGATGATGGCGGCGGGAGCAACGGAGGGGGCGAGACCGACGGCGGCGGGCTGGGCGGCGGCGACGACGGAGGGGTCGAGACGGGCGGCGGCTGGTTCGGCGGAGGCGATGTTGGAGGGGGAAAGACGGGCGACGGCGGTGGCGGGCTGAGCGACGGCGGCGGCGGGCTCGGCGATGGCAGTGGCAGCGATGGCGATGGCGGCAGTGGGCTGGGCCGCGACGGCGGCGGCGGGCTGGGCGACGGTGGCTGGCTGGGCGACGACGATGGCGAGTTGGGAGAGGGCGGCGAGGGCGATGGCGGTGGCGGTCGGGACGGCGACGTTGGCGTTGGAGACGGCGGCAAGAGCGGTGGTGGCGGGGGCAGCAACGGCGACGGCGCCGCCTCGGGAGGCGAGGGGGGCAACGGTAAAAGGCCGATGATGCTGTTGGCCGTGAGATTCGAGCCACTCAGGTCGGCCTGGGCGAGGGTGGCCTCGGTGAAGTCGATGGTGGAGAGGCCGTAGTAGGAGCCATGGGCAGTGATCTTCGAGCCACTCAGGTCGGCGTTGGTGAGGTTGGCCTCGGTGAAGTTGATGAGGGCCTTGCCGCTGCTCAGACTGGCAGTGAGCTTCGAGCCGCTCAGGTCGGCGTGGGCGAGGCCGGCTCCGTTGAGCCTGATCGCTCCCGCTCCCATGAACGTGGTGTACTCGAAGTCGCCGTACGACAGGTGCGCCCCGCTCAGGTCGAGCTCCTTGTCCGCTGCGCCGAGGGTGGTATCGCTACATGCGACCGGCCAGCTCTTGTCGCCGGCGGAGCGCTGCTTGAGCATATCCACGGTGCACGGCGGGGCCGGCGGCGGCGATGGCAATGGCGATGGCGGTGGGGGCGGCGGCGTCGGCGGCGGTGATGGCGCGGGCGGCGGCGCCGGAGGCGACGGTAAAAGGCCGATGATGCTGTTGGCCGTGAGCTTCGAGCCACTCAGGTCGGCCTGGTCGAGGGTGGCCTCGGTGAAGTCGATGGTGGTGGAGGCGTAGTAGGAGCCATAGGCAGTGATCTCCGAGCCGCTCAGGTCGGCGTTGGTGAGGTCGGCCGCAGTGAAGTCGATGAGGGACTTGCCGTTGCTCAGACTGGCAGTGAACGTCGAGCCACTCAGGTCGGCGTGGGCGAGAACGGCTTCGTTCAGCTTGATCGCCCCCGCTCCTACGAACGCGGTGTCCTCGAAGTCGACGTACGACAGGTACGCCCCGCTCAGGTCGAGCTCCTTCTCCGTCGTGCCGAGCGTGGTGTGGCTGCATGCGATCGGCCAGCTCTTGTCGCCTTTGGGGCGCTGCCTGAGCATCTCCAGAGTGCACGGCGGGGCCGGCGGCGA
>MDSY01125222.1_pt1 | contig 11579 bp, 9 predicted proteins | sample 811131 | NCBI WGS metagenome assembly MDSY01 (sample SAMN05326643, study PRJNA326480) | marine metagenome | isolation source: seawater | place: Atlantic Ocean: South West | collected 2010
TAACGGATGATTGGAGATGAGGTAATAAATTTTGCATTAAAGCAGGTGCGTTCACGAACCCTAAGATTCGGTTTGAGAATGTAAGACCATCTAGTAAGCTTGAAATCTCGGAAGCGGTTGGAGAGATGGCAATATATCCGATTCGCTCTCCGGGTAATGCTAGATCCTTAGCATGGGAATGGACAATAATTGAGTTCTCGTAATGATTAAACCAATGAGGGCATATGATGTCGCCAAAGACAATTTTCCGATAAGGTTCGTCGCTGATGATATATATATCATGATTGTATTGCTGCTGTTTCGTAGAAAATAGGTCTGATAAAGCTTGGTATGTTTCCTCATTGTATACAATGCCTGTTGGGTTATTGGGAGAATTAATTATTATAGCTTTAGTCTTTGAATTAATTGCAGCCTCAATAAGGTCTATATCAAGAGTAAAGTCTGACTTAGTTGGAACGATGATGGGTTTGCCCGCGTGATTGTCTATGTAATATTCATATTCAACAAAAAAAGGCGATAGTATTATCACTTCATCTTCCGGATCGATTATAGTTTTTAATACGACGTTCAAAGCAGCAGCAGCACCGCAAGTCATTATGATGTGGTTTCCATTTAAATCTATTTGGGATTCTTTTGATATTGATTTTGCGATCACATCTCGAGTATTTTGATAGCCTGCGTTTGGCATATATCGATGCATTCCAGGAATTGGATTAGACGCTAATTTCAGCAAAGCTTCGTGAAACTCTGCCGGAGGCTCTATGACTGGATTGCCCAAAGATAAGTCAAATACATTATCAGATCCGTATTGCTGCTTTAAAATAATCCCGGATTCGAACATTTTACGGATCCATCCACCCTGTTCAATGAATTTGTGGATTTTTTTAGATATAGTCATCTTTATTTCCTTGCACTAAGATTAAATTTCATATATCAAATGCTTCTGATAAATGTTTTATGATCAAAGACTTAACTTGATCCATAGGATATTCAATTCCAAGTATGTTTTGCAATGACGTAACTTTTTTATCGTGAATTCCACAAGGAATTATGTGACTGTAAAACGAGAGATCAGTATTAATATTTAAGGCGAATCCGTGGAAAGCTACACCTCTGGATATTTTAACTCCGATTGCTGCAATTTTTTCGTTTTTAATCCAGACTCCGGTTAATCCTGGTATGGTTTGGGATTCGATGTCTATATCGCTTAATACCGACATTATCACCGTTTCCAATGTCCGTATGTATTTGTGAGGGCCGCCCCAGCCTTTGATGTTTAATAGAGGATAAGCGATTATTTGACCAGGTCCATGAAAGGTTGTTTGTCCTCCGCGGTCTGTATCAATGATTTCAATTTGAGGATTGGTCTTTATTGAATCGAGAATATGATTTGGGTCACTAGTTCTCCCTATAGTGACGGTAGGATAGTGTTCCATTAAAAGTAATGTGTTGCTACGCTGCTTAGATTGAATATCAGCCACATATTGTTTTTGTAGGTATATTCCTTCTGAGTAACGAATCAAACCCAAGTCAATGACATCAAGTGATGTATTTATATTCATAAATTAAATGTCGAAGAGATACTTTCTAAATAATCTTTTACGGTTTTGAGTAAATTAGACGCTTCGTATCCATCATTTAGTCTATGATCGAAAGATAAACACACATTCATTATGGATCGTATTGATATCCCATCTCCTACCACACACGGTTTGCGTGAAATGGATTCCATTGTAATAATGCCTGATTGGTTTTGATTAATAATAGGTTTGGATAGTACAGAGCCAAGAGCGCCTGTGTTATTGACTGTAAAGGTGCCGTTTTGGACCTCGTTGAGTTCTAGGCTGCCCGAGTTTGCTTTTGTAATTAATGAATTTGCTTGAGTGGCTAGTTGTGTGAAGTTTAATGTGTCTGATTTATGTATTACAGGTACTACTAATCCTAATGAAGAAGCTACTGCAATGCCAAGATTTACATCGTGATGTTGCTTGATGTCATTATTTTCCCATTCAGCGTTGAAGGTCATATTATTTTTTAGTGCTGTGATAACTGCCATCATGAAAAATGGCATGAACGTTAAATTAAATCCTGTTTGTTCCAAAAATTGATTTTTGGATTGGTTTCTAGTTGTTACTAAGTCCGTTGCGTCGACCTCAATCATTGTCCATGCATGTGGAATTTGACTGTAGCTCTTTATAATATTAGTGGCGATAATTTTTCGAATAGGTGATGTGTTATTTGCTGAAGGTGCGGGGTTAAAGGAAGACTTGTTAAAGTCTAATACGTCATTTTTTGTTATTCTGCCGTTAATACCTGTTCCTTTTACTTGTTCCAGATTTATGGATAGTTCTTCAGCTAATTTTCGTACCGCTGGAGAAATTCTGGTTTGAATGGTTTCTGATGGAGCATGGGAAGGGGTGGCCTCATTGTTAAATGGAGTCCCTCCCGTAGGACCAACCTGTGTAATATTGTCCACTAGGAACCCCGTTCTAGATACCTTGGAATCATTACTATCATCGTTGGTTAATGTGCTTGAATTTTGGACATCTATTTCTAATATAGGAGAACCTACCGCTACTGTTTCGCCCTCTTCAGCTAGAAATTTGGAAATAGTACCTTCTATTGGACTTGGAACTTCCATGGTGACTTTGTCAGTGACCACTTCTACCAAAGGTTCGTATTGTTTGATGGTATCTCCTGGATGTTTCAACCATTTTGCTATCGTTCCCTCTACTATTGACTCACCCACTTGAGGAAGATTAATAATTTCTAACACGCTCAAACTCCAAGTATTAATATTGACTTAGCTCTAGTATCCCATTGAAAATACTAGTGGTGTTGGGCAAATAAGCCTCTTCTAGAGACTTAGCGAATGGCATAGTCGGGATATCTGGCCCACAAATTCTTTTAATCGGTCCATCTAAGTAATCGAACCCCAAGTCTGACACCGTAGCTGCTATTTCAGCACCTACCCCACCAGTGAGATTGTCTTCGTGTACAACAACTAGTTTCCCTGTCTTTTTAATTGATTCTAGAATAGTGGAAGTATCTAGAGGCCGGAGGCTCATTAGATCTATAATTTCAACGTCAATATTGTGGTCTTCGAGTAATCTGGACGCTTCCAAGCAGTAATGCAGCATTAGACCATAAGAAACTACCGTCACATCTTTCCCTGACTTTTTAATATCTGCTACGCCAATTGGGATTGAATAGTCTTCTTCGGGGACTTCACCTCTCACTAGTCTATATGTTTTCTTATGCTCAAGAAATATGACAGGATTATTGTCTGATATTGCCGATTTTAATAAGCCTTTCGCATCGTAAGGAGTGGAGGGAGCGCAGATTTTTAGTCCAGGGGTATGGAAAAAATAAGATTCTACGTTTTGGGAATGGTATAGGCCACCTCGAATTCCTCCTCCGTAAGGGATGCGAATAACCATAGGTGCATTAAGTTCACCATTACTACCATAGGCAGTTTTCGAAGCTTCTCCAATAATTTGATTTAATCCTGGCCATATGAAATCTGAGAATTGCACTTCTGGTATGGGCCTTAACCCATTAAAAGATGCTCCTAAGGCTATGCCCATTATGGAAGCTTCTGCTAAAGGGGTGTCTATGACTCTTGATTCTCCAAATTCCTCTAAAAAGCCTTGAGTTGCTAAAAACACGCCTCCTCGTTGGCCAATATCTTCGCCCATTACTATAACTGCTGGATCTTTTTTCATTTCTTCCCAAAGCGTGTTTCTTATGGACTCAATTACACTTAATTCTGCCATATTTTGATCACTCCACAAATAGGTTGTTCAGTAGAGTTTTAGTGTCCGGTTCAGGGGCGGCTTCTGCTAGCGATGTTGCGGTATTTATTCGAGTATTGCATCGTGATAGCATTTCCTCTAATTCTTCTTCAGAAGCGAAATTATTGTCCTGGATTAATGTTTTGAGTTTCAGTAATGGATCCCGTTGGGTCAGTTGATCAATTTCTGAAAGGGCTCGATATCTGGTGTGATCATCATCTGATGTATGGGGCATAATGCGCTCAACATTCATTTCTACGAGTACAGGGGTAAAAGACTTTGCTAAAACAATAGCTTTTTGCATGGATTCATATACTTGCAGTAAGTCTGAACCATCTATGGAGATTGATTCAAGCCCGTATCCTGGGGCTCTTTCTGAAACTTCTGAAATTGCCATTTGGAGCTTTTGCGGAACTGAAATGGCATAATGGTTATTTTCACATATAAAAATTATAGGTAGTTTATGGATTCCAGCAAAATTCATAGCCTCATGGCATTCTCCTTGGCTCGAAGCGCCATCTCCAAAGAATGACATAGTGACTGCAGCTTTTTTCTGAATCTTTGATGCTAATGCATGGCCAACTGCTTGAGTCATCCCTGCGGCCACCACATTAGACAATTGAATGACATTTCTTTGTAGATCGGAGCCTTGCAGAGGGAATTGACGCCCATTGCTGTACGGGTCTCCTTGTTTGCCTAAATAGGAGAGCATGATTTGGGTTTCATCTAAGCCAACTCCGAATTTGATCGCTAAGTCTCGGTAGTATGTGAAGAAAAAAGATTCTGGGTGAGATTCTGCAGCAAGCAATGTTCCTAATTGAGCGGCTTCGTGGCCTTGGCAAGATGCTGCTATGGGAACTTTGCCTTGGCGATTCATAGCCCACACTCGTTCGTCTATAGTGCGGACCATTAGCATTTGTTCGTACACTTCAAGGATTTTATCAGCTGTAATCCCGGAAGGTAGAGTTATGTTTTGTTTTGAGCTCATAACACCATAATCTCAAGCAGGAATGTTCATTATTATATTCATTATTTGATTTTGAGTCTAACACAGCTTTGTGAACAGATTATTGATTGAATTCATGGTAGTAATTGGACTATAATTAACCTTGACACTAATTTTTCACTGTGTTAGCTTTCTGTAAGCTTTTAGCTAAGGAAGAGAGGAGACACTACAACAGTTAATATGCTAGAGGATCCAGGCACACTAAGTTCGTTTAATTGGATGAACGTACATTTATATCTTACCTCGATTTGGACTTTGGCTCCCTTCGTTGCAGCTTTTGCATTTTCGATGGCCGCTGCTCATCTATTTATTCCATCTCTTATTAGTACTGGTGACTTACCAGATACAGCAAAGAAATTTAGGCTACCGTTAACGGCATTCGCACTAGTATTACTTATCCCTATCGTTTTTTTGCTGGTAAATGCCGTTAATATGTGGATGAGAGTAGGCGATTTTTGGCCTAGATTCTTGGTCTAACGGATAGGAGTAAATGATTCCAAAAGGTAACATAGTAGCGGCAACTCTAGTTGGGTTAATAGTAGCTGGTATCACAGGATTTATCCTGTTGGTTGTAGCTATATCATGGTTTTCCAATGCGCCGTTCGGATTGAATGATGCGCCAGCTCAGCCGATAGCATTCCCTCACACCGCGCATGCCGGAACTGTTGAAGATGGTGGACTTGGAATGGAATGTGAGTTCTGTCACAGAAATGTTACAAAAGGCGACTCAGCTACTGTTCCTGCATTACAGCAATGCTGGTACTGTCACCAAAAAGTATCTGGTGGGGATGAGGCAGCTCAGGCAGAAATAGATAAGTTGGTCACAGCGTACAGTGATGGGGTCCCGGTGAATTGGGAAAGGGTACACAGGTTGCCTGACCATGTTAGATTTGTACACGAAGCCCATATAAGACACTTTACTCAGGGAGATACTCCAGAGACTCAATTAGAAGTCAAAGAAGTATGCACCGTGTGTCATGGTGAAGTCGCGAAAATGGAAGAAGTACAGCCCAAACAATTCCAATCTCTAAAGATGGGAACATGCTTGGATTGTCACAGAAAATATGATGTCCCAACAGATTGTACGATCTGCCACAAATAAAGATCGCAAGGTTTACGAATGAAATTAACAAGAAGAAATTTTTTGGCATGGGCAGGGCTTTCCGCTATGGGAGCGGTTGCATGTGATGTTTTTGAAGATGAATTGAAAGTGCAAAGCCCAGTTGCTTTGCCTGAAGATCTTGTTAAAGGAAAAGAGAACTGGTACGCCACACTATGCAGGACTTGCCCTAACAGTGAAGGTGTCGTCGTTAGAGTTATAGAAGGTAGAGCTAAGAAGATTCAAGGGAATCCTAACTACCCAACAAACTTAGGTGCTCAGAGCGCTAGATGCGATTTGGGATTGCAGCAACTTTATCATCCAGATAGGTTATCTAATCCGTTGAGGTTAAATGGAGCAAAGGCGTCAGGAAGGTTTGATAGTATTACTTGGAGTCGTGCGCTTGATGAAGTGTCTAAAGAATTAGAATCGAGAGATGGTTCTGTGGCTATGATTAGCCCACCGATGAGAGGGCATAGTGCTGTTATTGCAGATGAATTTATAAAAGCATTTGGTGGCAAACGTATTGAGTTCGAATCTTTGGATCTAAAGACATATCGTGCAGCGATTAAAAATGTGTTTGGGCAAGATATCCAGCCTCATTACGATATTGGTAACGCTGAGTATGTTCTATCATTTGGTGCTGATTTCTTGTCAACTTGGGTATCTCCTACGCAATGGGAGGTAGGATACGGAGAATTCAGAGATAGTGATCATTCCCATAGAGGGATTATGACTCATGTTGATTCTCGTTTTTCAGTTACTGCGTCTAATGCTGATCGCTGGATTCCTATAGCTCCTGGACAAGAAGGTAAATTGGCTTTGAGCATTGCATACGTAATTATTGAAGAAGGGTTGTATCCTTCTGATGTAGATATTAATGGCCTTACATCTGGTCAAGGTTTAAATGCTTTGGCTGGATACAGTCCAGAAAACATAGGAAGTCAATTAGGAACACCAGACAATGTTCTTGGCTCCCATTCCGTCTCGGAGCTCATACGTACTGTCGCAAGAGAATTTGCTAGCCATCGTCCAGCTATAGCGATAGGTGGAGGTACAGCTGGTGCTTCTACTAATGGCTTGTTTAATTTAGAATCAATTTATTTGCTTAATCATTTAGTTGGAAGTGTAGGTAAAGAAGGTGGGGTAGTTTTTAATCCTGAGCCTCCTATTAAAGGTCTTAAAGGTTATAGTAATTCCCATACATTGACTGATATTGAGGAGCTTGTTAATGATATTAAAGCTTCCAAGATAAAGATGTTATTCGTTTATAACGTAAATCCAGTGTATGGCGCACCCGACTGGGCCGGCCTGGAACAGGTTCTCAACTCAAATGATTTGTACATGGTTAATATCGGTTCATTTGTTAACGAAACGAACCATTATGCAGACATGATACTTCCAGACAGAAATTACATTGAGGATTGGGGAAATGATGTTCCGGAGCCTGCAGCAGGATATCAAACTATTGGTGTTCAACAACCTATAGTCAATCCATTAAGTGATATGGATCCGAGAAGTTCTAGTGATGTTCTATTGTCATTGGCTCAAGATTTAGGCAAAGATGGCAATATGCCATGGAAATCTTTAGAAGATGCGCTTAAAGGTATGTCTGACGAATTGTTCAATCTAAATAGAGGGTCAGTATCTGGCTCTACCAAGCAGGAATTCTGGGCTAATTTACTTAGACAAGGTGGTTGGTGGGACAAATCCGCTGTAGGTAGAGATCAATCTAACGTTAATGGATTAATCAGCAAGATTACAGGTAAGGATAAAGAACCAAGTTTGTCTGGTAACGGTGATTTTTATTTGGTTCCATTCCTTCATAACTCGTTGTTAGATGGAAGGAATGGAGATATACCATGGGCGCAAGGGACTCCAGATCCTATTACTTCTGTAGCGTGGCAAACTTGGATAGAGATTAATGAGAAGGTTGCCGTTGAACGAGGTATTCGAGAAGGAGATGTAATAGAAGTGAAATCGGGAGCGAGCTCTATTACGGGGATAGCATTTGTGAGCCCAGCTCAGCCGCCTAGTGTAATCAGTATCCCATTAGGTCAAGGAAGGACCAAAGGTTCTGCATATGCAACTGATAGGCTAGATGGAGAGAGTGCCAATGTGCTGAATATCATAGAAAATAATAAAATAGATGGTACTGAAGGATTAGCTTGGGCGGCAACCACCGTGAGTATTACAAATACAGGCGAGAGTTTACGTATTGCTAAGTTCGAGGGTGATTACGAATCTAGAGAGGTCGGATTCACCGAAGGAGAAGAACTAATAAAGACAACTTCTCCAGGAGACCACGATCATTAATAATGATCAAATAGAGGAAGTGTAATGGTAGTAAAAATTGAACATAAATGGGGAATGGTTGTCGATTTAGATAAATGTACAGGCTGTCAAGGATGCGTTGTAGCCTGTCAAGCTGAAAACAACTTGCCGATTAACACCAAAGATTTATTCATGCAGAAAAGAGCTTTCGAATGGATTAGGATAGAAAGATATTGGGAAGGTGATTTCCCTAATGTAAAGGCCAGATATCTTCCAGTTATGTGCCAACATTGTGGGAATGCTCCTTGTGAACCAGTATGTCCGGTATATGCGACTTATCACAACGATCAAGGATTGAATGTTCAGGTATATAACCGTTGTGTAGGTACAAGATATTGCATAAACAACTGTACATATCAAGTGCGATTCTTCAACTTTTGGGAACCTGCGTGGCCTGAAAGATTGCAAAATCAACTCAATCCAGATGTCACAGTACGGACCCGTGGAATCACAGAAAAATGCACATTTTGCGTTCAAAGAATTAGAAGAGCTGAAATCACAGTAGAAAGAAGAGAAAGAACCAAACTTAATGACAAGACTATGGCAGCCAGGAATTTCATGCCAGCTTGTGTTCAGGCCTGTCCCACAAATGCTTTGATGTTCGGTGATCAGAATAATAAAGAAGATAAAATTCATGGTTACTTTGAGGAATTACATGGTCATGACGGACACTCCGCCTCAAGGGGTTACAGAATTTTAGAAGAAATTGGCACTGATCCTAGCGTTATATATCTAAAGAAAGTGGACCAGTTTAAGATGGAGCACAGTGAATCTCATGGCTGAGCTTAAGACATTAAATCATCACTACAAGGACATGTGGGTTTTCCCGGATGCTGAAGATTTAGCAGGATTGCCTGCTAAAGCAACATCGCTTGGTAAAACCAGATTGTTGCTGTGGGTGACCTTGATTTTAACAGTCTTGGGAGTAGTTGGGTTTGTAATGAGGGCCTCTGCTGATGGTTTGAGTAATTATGAACCATGGGGATACTATATGGCTGCATTTTCCTTTGTGTTTATGGTGACAGCTCCGGCTCCCCTTGTATCTGTAGCGTTTAGGCTAATAAGAAGCCACTGGAGAAGACCACTAACTAGAATTGCGGAAATATTTGCATTAGTAGGAATTGTTAATTTTGTGTTGTACATACCGTTAATGCTGATGATACCCGAAATAGCTAACCCTAATGAAATAGGACATCATTCGTTAGATATTAGAAGAACTTTGTGGATTCAGGTTCCTTGGGGTGCGCCTCATTTCTGGGAAACTGCTGCAATGTTCTCTCTGCCTTTTATGAGTTGTCTGATATTGTTACTTTCATCAACTCCGGACATGTCTGCCTCTATTCAATATGTTACGGGAGCAAAAAAGAGATTATATGTATTCTTGGCTGGGTATTGGAAAGGCTCCAAGAGACAATGGCTGGTTATGCAGGCAGCGATTGGAGCGTTGGGAGGACTTTATTTCCTGACACTACCATTTGTTCAGTTTTTGATTTCGACTGATCTAGGAATGAGTTTGATTGCTGGTTGGAAAGATTCGATTTTCCCCGCAATTTACACATTGATGGGATTTCAGACATCATTGGCAGCAATTTTGATTGTTTTGTATGTGTTCAGAAAATGGGGAGGTTATGAAAGATTCATAGGTGCCTCACCTTTCTGGAGTGCCAGCAAAATCCTGTTGGGATTGTCTTTGCTTTGGATCTATCATATGTTCGCATTTTTCATAACCTTTTGGTATGGCAGGATGGAAGTTGAACAAAACATACTGAATTACTTGTTTGTGGACTCTTGGTTTTGGATATTCATCCTTAATGCTTTAGGCAGCTGGTTGATTCCGTTTGGAATATTAGTATGGAATCCAGTGAGACGCGCAGATTGGGGAGCTCCTCTAGCAGGAGTGTTTGTGTTGTTTGGAGCGTTAATGTTTAATGTGAGGACATTTGTGGGTGCATTTAATGCTGGAAGAGAACAAATTTATGATATATCTATTACAGTTGTTCCGCCGGCAGTGGCCCCGGATATTTGGGATTTATTTATGTTGATAGGTGTCATAGGACTGGCTGGGCTGGTGTATTTGATCGGGCTTAAAATATTTCCCGTGATGAATATTTGGGAAATCAAAGAAGGCGCCATGTACCAAAAGATGGGTCGATTATTCAGAGGAAATTATTTAGTATTAGCTAAACCAGAATAAAAATTAGGATAGGGGATAACTTCCATGCAGGAAGGGCGAATTTTACCACCGGAACAAATTAATAAAGATCTACTTAACTCGATAATGTCGACTCCCAAATGGTATTGGCCGGCTGTAGGAATATGTTCTTTTATCGTGCTGATAGCAGCAACAGTTGTCGCGTATATGATTAATAAAGGACTTGGGATAACAGGGTTAAATAGACCTGTTATGTGGGGATTCTTCATAACCAACTTTGTTTTTTGGATTGGTATCAGTCATGCGGGTGTGATGTTATCTGCAATTTTGAGGCTAGCTAAGGCAGAATGGAGAAGGCCTGCATCGCGTGCTGCTGAAGTTTTAACTATATTCTCTCTTATGACTGCAATGACTATGCCAATAATTCATACGGGACGGCCATGGAGAAGTCTTTATTGGTTTTTCCCTTATGATTTTGCTAGAGGCATCTTCCCTAATATTAGATCCCCTTTGGTATGGGATCCAAGTGCTATCCTGACATATTTAACTTCTAGCGTTTTGTTTGTGTTTATAGCTCTGATACCTGACTTTGCAATTCTTAGAGATAATACAACAGGTTTGAAAAAGATAATTTATACCAAGCTGGCTATGGGATGGCAAGGTAATGCCAGGCAATGGAAGTTACAGATTGTAGCAGGGATTTTGCTTTCTGCGCTTATTTTGCCGGTCTTCGTTTCCGTACATAGTATTGTGTCTTGGGACTTTGGAATGGCAGTATCTGTTAAGGCATGGCACTCAACAGTTTTTGCTCCGTACTTTGTGGTAGGAGCTGTGCATTCAGGAGTCTCAGCCGTTATATTCGTTCTGATTTTATTGAGGCAAGCTTATGGATGGCATGACTACATACGTAGAGAACACGTAGAAGCCTTATGCCGGTTATTGATAGTAGTATCAACCGGATGGTTCTACTACTTCGTTATGGAGATTATATTTGGAATTTATGGACGGGAAGCAGACGAAGTCGCAATAAGAACATTACAGTTCACTATATATCCATGGAACTATATAATGATCATATTTATAGTGACTACTTATTTCCTCCCAATATTTTTATGGTCTAGAAAAGTGTGGAGACGGAATTTAGTGATCGTATCCATAGCATGTATTTCTGTGAATATCGGGATGTGGTTAGAA
>MDSY01029861.1_pt1 | contig 11578 bp, 8 predicted proteins | sample 811131 | NCBI WGS metagenome assembly MDSY01 (sample SAMN05326643, study PRJNA326480) | marine metagenome | isolation source: seawater | place: Atlantic Ocean: South West | collected 2010
TTATTGCATGTTTGTTGGAAAGAGGTTTTGCATCCAATGCAACTTCGACAAAGCTGGCCGAAATACGGGAAAGTGGAGAGAAAATTTCTGTTGAACGCTGCGCATCAATTGTATGAACGAGTTTTTTGGCGGCAGATGGCCCGCATGCGAGAACGATGACGTCGGTTTCAATTTCACGACCGTCGACAAGATAGACTTTACCTGATTCAATGCGCTCGACTTCAGGCCCACATTCAATGAAGACGCCGACTTCATCTAAGGCTGCGGCAAGTCGACCAACCATACCTGCCCAACCTTCATTTGAAACTAAAAGGTTGCCTTTTTGTAACGCAGTATAACGCAAGGCGTTGTGTTGACCACCCCAGGAAGAGAGGAAATTGCAACTTTCTACCAAAGGATGGCTGGTGCCCGTATCTCTTAAAATTCGTTTATTGAGGAGAGAAGTTTTCGGATCTTCAAGCGGGCGGATGATACCGTGGCCGATAGCTTCTGTTCGATGAAGGCGGACTGGAGCGGTAGCCAACTTGACGCGGCTCAACTTTCGAACTAAGTTGTGGAATGGGCCTTTTTTGAGAAACAGATGGGGCCCAAAACCCACTGGGAATTCATCGATGTTTTGGCTCGTTCCGCGACCACCTATTCGGCTCGACCGTTCCAGAACAACCACGTGGTGGCCTGCCAATGTTGCTTCAAGTGCACAAGCAAGACCTGCCAGTCCCGCTCCAACCACCAAGACCCGCACCATGTTCAGCGGTTATGCTTCTGCCCCATCAACCCATTCTTCCGCCTTTTTGGTGCGGCATGTTCAAGGTTATTCGACCAACACAGGACAAACTACAGGTGAAGGCATGGACGGAAAACCACTCATCATCGATGTCGTTGATAACGGCGGACAATGGACACACAGAGAATGGCGAATGCTTCGCTATCTGAAAGTCGATACTAAAATTATTGAGAATACAACACCTGTTGAAGAGTTGCGCGAAGTTGACGGAATTATTCTTTCAGGTGGTGCAGCAAGAGTTGGCTTAACTGGCGAACTTGGAAATTGTGGCGCTTACCTCGCATTGGATGTCCCTGTTCTGGGAATTTGTGCAGGCCATCAATTCATGGCCCGTTATTATGGTGGAGATGCGCGTGAATCTCCTGAACCTGAATTTGGAGCAATGCAGATTGAATTACAAAATGAAGGTGGTAAAATATTTGCAAACACCGACCCATCTCAAACGGTTTGGGAATCGCATAATGATGAGGTTCACGTCGTTCCTGAAGATTTTTTCATTACTGCAAGCAGCCCTTCATGCAAAGTTCAAGGCATGGAAAATCAAAAAGGAGACCGTTTTGGATTACAATTCCATCCCGAAGTTAACGATTCAGAATTCGGAAAAGAGATGTTTGAGAACTTTGTTGAAATTTGTCGAAAAGCAAAAAATAATTCAATATAAAATTTGCTAGTTAGGCGAACATGAAGAACAAAAAGATTCACTCATGAGTGAACAAGAGTGGTGTTTTGAAAGAATAACTCACTTACGATGGTGGATCGATACTGCGCCACAGACCTTGCACCAAACTTTGGTTCCGTCTTTTCTTGGCGTTGCTCCTGCAACATCAATTTTTACGCCGCATACGCATGTTACGGAGTTCTCCATGTATGAGCCGAGTCGGTTCCGCTTGATGAACTCAACGCTCAAGCTGACAGATTGAGCCATGCTTCAAAACACATGAAACTCTTCGTTGACGAGAAACCTTTGACTTCTTTGAATGTAAAATCCTCAACTGTCCCACGAGCTGAAGAAATCACTTCGAGAATAGTTTCCTTATTGGTAGCAAGTTCTGAACGTTCAATGATGGCCCATCCTCGTAAAACGCTCGTTTGACCTCGCTTAAGCAAGGGAAGCAGGGCCGCAATATGGGAGATGCTTTGATGGGGGAGATTGACTAAAATCAAATCGCATTGGTTTCGGTTCTCAACATCGTTCGCCCATTCAAGCGCATCTTGGCAACGGACTTCTGCTGGGTTCAACGGTTCTGGGGGCGTTCCCGCATCGCCCCTTCTGCGCGAAGAGAGGTACTCGAGGTTAAGAGAAAGTAATTCGGTTGCATGAGGATTGAGGTCTCCGACCAAATATCCGCAAATAAGCCCGGGCTCATCAAGCAGCACTCCCATACTTGGGCCAACGCCGGCATAGGGGTCTCCAACAACCAAGCCGCGTTCAAGCCGAGTTTGAAGTCGCTTTGCGGTTGCAAGCGTTGCAATGCGTTCATTTGACAGGCGCGAAGAAAAATACACAGTTGACGGATCAACCCAAAGTAAGTATCCGTGTTCTCGGACACGTGTGCGCGTTTCAACCGAGCCATCTCGGCTTGCGAGTGGATGTAATTTTCTTACTCTAAACTCTCCTTGGACGCCTAAATCAGCACAGACCAAACGAATACTTGGCAACTGGGTGAGCATTGCATCCGCAATCATTTCCCCATATTCCCAAATTGAATCTTCAATTTTTACAATGAGTACGTCGCCTTGAGTTTCATAAGAGCGTGGCCATTCCTCTTCGTGCGCCTTCACTAATTCTCTATCCATATGCTCGAGCCAGTGCGTTGGCCCTTTGGGTTGCACTGGAAGATCAATATGCGGGTTTTCCTCCCATGTCTCATCGCTTTCATTTGGGGCTGAATCATTCAATGGTATGGCATTACGTCCGCCTTCAAGCCGGGTAATTCCAGCCTCCTGGCTGTTCCATTGATGGGCACGACAAACTTCCAACCAATGTTGGGTTTGCGCGCTCGGCACACTCAAATGACGCATGACACTCGCTCTATCCAAGCGAGTCGGAGGTTTGAGCATGGCGGAAGTTTCGACACAATCATCTAACCTCCCACAGACCGGTTTGCTGTTAATTGGCATGGGGCCTGGAACGGTTGCAGGAATGACGGTTGAAGCGATAAACGCTGCAAAAAAAGCCTCACATCGGCGCTATGAAGCGTATACTGCTCTGTGGCCGGAATCAGAACTCAAGTTGCTTGAACAAGAAATTGGAAGCATCGAGCGCGTCATGCGGCCCGAAGTTGAGCAACCCGACGAGTTGTTTCGTCTTGCAAAAACTTCACTTGTAGCGTTACTGGTTGTTGGAGATCCTCTCCAAGCGACAACACACGTCGATTTACAATTACAAGCAATTGAACACGATATCGAATGCCGAGTGTTTCACGGCGTCTCTATCACGACTATTGTCACAGGTGCGGCCGGACTATCCAATTACCGATTTGGCCGACAAACAACATTGACCTATCCATACGGTGGATGGATTGCCACATCTCCCTTAGAGATGATTGCCGTCAATAAAGCGCGGGGGCTACATTCCTTGGTACTCTTTGACCTTGACCCGACTGGCCAAGGTACTGGTGACCAACGGCCAATGACTCCCCGGGATGCGAAGCGTTCGATTGAATTGATGTGGGATAAACTCGATGAACACTTGAAACAATTCACCAACCCTCCGAACAAGACATTGATTGCTGTGCAAGAAGCTATGTTCAAGACGCTTTTAGATGAAGACATGGATGAGTTGCCCGTTGTACTTTGCTCCGACATGGGGACTCAAGACCAAAAAATCATCTTTACAAATATTGGCGGACTTGAGAAGTTGGAAGGTGGGCGCTTGAATTGTCTTCTTATACCTGCATGGACGAGTGAAGTTGAAGACCAAGCACTTCTTCGTTGGAAACTGGAGTGAGTAGTAGTATGTACGAAGATGTTCTTCTTTTAGGCTCATTCTTATTGTTCATGCTGTTCTTTGCCGGCGTTGGTCTCTCATCGATGCTAGTCAAAGAAGACACAACTGATGACTACTTAGTCGCAGGAAGAGGGATGCATCCTGCTTTGGCTGCACTTTCAGCAGTCAGTACGTGGAACTCTGGTTACATGTTCATTGGATTTATCGGATTCATATTCCTCAACGGCTATTCTGCAATTTGGATTGCTGTCGTTTCCACCATTGGGCAACTGGTGGCCTGGATTTGGCTCTACAAGTATATCCAAAAGCAAGGGGAAGAGCGAGGGATACGTTCACTGTCATCTCTTGTCTCAAATACTACTGGGTCGCCAGAAGCCAAAGTTGCCGCCATACTTTCCGTTATTTTCCTCTCGATCTATGCTGCCGCACAGTTGACTGCCGGCGGTGTGGCTCTTGAGGTGATGTTAGGTTGGTGGCCTACAATTGGGATTCTCATCGGGTTTGTTCTTGTCGTAGCATACTGCTACGCTGGTGGAATTCGTGCGTCCATTTGGACGGATGCTGCACAATCATGTGTGATGATTGTCGGCTCAACCATCTTGTGTTATGTCGCCATCAAAGGCTCTGGTGGGTTCTCTGGCCTTCACAATCAATTAATGGATTTAGATCCGGGCATGGTTAGCTTATTCCCAGCAGAGTTGAAGTTTGGAGCGACACTTTGGATTGCTGCCTTCTTCCTTGGTGGACTTGGCGTGGCTGGCCAGCCGCAAGTTGTTTCACGGGTTATGACATTGAAAGATGACAAGGCTCGCAAAGAAGCAATGGTGTGGTTTTTCGTTTGGCAAACGCCCTTCATCATCATCATGTTCCTCATCGGTCTGGCTTGCAGAGTTTTGCTACCAGAACTCGGTGCATCTGGTGCTGAAACAGGACTGCCTAAACTTGCCATGGAAAAATTGAGTCCTTTCCTTGGCGGATTGATTTTGGCTTCTATTTTTGCTGCTACAATGTCGACGGCTGACAGTCAAGTTCTCGCATGCACGGCAGCAATAACTGATGACATAAAGCCCGAATGGAGCCAAGACCATAAGACGACAAAGGCAGTCACCTTGGTCGTTGCAGCCTTTGCAACAATCATCTCACTTGTGGGACAACAATTCCCCGGTTTCGGCGATTCTGTCTTTGCCTTGGTGGTTTTGGCCGTGTATGGCCTTGGTGCTATCTTTGTGCCGCTGCTCTTAGTGAGAATGACGGGGTATGAGCCTGATTCAAAACACGCGATTGCCATGATGATGTCGGCCATGATTGGTGTCGTTGTTTGGACATTGCTCGGTTATGGCGGTGACGTCTTTCCGTCGGTTCCAGGAATGGGTGCTGCCTTTGCAACTCACTTCGGGTTCTGTTGGTTTAGAAGCGAATCGCCCGACAACCCATTTGGCAGATATGCCGTGCCATCTCAAAAAATTGCTACAATTGGTGCCGTGTTACTGCTTGCAACCGTAGTTGCCACGGAGGGTTCGTATCAAAAATTCTCACCAGGCGCTCATTCCTTGAACAGGGATTCCTCGGGATACCAACTCAATTATTCCGTCATTCAGAACATTCAATCTGAAACGGTTAATATTGGAGATGGAGAAACCATACAGTCTGTCTTTGAGGTAATGGAAACTTCAAATGCGCTCATCTCGGTAAGGTTCATTATCTCCTATGGAGAAACAAACGAAGGTCTTGGTTCTGAATGTGATGATGTGATTACAGTCCCAGACTTCTCAGACGTTAATGGCCCTCATGACCAAATTTCAGATAACCCAAGAACAACATCAAGTTGTGATCAGAGCGATATCGAAGTCGCCTGGGTAAAAACAAACGCTGACGGTTTCTATCAGGCTGAAGTCGGAGTTGGAGAATATTCAAAGGAAGGCACGAATGGAGATTTGACTTCCATCCAAAAAACGATGAGCGAATCGTATAAGATGCAAGGTAATTATTCCGTAGATATCACTGTTGAGGCAAATGATGCGTTACCGTTTACGAATGATCCAGGTGAAGCGATCACCATCTCTTGGATTACTTTGGAATACATGCCTGGAGACATAACAAGAAGTTGATGGGTGGTCTGCAGGACGGATTTCCTGTAGAAGTCACAGCGTGAAACGTTGACCTTGATATGCAACGCTCCAGCCAAGTTTTTCGACTTCTGACCATTCTCTACTTTGTTGATTATACAATGGGTTGGTGTGGTTAAGGTGGGTGAACAAGATTTCTGGGTCGCCGTCTTTTTTCTCACCAAGCATCTTGAGAGTTTGCAGCACCGGTGGATGAGGGACATGTGCTTGATTGCGCCCGCCGAGTTCATCCTCTGACCAAAACGTTCCATCAATCAATGCAATGTCCACATTCATCTTTGACAACCACTCTCGAATTGAAGTGCTGTTGTGAACGGTAAGAGTCTCGTCCCACGTATCGTGGTCTGGGAGAAAGAGCAGTGATTTGTTTGGCCCTCGTATGATGAAAGCGTGCATATCTGACAACTCATCCCGGTGAGGGATGCGAACAGCCTCGACAGAAAGGTTTCCTTGCTTAAAGACCACATCGCCGGCAGTAAACGTCCGTATGTCAAAGACTCCTTGCTGGACCATGAGGTTCCATTGCGGCGTCTGATCTACAAGGTGGTACATGTCATCAGATACGTGCAATTCTATGCCTTGTGCTGCTAAGGTTTCGCGTCCAAACAAACCGAGGCCGTCGACGTGTCCAAAATGAGCATGCGTAAGCAGGAGATGGTCGACTTTGGTTTGACCCCAAAGAGTGAACTGATCTCCAAGGTGGCGAGTTGCTTCAATCAGAAGATTGGTGCCTTCACTGCTGCGAATGCCGAGCGAAACTGGATAATGTGGTTCAGTAATGTTGGCGCAACATGCTCGAAGACAACCTGGTTGAGGGTGGCCGCCATCTTGGGCAATTCCAAGCACCGTCACCTCGACCATGCTTATCCCAAAGCGACAAGCATCATCAATCCATCAGTTGATTCACTGGACGTAGACATCTGCCTTTGCTTTGGCTTGTGGTGGAGAGTAAGGTGCGACTCTGTAGGCCATACCTCGACGTTCCATGACGTCTTTCAGGGAAGCGAACAAGTGCTCTTTGCCAATCTTGTTTTTCTCTTGGGAGAGGGCGAGAATAAGGCTGTCCTGAACAACAGCTCGAATCCATGCGCCAGTCAAACCGTCAGTTGATTTAGCCAACTTTTCCTTGACTTCAAGGGTCACGTTTCGAGAGATGTCCAGCTTTTGCAAGAGGTGGTGGAATATGTGAAAGCGTTGTTCCTTTCCAGGCAATCCAACTTCGATGATTCGGTCGAAACGCCCTGGGCGGTCGGCAATTGCGGGGTCAATTTTGTTGGAGTGGTTCGTTGTTGCAAGGGTAATGACACCATGATTTGGAACAATACCATCCATGGATTGCAAAAATTCTCCAAGTAGCGGATGGTCAGATGCTCGGCGGTCAAGAGCACCTGCGGTATCGATGTCTTCGATGATTAGCAAGGTAGGAGAGAGTTTCCGTGCCATTTGGAAGCAGGACTTGACGTCATTACGGCCAGTAATCATCTCGGCAGAAATCAAGATACAGGTGATGTCGGAATGTGCTGCAAGCCACTTGGCAATCATGGTCTTTCCAGTTCCAGGAGGTCCTGCAAGAATCACACCGCGTGAATTAGGAACGCCGCATTCTCGAAGTTTGGGCATGGCTTTTTGAAAACCAATAATGTCTTTCCACAAGGCTTCTTTGACATCTTCATCCCAAGCAATAAGCTCGTCGATGCTCTTGTCTCGGGTGATGAAATTGTATCGCAAATCAAAGAAGGCACCTTTGAGGATGCCGCATTCGTAAAAGTTGGATTCTACATTGGCGATAAGTTGGTCTGCATCTTTGTCATTGACAAGAACACTGGTCTCAGAAGGCGTATACACGGATAGGCGGTGGTCGCCATCGTGGTCGACGGTTGAAACGGTAATGAATTGAAATTCGGGGTTGGATTTTGACTGATAAAACCGGGTGCCGATGGCGAGATAGCGGAGCCGGATTTCATCTTGGACCTCAATAGTCTCATACATTGGTGCACGGATTTTACCTTGGTCAATCATAAATTCTTCAGTAACCTGATATTCGTCTTCAAGATACTCATCAAAATGCAGTTTCATGAAGATACCGAGTTTGCCACTCCAATACCGTGAATCTCGGTTGTGCTTAGCGCCGATGAAACTGTTCATGAGTTGTTCAGCCAAAGGCATTTGTGGACCTGTTTTATGTGTTGAAGCGACTGCTTTTTTGACATCATCATATTGCTTCATGTCGACTGAAATTGGGCCCATTGGAGTTTGTATTTCCATTACCATTGATGCGGCTTCTTCATTCTCAGGCTCTTTTTGGAGTTTTTCTCCATAATGTTGTTCCATCGTATATTCTTCTTCATCAGCATATTCGTCACTCATTGTAATTCCTCTATAAAAGCGGGTAAAACCTCGGGTATGTTATGCCATACAGGGGTTTTTTTCCGCTCCATTCTTTCACCAGTCAACAGTATTTAAGGCGCGAAGAACTCAAACGGCAGGGGCTTTTGCATAGGCATGAGGGGAATCTATGGCTGGTCCGTCGAAAGTAGAATTCCCCGGTCAAAAAAAGCAGCGTTTCCGAATGCGTGGAACGAAACACGCCAATGAAGCGACCGCCAATAAACTCAAGCGAGAGCTGGCTAAATTGCTAGAAAACCCAAGAGCGCACCTTCCTGTGATGATGTGGAAGGGGAAGCTTCGCTGGGGTAGAACCGACCCTGTCACAAAAACAATGAGAGCGCTTGAAACAATTATTCGAAAGAAAGACAACGTGGCTTGGCTCAGTAAGCGGATGATGGCAAAACGCGGCGATCCTGTCGCAAAAGCGTTTGCAGGTTCCCTTCATGCCGCTCATGATGAAGACATTACTGTTGTTGGGAAATTTAGTTCAGGCTCGTTCGGTTCTGCATCGTTCATTCGACGAGGTGAGGGTAAGCAAGGCTATTTGGCCGGTATACAGAATTATTCAAACCTTACATTACGCATGTTGCCTTGGGAAGACCATGCAAAGCGAGGGATGTATTTCTTCACCTGGAAGGGTGGATTTGTTTGCACAGGACCAAAGCCCTCTCCTCCTGATGAATGGTTAGAGGATGTCCTGCAACGTTCACGCTTTTCATTTACAAAATCTGACGACTTATCGGTGCCTGTATGGACTACAGAAGGCGTTGATGCTCAATCGGTTCTCGACTTCCATTCAACCGGTGACGGGTACATTCGTTTTTCGTTCAAACACGGACCTGTTGTCGCAATCGGATTTGATGTTTTATCAAAAACCGATAAAAAGGAATCTTCGTTTATTCACCACTTGGCGCTTTCGATGCTGCCACCTTTCCTTCCCTCAATCCTAGAAATAGACGCTAAGTGGACACCAAAAGGGTGGAATAAAGATTCACCATTGCCCGATTCTGCAGCGGAAGGAATGGACAAGATACTCGATGCTTGGCAAGGCTTGACTATGAATGAGGGTGTAATTGCTCTGGCTATTCGGCGAGCGGTTTTGGATTCAATTGATGATGGTTTGTTGGTTGGTGAATCATGGATTACCGGCATGGAATTAGAAGCGATTGAAGAAGCATTACAAGCACACCCAGGTTCAGTAGATGAGCGCCATTTAGCTGCTCTCATGTTGCATGCTTCTATGGAAGAAGGAGCCGTTGATGGCGAGGGATTACGAATTACTCCGAAAGGAGATGTTTCGGAACGGAAAGCTGCAGCGTTAGAAGTCATGGAAGGAACAAGTTGTGGCAACGTCCTGGGCGCACTTTGGGAAAAGTGGGGCTTAGAGGGGCTTGCTGGACTTGGCATTACAGGGGCGGAAGCAGATGAAATTTGGAAGAAGCAGTTGAAGAAACCGCAACCGTTTGGAAACTTCCTCAAGAGTTTAGATTCTGCACGCGAAACTGCACAAAAAATAGCGCGCTTCCCGACACGAAATGATGCATTATCTGGAGCAACAGGTTCCGTACACGACTTAATTCTTCAAGGCCTGTTGGAGGGCGACGGAAAAGCAGAACGCGTCGCTACCCAACGACATGAATCGATTGATTCGGCTGCGGCAGCATGGGCCTGGTTACTTGCAGCAGGTCGTTCCAGAGGCCAAGAGTGGCATTTTGAAATCAACGCGAGAGACAGGGGTGGTGCTTGGCTAGCAGCAACACTGCAATTACTTGAAGCGGGAAAAACACTCTACAGTTGTGAAAATGAACAAGTAGAAGAAGCGACTGAAGCATGGATAGAAGCCTTTTCAGGCCTCAAAACTGCCACTGGTGAAGCGAATTAATCTCAAAGGTTAGCAAAACCTCTTTCGATGTCTGTCCACAAATCTTCAATGTCCTCAATACCAATACTCATTCGAACGAATCCTGGTACAAGTCCGGCTGCGTGTCGAACCTCTTCAGGAATCATCATGTGGCTAGAATTGAATGGGCATTCGACTAAAGATTCAACGCCACCAAGGCTCGTAGCCTCGTAGATCATCTTGAGGCCGCGCATGAATTTCAATGCTGCTTCATCGCCACCCTTGACGACGAAAGCAATCATGCCGGTTCCTTTCGGCATAACTCGCTGGGCTACTTCATAATCATCGTGAGACTTGAGAGAAGTGTGGTTAACTCTCTCAATCATAGGGTGGGCTTCGAGACGCTTTGCCAATTCTGCTGCATTATCGCATATGGTTGGCATACGAACGTGGAGGGTGCGCATTCCTCTCTCAAGAAGAAAACATGTATGTGGATCTGGGTTGCCGCCAAATACTGCTTTTCTACCAAATACTTGGGTGATGAGTTCCTTTGAACCAACAACGCCACCGCCAATGATATCTGAATGTCCACCGAGATACTTTGTTGTCGAATGGATGACCAAATCTACACCCATGGAAAGGGGTTGGCAGGCCCATGGAGACGCGAAGGTATTGTCAATAATACAGAGGAGGTTGTGCTTCTTTGCAATGGCAACCATTGCAGGAATATCGCAGACTTTGAGCACGGGATTCGTGAGTGTTTCAATGTAGAGAATCTTTGTATTCGGTTGAATTGCTGCCTCATAGGATGCAGGGTCTCGCATGTCAGCCATGGTCGTTTCAACGCCAAAGCGTGGAAGTTCTTCTGTGAGCAGGGCATAGGTTCCTCCGTAAACGTCGGTAGATGCTACTATGTGGTCTCCAGCGGAAACAAACGACATCAAGGTCGTAGAAATCGCCGCCATTCCGGAAGAGAATGTTTCAGCATCTTCGCCACCTTCCATTGCGGTTAACTTCTCAGCGACTGCAGCGGAATTGACAGAAGATATTCGAGCATAGAGGAGTGTGTGTTGCGCACCAGCCGCCCATCCAGCATACCTTTCGTCAGTGAGCTTATACGTCGAAGATTGGAAAATTGGAGTGTTTACTGCATCACCAATATGGTTCGTTCCACTGTGTACTGCTTTGCTTCCAAACCCTTCCAAATCCAGATTTTTATCTTCCGCCATAGAATCCCTCATCTTTGTCGAGTCGGCGACCATCATTTACTCTTCCTCATCAGCAGTTGAGAAAATCTCGACCACAATGTTCCCGAAAAAGAGTGCCCCTCCGCCAAGAAGGATCCACCAACTCCAATCATCAAGGCCGAGTCCAAGCCCGTACATTGTCGCCCAGACAGGTTCAAGGGCGTAGATAATTGCAGCCTGTATTGGGTGTAAATAGCGCTGATAGAGATTAAGTAAAAGCAGACAAAACAACGATCCGCCCAA
>MDSY01048106.1_pt1 | contig 11578 bp, 10 predicted proteins | sample 811131 | NCBI WGS metagenome assembly MDSY01 (sample SAMN05326643, study PRJNA326480) | marine metagenome | isolation source: seawater | place: Atlantic Ocean: South West | collected 2010
CGGGCGGTGGCAACGCTGGCGCCCGGCGGTGAGCCGCTGTCCGCCTGGCTGGGCCCGGCGATCTCCGCGCGCGCCTACCAGGTGGGCGAGGACGTGCACCGTGCCTTTGTGTCTCTGGGGCCGGAGTATCAGGCCGCCTTCAGCCGCGACAGCCGGCCCAACCATTGGCGCTTCTCCCTGGCCCACGCCGCCACGCTGGCGCTGAACGCCGCCGGTGTGTTCGAGGTCGCGGGGGGCGATCACTGCACCGCCAGTGATCCGGTCCATTTCTACTCGTTCCGCGCCGAGGGCCAGACCGGCCGCTTCGCCACTCTGGTCTGGCTGGAACCCGCTCCGGCCTGATCCAGATCAACACTTCCCTCTTGAATCCCTTCACGCTAGCCCGCATTTAAAGCTCAGTTTTTAAACAACCGATAACGCGCCGGTGCCGAGGTCCGGGCCGGCCGTTAGGCGTGATCAGGAGAGTGAAAAATGCGAATGGACAAATTTACCGCGCGCTTGCAGGAAGCCTTGGGCGAAGCCCAATCCCTGGCCGTCGGCCAGAGCCACAGTGCGATCGAACCGGTGCACTTATTGCTGGCACTGCTGCAGCAGAGTGGCGGGGTGGCGGCGCCGTTGCTGGAAAAGGCCGGCGCCAACCCGGCGGATGTGATCACCGCCTTGAAAATGGCCATGGATAAACTGCCGACGGTGGGGCAGTTCAACGGTGACGTGCAGCTGTCCCAGGGGTTGGCGCGGCTGCTCAACCTGGCGGACCGCGAGGCCCAGCAGCGTGGCGATCAGTACGTGTCCACCGAGGCGCTGTTGCTGGCGGCCTGCGACGACGGCGGGGAACTGGGCAAGCTGTTCGAGAACGCCGGCATCAAGAAGAAGGTGCTGGCGGAGAAAATCCAGGAAGTCCGCGGCGGTGAAGCGGTCACCGACCCCAACGCGGAAGACAAGATGGAAGCGCTGAAGAAGTACACCCAGGATCTCACTGAGCGGGCCGAGAGCGGCAAGCTGGATCCGGTGATCGGCCGTGACGATGAAATCCGCCGCACCATCCAGGTGCTGCAGCGCCGCACCAAGAACAACCCGGTGCTGATCGGCGAGCCCGGCGTCGGCAAGACCGCCATCGTCGAGGGGCTGGCCCAGCGCATCGTTAACGGCGAGGTGCCGGAAGGGCTCAAGGACAAGCGCGTGCTGGCCCTGGACATGGCGGCGCTGATCGCCGGCGCCAAGTATCGTGGCGAGTTCGAGGAACGCTTGAAAGCGGTGCTTAATGAACTCGCCAAGCAGGAAGGGCGCATCATTCTGTTCGTCGACGAGCTGCACACCATGGTCGGTGCCGGCAAGGCCGACGGCGCCATGGACGCCGGCAACATGCTCAAGCCGGCGCTGGCCCGGGGCGAACTGCACTGCGTGGGCGCCACCACCCTGGACGAGTACCGCCAGCACATCGAAAAGGACGCGGCGCTGGAGCGGCGTTTCCAGAAGGTGCAGGTGGACCAGCCCTCCGTGGAGGACACCATCGCCATCCTGCGTGGCCTGAAAGAGCGGTATGAGGTGCACCACGGTGTCGACATCACCGATGGCGCGATCATCGCCGCCGCGCGGCTCAGCCATCGCTACATCACCGACCGGCAGCTGCCGGACAAGGCCATCGACCTGATCGACGAGGCGGCCAGCCGTATCCGCATGGAGATCGACTCCATGCCCGAGGAAATGGACCGTCTCGACCGTCGCCTGATCCAGCTCAAGATGGAGCGTGAGGCGCTGCGCAAGGAAGACGACGAGGCCAGCAAGAAGCGGCTCGATAAACTGCAGGACGACATCGGCGCGCTGGAAAAAGAGTACGCCGACCTGGAGGAAATCTGGAACGCCGAGAAGGCGGCCCTGCAGGGCGCCCAGCAGTACAAGGCGGAGCTGGAACAGGCCCGGGTGGACATGGAGCAGGCGCGCCGCGCCGGCGACCTGAGCCGCATGTCCGAGCTGCAATACGGGGTGATCCCGGATCTGGAGAAGAAGGTGCAGACCGCCCAGGAGGCGGAAGAGTCCGCCCAGGTGGAAACCAAGCTGCTGCGCAACAAGGTCACCGAGGAAGAGGTGGCCGAGGTGGTCTCCAAGTGGACCGGCATTCCGGTGTCCAAGATGCTGGAAGGCGAGCGCGACAAGCTGCTGCGTATGGAAGAGGCGCTGCACGCCCGGGTGGTCGGCCAGGACGAGGCGGTGACCGCGGTGTCCAACGCGGTGCGCCGCTCACGGGCCGGGCTCTCCGACCCCAACCGTCCGAACGGCAGCTTCCTGTTCCTGGGCCCCACCGGGGTCGGCAAGACCGAGCTCTGCAAGGCGCTGGCCGGGTTCCTGTTCGACACCGAAGAGGCGATGGTGCGCATCGATATGTCCGAGTTCATGGAGAAGCACTCCGTGGCCCGGCTGATCGGCGCGCCCCCGGGTTACGTGGGCTATGAAGAGGGCGGCTACCTCACCGAGGCGGTGCGGCGTAAGCCCTACTCCGTGCTGCTGCTCGACGAGGTGGAGAAAGCCCACCCGGACGTCTTCAACATCCTGCTGCAGGTGCTGGAGGACGGCCGCCTCACGGACGGCCAGGGCCGCACCGTGGACTTCCGCAACACGGTGGTGGTGATGACCTCCAACCTGGGCTCTGATCTGATCCAACGCATGGCCGGCGAGGGCGACTACGACGCCATGAAAGACGCGGTGATGGAGGTGGTCGGCCAGCACTTCCGGCCCGAGTTCATCAATCGGGTGGACGAGACAGTGGTGTTCCACCCCCTGGCCCGGGATCAGCTCAAGGGCATCGCCGCGATCCAGCTCGACTACCTGCGTCAGCGGCTGGTGGACCGGGATATGGGGCTGCGGCTGTCGGACAAGGCGCTGGAGAAGCTGGTGGAGGCCGGTTTCGATCCGGTCTACGGCGCCCGGCCGCTGAAACGGGCGATCCAGCAGCAGCTGGAAAACCCGCTTGCCCAGGCGTTGCTCAAGGGTGAGTTCGGCCCCGGCGACACCATCGAAGTGGATGTCGCCGGCAGTGAGATGGTGTTCCGCAAAGGCTGATCAGCAGTTCTCGAGCGCCGCGCGGGTGGTTTCGATCATCTCGTCGCGGCGCGCCTGGTCGATCACTTCCATTTCTCCGGTCTGCGGGTTTTCCACCCGCACCACCGGCTTGTTCTCAAGGATCTCCAGGTTGGCGCGGTGCTCTTCGCAGCGCTCCTTGGCCACGGCCTCCGGCTCCTCGGCCGCGCGTTCGGCCTCGCGGGCCCGCTCTTCCGCCTGTTCACGGGCGCGGGCGGCGGCTTCGCGCTGCTCCTGCAACGCCTTGATCTCCTTGCCCTGGTCGGAGCTGGGCCCGTAGGTGCGCACCGCTTCCGAGCCGCCGTCCTCCGGCGGCGCGGTGCCGTAGTGCGTGACCCCATTGTCGTCCACCCATTTGTAGTATTTGTCCGCCATGGCGGGTGCGGCGCTGCCCAGCAGGGCGAGCGCCAGCAGTGGCGTGAGTGTTCTGGCGATACTGGTTCGGATCATTGTTTGCCCCCTTGGTCGGCGAATCAGAATGCCCGCGACGGTCCCCGCTGTGCAAGTGCCCCTAAGCGTCCCTATTGTGTAAGAAAGGGCCCGCCAGGGGTTTGAAAGCGCCCGCATTTCTGACAATATTGCAGTACTTTCCGGAGATCGGAACCCGCAGGCGCTTACCGGCACCTGTGTGGCCGGGACCCGGGGCGCCGTTACCGCGACGTCCTAACGCAGCATCACTGCAAGCATGTCCCGCTGGTGAAGCCTCTGGAGGATTCCGGCGCGGGTATGTGCCCCCTCCGAGCTTCCCAACCTGTGTTCGCCGTCGGCCACCTCCACGCGGACTTCGGGATGCCTAAATACGGCGTCCGTTCCACAGGTAAACGCAACACCCTCCCGTTCCGCCGGTTTTCGGCGGGGTGAACGCTATTTTTAATTTCGAGGTAGCAATCGTGGAAATGTTATCCGGCGCGGAAATGGTGGTCCGCGCTCTGCAAGACGAGGGAGTGGAGTACATCTTCGGGTATCCCGGGGGCGCGGTACTGCACATCTATGACGCGTTGTTCCAGCAGGACAAAGTCAATCACATTCTGGTGCGCCACGAGCAGGCCGCCACGCATGCCGCGGACGGCTATGCCCGCTCCACCGGCAAGCCCGGCGTGGTGCTGGTGACCTCCGGCCCCGGCGCGACCAATGCCATCACCGGCATTGCCACCGCCTTCATGGACTCCATTCCCATGGTGGTGCTGTCCGGCCAGGTGCGCTCCGACTGGATCGGCGACGACGCCTTCCAGGAGACCGACATGATCGGTCTGTCGCGGCCGATCGTGAAGCACAGCTTCATGGTTCGCGACCCCAGTGAGATCCCGGAGATGGTCAAAAAGGCCTTCTACATCGCCAGCACCGGCCGTCCCGGCCCGGTTCTGATCGATATTCCCAAGGACCACACGGCGCCCAACAAGACCTTCCCGTACGAGTACCCGAAGAAGGTCAAGATGCGCTCCTACATGCCGGTCTCCCGGGGGCACTCCGGGCAGATTCGCAAGGCGGTGGACGAGCTGCTCAAGGCCAAGCGCCCGGTGATCTACTCCGGCGGCGGCGTGGTTCAGGGGGACGCCAGCGAGGCGCTCACCGCGGTGGCCCGCAAGCTCAACTATCCGGTCACCAACACGCTGATGGGGCTGGGCGCCTATCCGGGCACCGACAAGCAGTTCCTCGGCATGCTCGGTATGCACGGCACCTACGAAGCCAACATGTCGATGCACAACGCCGACGTGATTCTGGCCGCCGGCGCGCGCCTGGACGACCGGGTCACCAACGACGCCAAGAAGTTCTGCCCGGGCGCCAAGATCATCCATATCGATATCGACCCGGCCAGCATCTCCAAGAACGTCACCGCTCACATTCCCATCGTCGGGCCGGTGAAGCAGGTGCTGGAAGAGATGCTCACCATGATCGACGAGCACGACAGCGGCCCGGACCACAAGAGCGTGGAGCGCTGGTGGCAGGAAATCGACGGCTGGCGCCAGGTGCACGGGCTGCGTTACGAGGTCAACGAAAACGGCCCGATGAAGCCGCAGCAGGTGGTGCAGGCGCTCTACAAGGCCACCAACGGCGAGGCGTTCGTCACCTCCGACGTGGGCCAGCACCAGATGTTCGCCGCCCAGTACTACCTCTATGACCGGCCGCGCCAGTGGATCAACTCCGGCGGCCTGGGCACCATGGGCTTCGGCCTGCCGGCGGCCATGGGCGTGCAGTTCGCCTACCCGGACGGCGTGGTGGCCTGCGTCACCGGCGAAGGCTCGATCCAGATGAACATTCAGGAGCTCTCCACCTGTCTGCAGTACGGTCTGCCGATCAAGATCATCAACATCAACAACCAGGCCCTGGGCATGGTGCGCCAGTGGCAGGACATGCAGTACGGCGGCCGTCACAGCCAGTCGTACATGGAATCCCTGCCGGACTTCGTCAAGCTGGCGGAATCCTACGGGCACGTGGGCATGTTGGTGGAAAAGTTCGAAGACCTGCAGCCGGCCATGGACGAAGCCTTCGCGCTCAAGGACCGCCTGGTATTCATGGATATCTACGTGGACTCCACGGAGCACGTTTACCCCATGCATATCGCTGACGGCGCCATGCGGGACATGTGGCTGAGCAAGACGGAGCGCACCTGATGAGACGCATTATTTCGATTCTGATGGAAAACGAGCCGGGTGCGCTGTCCCGGGTGGTGGGGCTGTTCTCCCAGCGCGGCTACAACATCGAGACCCTGACGGTGGCGCCCACCGAGGACGACACCCTGTCCCGGCTGACCATGACCACCACCGGCGACGACAAGAAGATCGAGCAGATCACCAAGCACCTCAACAAGCTCATCGAGGTAGTCAAGCTGGTGGATCTCACCGAGGGTGCCCACATTGAGCGCGAGATCATGCTCATGAAGGTGAAGGCCACCGGCGCCCAGCGCGCCGAGGTCAAGCGCACCGTGGACATCTTCCGGGGCCAGATCGTCGACGTCACCAGCACCGTGTACACGGTGCAGCTCACCGGCACCACCGACAAGCTGGAGGCGTTCATCAACGCCGTCGGCGAAGCGCAGGTGCTGGAAGTGGTGCGCTCCGGCGTGTCCGGCATCTCACGGGGCGAGAAAGTCCTCAGCCTCTGAGTCCGGTCACTTGTCAGACCCCAAGCCGCCCCGTGCCCCGGGGCGGCTTTTTTATGGCTTCTTGTATATAACTCTTCAGCCGCGATAGTCTCCGAATAAAAACAATCAGGAGATAATAATAAAATGGATATGTTCACCCGCTTTAATCGGAAAGCCATCGACGACCGTCAGATCGATACGCTGATCGGCTTGAGCCAGGGCATCCTTGCCGATGGCCGGGTCAACCAATCGGAAGCCGAGTTTCTTCTCAACTGGCTGGTCCGGAATCGCCAGGCCACCACCAACCCGATCATTATCAACCTCCTGGAAAAAGTCGAAGTCATGCTCGAGGACGACATCCTGGATCAGGAAGAATCCGAGGAACTGGCGGATATCCTCAGACTGATTTCGGGGGAACCCTCGGAACTCGGCGAGCTCACCAAAACCACGGGTTTGCCGCTGGATGATCCCCTCCCGGAACTGACGTTTCCGGGCCAGCAATTTCTATTTACCGGTACCTGCGCTTTTGGTACCCGCAAGCAGTGCCAGCAGGCAATCGAGAGCCTGGGTGGGCTGAACGCCAAGAGCGTGACAAAGACGCTCAATTACCTGGTGCTGGGCACCTACGTCACCGACAGCTGGGCGCACGAAAACTTTGGCCGCAAGATCGAGAAAGCCATGCAATACCGCGACAGCGGCGTGCCCCTGGCGATCATCAGCGAAGAGCATTGGGCGAACGCCGCCAACCTTTAGGTAATGGATTACGGAACAGGGCGTTGGAATGAAGCATATTGGGATTGCTGCCGTAACGGCAGAAGGTGCGGCTTTGGTCTATCGACGGATTTGTTCCACCGCCGGCGAACGCCTGGGGCGCTATCGGCATCCTGAGATTTCGATGCACTCGTTTCCGTTCTCCGAGCATATAGAAGCCGGGCCGCGGCCCCATGAGAAATGGGCTGACTTGTTGCTCGCCTCGGCGAAAAAATTGCAGGCCAGCGGTGCCGATTTCATGATTTGCCCGTCGAACACACCCCATGAGGTATACGACCAGGTTTCATCGAAACTGAATTTTCCTTGGCTGCATATTGCCGAAGCCACAGGGGAATCCGCTGCTCGTAAGAGCATGCGGCGCCTGCTCTTGCTTGGTACCAGATTCACTCTGGAAGGGTCGGTCTATGACCATAGGGTGTTTTCCGAAAACGGCATTGAGCTCGTTTTGCCGGAGGAAGCAGAAATAAAGCGCGTGCATGAGATTATTACCGAGGAGTTGATTCAAGGCGACGTCCGTGAACAAACCCGCGCCTATTTCGCGGACCTTACCGCTCGTTATGCCGGAAAGGGGTTGGATGGGGCGGTCCTCGGGTGTACGGAGCTGCCGCTGGCGATCGATCCTATCAACAGCCATCTTCCTCTTGTGGACTCCGTGGTCGCGCTGGCGGATGCTGCTGTCGGCTTCGCTCTTGGTTCTGGCCGCGCTTGATGACTTCCCAGCCGGACGATGCCAGTAAGCTGATACAGCACGGTAAACTGGTCGCCACGGCGACCATCCGCAAGCTTTAGGTTCGCCATGTCTTATATCCATAGCTTCCCACCGGTGTCCGGGCCCGCCGCCGACCGGCTGATTCTCGGCTCCATGCCCGGCAAGGCGTCGCTGGCGGCGAATCAGTATTACGCCCACCCGCGCAACCTGTTCTGGCCAATCGTCGAAACCCTTTTCGACATTCGAGCCGATCTCCCTTACGCGGAACGTTGCCGGCAGCTGGCGGAGCAGGGCGTGGCCCTGTGGGATGTGCTGCGAACCTGTACCCGCTCGAGCAGCCTCGACTCGGATATCCTCGAAGCGTCGATCGTGCCTCAGGGTTTCGAGGGTTTTCTGCGTGCCCATCCGCGCATCGGCGTGATCTTTTTCAACGGCGCCAAGGCGGAGAGCGTCTGGCGGCGTCACGTGGGGCCCACACTGCCCGCTGATCTTGCCGCGATCCCTACTTCTCGCCTGCCGTCCACCAGCCCGGCGAACGCGTCGATTCCCTATCCGGTGAAGCTGCGGCAATGGCGGGCGGTGACTACGCCTCTATAGGAAGGGCGGTGGTTCGCTGAGTCACCGCAGCTGCGACCAGAACGCCTGGATCACCGGGTCGGTGAGGCGCTTTTCCAGTGTGAACAGGCCCACTTCGTAGTCCTCCAGGGCCGGTTCCACTTCCAGGGGGCGGGTGCGCTCGGCCAGCGGGCTGTTCTCCAGCACGATGCGGGGCGCCACGCCGACCCCGAAACCCAGGCTCACCATGCTGACGATGGCTTCGTTGCCGCTCACCTGGGCGTAGATGCGCGGCGTGACGCCCAGGGCCCGGAACCACTGGTCCAGGCGCTGCCGGGACAGGCCCTCCTCGGAAAGAATCATCGGCACGTCGCGCCAGGCGTCGGCCCGGGCGGGGCCGTTCAGGGCGCCGGCCAGGTCGGGCTGGTCGGCGGGGGCGATGAACAGCAGCGGCGAGCGCAGTATCGACCGGAACGCCACGCCCCGGGGCAGGGTGTCCGGGCGGGCGCCGATGGCGATGTCTTCCCGTCCGGTGGTCACCCGTTCCACCGCCTGGGCCGGGTCGCCGGTGTGCAGCTTGATCTCGATGCCGGGGTAGTCGTTACGGAAGTGGCTGAGAATGTCATAGAGGAAGCTGTAGCTGGCGGTCACCGAGCAGTACAGGCTCAGCTCGCCCTGCAGCACGCGGCTGCTCTCCTGCATGGAGTGTCGCAGGCTGTCCCACTGGGCCAGGGCTTCGCGGGCGTACTGCTGGAAACGCCGGCCTTCCGGGGTGAGGCTGACACTGCGGTTGTCGCGCCGGAACAGGGTCACGCCCAGCTCTTCTTCCAGGTGTCGGATGGTGCGGCTCACCGCCGAGGGGCTCATATGGCAGCGGTCGCCGGCGCGGCCGAAATGCAGGATGTCGGCGAGCGCCAGAAACAGGCGAAGCGGGCGGGTATCCATGCGGGCGTCTTCCAATCCGGTATTTCAATAGTCGGCATACTGTGTTGCGAATATATCATTTTACGCAATACCGGGTATGACCTATGGTAGCGACCATTCGTTAACCGTCATTGGGATACAACCATGCAAGTGTACTACGACAAAGACTGCGACCTTTCCATCATCCAGGGTAAGAAAGTGGCCATTATCGGCTACGGCTCCCAGGGCCACGCCCACGCCAACAACCTGAAAGAGTCCGGTGTGGACGTCGTGGTGGCGCTGCGTGAGGGCTCCAGCTCCGCGGCCAAGGCCGAGGCCGCCGGCCTCACCGTGCAGAACGTGCCCGAGGCCGTGAAGGCCGCCGACGTGGTGATGGTGCTGGCCCCGGACGAGTACCAGGCCGCCATCTACCAGAACGAGATCGAGCCGAACCTGAAGCAGGGTGCCACCCTGGCGTTCGCCCACGGCTTCTGCATCCACTACAACCAGATCGTGCCGCGCCAGGACCTGGACGTGATCATGATCGCGCCCAAGGCGCCGGGCCATACCGTGCGCACCGAGTTCACCAAGGGCGGCGGCATCCCCGACCTGGTGGCGATCTTCCAGGACGCTTCCGGCCAGGCCAAGGATCTGGCGCTGTCCTACGCCTGCGGCATCGGCGGCGGCCGCACCGGCATCATCGAAACCACCTTCAAGGACGAGACCGAAACCGACCTGTTCGGTGAGCAGGCCGTGCTGTGCGGCGGCACCGTGGAGCTGGTGAAGGCGGCGTTTGAAACCCTGACCGACGCGGGCTACGCGCCGGAAATGGCGTACTTCGAGTGTCTCCACGAGCTCAAGCTGATCGTCGACCTGATGTACGAAGGCGGCATCGCCAACATGAACTACTCGATTTCCAACAACGCCGAGTACGGCGAGTACGTGACCGGCCCGGAAGTGATCAACGACGAGTCCCGTGCCGCCATGCGCAACGCGCTCAAGCGCATCCAGACCGGTGAATACGCGAAGATGTTCATCAACGAGGGTAACTCCAACTACCCGAGCATGACCGCCCGCCGCCGGCTCAACGCCGAGCACCCCATCGAGCAGGTGGGTGAGAAGCTGCGCGGCATGATGCCCTGGATCAAGGCCAACCAGATCGTCGACAAGAGCAAGAACTGATCCAGCGGCGCTTGCCGCACTGGTTCGCTATCAAAACGCGCCCTCCGGGGCGCGTTTTTTGTTGGGCGCCAGTGGGTTAGACTAGCCGTCCTGATGCCACACCGAGCGGCGAGACACCATGACCCAGCAGCAAGACCAGAACGAGCAGCCCCAGAGCGACCCCTTCGAAGTGGTGGAGGCGGAGCACCGCACCGGTGCCCGGCACAAGGGGGTGTATTTGCTGCCCAACCTGTTCACCACCGGCGCCCTGTTCGCCGGCTTCTACGCCATCGTGGCGGCGATGAACGGCCTGTTCGAAGCGGCGGCGGTGGGGATTATCGTCGCCGGCATCCTGGACGGCCTGGACGGTGGCGTCGCCCGCCTTACCAACACCCAGAGCAAGTTCGGCGCGGAGTACGATTCGCTCTCCGACTGTGTCGCCTTCGGCGTGGCGCCGGGGCTGGTGGCCTACTCCTGGGCGCTCACCGAGCTTGGCAAGTTCGGCTGGATGGCCGCCTTCATCTATCTCGCCTGTGCCGCTCTGCGTCTGGCGCGCTTCAACGTGCAGGCGGAAAGCACCGACAAGCGCTTCTTTATCGGCCTGCCCAGCCCCACCGGCGCCGGCCTGGTGGCCACCATGGTATGGCTGGGGGCCAGCCGCGGCATCGACGGCAACGAGGTCTCCTGGCTGGTGGCCCTGGTGGTGGCCGGTGCCGGCCTGCTGATGGTGTCCTCGGTGCGCTACCACTCGTTCAAGGAGTTTCATATCGGGCGGGTGCCGTTCAAGGTGCTGCTCGGGGTGATCGTGGCGTTCGCTATCGTTTTCCTGGACCCGCCGCTGGTGCTTCTTACCGTGGCGGTGATCTATGTCGCCGTGGGGCTGTTGCTGAGCCTCTGGCGGATACGCAAGGGCACGCCGCAAGCGTGAACAGAGAAAGGCGCCGTGAGGCGCCTTTCTTGTCTCCGGAGTGCGCCTCCGGCCGATTCTTTTTGTCCTTGATCGGTTCTTGATCAGGGCTCGCAAGTCTTTGTTTTTAATGGGTTTGTTGTTGTCGCTTTCGCGGAGGCAACCAGTGTCCGCTCAAAAGGTGACCGTTTGATAAAGAACTCATGAAAAAAGTGTTGACGGGTCACCGCAAATCTCTAGAATGCGCCCCCACAACGACGGCACACGGCGAAACGCCAAAGGCCAGTCGGGAAGCGAAACGAACCGCTTCCAACGTTCTTTAACAATCAGGCAAGCAAACGTGTGGGACCTGTTTGGAGTAGGTATCTCAAAAAGATATCGGCTTTGAACAAGTCAACCTAGTTGAATTTGTTTC
>MDSY01054494.1_pt1 | contig 11578 bp, 9 predicted proteins | sample 811131 | NCBI WGS metagenome assembly MDSY01 (sample SAMN05326643, study PRJNA326480) | marine metagenome | isolation source: seawater | place: Atlantic Ocean: South West | collected 2010
AGTAAAACATCGCTGTAGAACACGTTGGGAACACTCAAAGAGCGAAATACTCCTCGACGATAATGCGCGACACGATCCGAGGTCGTCCTCCGTGTTTGGCGCCCAGCAGCATCTTTGCAAGCGGTCCAGCGCGCTCGCCGTTCTGACTAGGCCTGACTAGCTAGGCGCCATAGGAAACAAAACATGCGCGACCCTAAATATATTACAACCGACCAAAATCGGGTCCGACCGCGAGTCAACGATACGGGGAAAGGTGTAATACAGATCTTAAATTTGGGCCAATCTTGAATCAGCCGTATTCTTAAATCATACCTTCGAAGGTACCTTCGTACCTTCGAAGGTAAAGTTTTTTGGCCCACGTGAATTTATATTTTTTTTTGTTTTTTAATCTTGCAATATGGCGATCTTGATGAATCAATAAAATGATAAAAAACGAATGATTAATTTCAAAATAAAACTGATATGATGATCGTTTCAAACAAGTAAAAGCAAAAGCAACGAATGAAGAGGAGATTAACGGTAACGAGGGCTATGCTGGTTTCAATCAGTTTCTAAAACGGAAGAATATAAACCATCGATCACGAGTAACAAATAAACATACTTGAAAACATACTTGAAACATATACTTGAAACATATACTTGAAACATACTTGTAAATAAAGTTACAACGTGTACATATCACCATTTGCAGTGTTGATGTCCCAAAAAAAGTCGAGTTTCGGGAATTTTTTCGAGCAAATCAACACAGAAAATCAACAGCAGATCCACAGTTGATGTCCCAAAATTTCCCCAAAATTTCGTTTCCGTATGGTGGCCTGTAAAAAATCCTTCCGAAATTTCGGAAAGTTTTGAGAAAATTTCAACAGCAAATCAAATCAACAGCAAATCAACAGAGCAATCAGCTAACTCGACTTTTTTTGGGACATCAACACTGCAAATGGTGATATATGTTTCATTTCCGTTGTCATATATATGTAATTATATAAAATATGATAATAGTTTTTATTTTATTTTATTAAACATGGAGTTGTAATGGCTAACTAACCCCCGTAATCGAGGGTTAGTTTAACTGGGGTTTGCAACAGGGTTCGGCTGGGTCTAAAATTCGTGTGCACCGTATATTCCGCGTCGGGCCCCATATATATGGTGTCGAATATAATACCTTCGTGTAGCTAGCTAGCTAGCTAGCTCTAGTTCGTACCTTCGAAGGTAACATATATTTGTTTGGGACCGTTCCGCTGAAAACTGTCCGAACTCTGCAGCTCGAGCTAGGCGCCTCTACACTCCAGTTGGGAAAAAAAAGTTTCGGCGGCACGCATACAAAAACTAATCGGGAATCTTGCACTCCGATATTGGGCTTCTCAAGCAGCTCACGTCTCGGAGAAACGACAAATCGTGGCGGAAAGAAAAGCATCTTCAGAATACGTTACGAAAGATGAACATCTTTCGATTTGCCGGGGACATGACCCACTTGTTCAGTATTATTGCAAGTTAACAGACCTGCCGTTGATTTTTGGTGCCGACTCTCAAATTTTGAATATTTAGGTGCTCTTGCTCAAAATTAATGCGACAAAATCTTGTGCAGGTGAGGGGCGTCGTGACGCTGTTTTTCCTACCGTCATTTCGATAAGATTCTCATTTTGGTTCTCTCCAGGTTTGTCGCTGAAGACTCAGGAGTTGTATCTCACAGTCTTTTTGACTCGATACCTAGATCTGCTCTATAGTTATATATCGCTGTAAGTATGTGCCTGGGATAACATTTCAGGATTCCTGAGCCGTTTCACTTCCAATCAGGTACAACACTTGCATGAAGTTCATTTTCATCGGTTCCTCGGCGTGTATCATCTGGTATATGCGCGAACACAAGGTAGTGAGTCAGACGTATGACTCTGCGCAGGATACGTTTCGGATTGTGTTTCTCGTTGGCCCTTGTTTGATGCTTGCCCTGCTTGTCAATCATGAGTTCACTGTCACAGAAGTTTTATGGACCTTCTCAATTTACCTGGAGGCTGTTGCCATACTGCCCCAGCTCGTCTTGCTGCAGCGCACAAAAAATATTGACACGCTCACTAGTAACTACGTTTTCCTTCTTGGCGGATATCGAGCGCTTTATCTTCTAAATTGGGTATATCGCATCTTGACCGAGTCTGGTTATCGCCAATGGATAGTGTGGATTTCAGGAACGATCCAGACAGCGATTTACTGCGACTTTTTCTATTACTACATCATGTCATGGCGCCGAAACGAGCGTCTGTCCCTTCCTTCCTGATTGGGGTTTTACCGGTCATCGAGTTTTGCTTTAACCCATCAAGACTGCCGTGCAGGACGGGCGGTCTTGGAGGATCCCGCGTTATTTTGAATAATACATAATGGTTCACGTGTAAGACATATGGTTGCCTTTTTTTAACTACATAATTCTTCCATTACACGGCGAGGTTTCCATAGAAGAACGCAACGTTTTAAATGATAAACGGAGGAGACAGACTGCAACGCTGGGCAAAACATCAACCCTCGCCTTCAGCATCAGCTCCAAGACCGTATAAAATGCCAAGGTATTTTTCGATTTTTTTCTCTGTGAAGTGGACTTCTTTCATCTTAAAAAATGTACACGCAGTCAGGAGGCTGTCGCTGCCAGCCTGATGTTGTGGTCCGATACGTGAGATATCCAGTTGTTCAGCAAGTTTCGATAGGCCTCCATGCAAATTGTCCGTAAACTTCATAAGGTATTTCATGTCATATATGTGTGGGAAATAAATGCTGAGAACATGAAAAAAATCCGCTTCCGCCGCTGGAAGTGGGCTGCAGGTTAATAACTTGAGCAGGTAGCCGAAGTCATACCCACTATGGAAGGTGATCCACTTCACCTAATGGGCAAACGTGGAAGGATTACAACTGCTGGCGAGGAAATATTGCGCATGATCCTACCTTGTTACTTAGGACGACGCCGCTAACCATGAGAAGCTCGCCGAATCGCTGCACATCAATGCCGCGCTCCTCATTTGCTCTGAAATCAATCCCTGAATGTTTAAGCAGTTCGATAGAGTCCTGTGCATACATGTCTTCCTTGAGGCTAAACTCCCGAAAGTTGAATTGCCATATGCAGTAATGGCTGCCAATGAATGGGAGATTTCCTTTCGAGTCAGTGAATGTCAGGCCAAGCTGGATTAACTTCAACATATCGACATTGCATCTGTTATCCAAGAGAAATGTTTATTTAAAACCGAATACCTTGAAATCAGATTAGGATAAAATTTTCTCTCACCTTAGCGTCTGGTAGAGAAATTCTGCCTGCAACTTGTGGTTGCCAACTGGCCGAGCCACCTGTGTTCAGTCGATTAGCAATTTGTTCGTCGTCGTATCGTATTCCCTACGCGCCAGGAGACCGAGAAACGGGAATATGCGTGATAAAGATAGCGCACCACTCCTGGGAATTCTGTGTCCATAGCAACAAAGGGGTAATCGTTCACGATTTCTCTGATAATAGCAAGCTCTTCATCGAGATTCTGTTCCCAAACTTCGCGCGTGTAAAGGTTTTCGTTCGATAGTAGAGGAAGCTGCTTCATAATTCAAGGACTGGACTGAAAAGGTACGCTATCCTACGATATATGGAGAGATCCCGCGTTGAAAGGATTGGGCCTTTCCCCTGCCCTCAGAAATACAAGTTGCAGCCTGGCCTTTGAAAGTAAACGAGGGATAGTCGTTCTGTCGTGATCATTATTATTCGAAGATCACTTGAACAACAAAATAAATTATCACTCTGCAAAACTGATGTCTGAACCAGCCCGAATTTAATTTCCTGGCAATGGTCGTGACTGTTTGCTCAAAGATAAAGTCCGAAAAATCCAGCGGATATCCGCTTTTCAAAATCCACTCCAAAAAGTTCCAGTTGGGACATCAGTTTTGCAAGAGAGTGATAAGTATTTACGTAACGTTAATAATCTTAAGGCACCTTTTTCCTGGGAACGGCAGCGCGTGGCACGCTCCAGGATGTCAAAAGGGAGCGACCGAAGAGCCGCTTCTGGGCCGTTTAAACTTTAAACCCAGAAAACCCAAGCCCGACCCCCTAAAAACACGGCGCGGATCCTAAAGATACAGCGCATCGCTTGGTTGAACAGTTTTGGCAAGCCATCTGGCCGCGAGAGAACGCTATGCAGGCGTTTCCTTGTTGATTGCCTAGTGATTCGCGCTGCACAACGTGATGATGTCTATTCGTACATACACGGACAAACGCGCATCGGTTTCGTGCGTGTATCCGGACATCGTAGCCGTCCCCTCGCACTTTTTTGTGTCCTTGTTTGGACTTTTCATCGATATACTTGTATCGGTAAACTTTGACGTTTACCATCGCCTCTTCAGAAAACACGTTAGCGTCGTTTCTTCATTCAAAAGTGGCGTGCGTGTGAGGAAGACGTCTACGCGCACGCCCGGGGCAAAGATAATGATGTCCCGCCACAAAAAGTGTACGGCAAAGAGCGGGAAAGCGTTGCACAGCGTTGTTATTCAGAAACAACCAACGACGACCAACTGTGATTTCCTCGGGAACTTTCGCAATGATCGAGCTCTCGACCAATCAGATCAGAACACGAATTAATATATGTGTTGCCTTTTCCATCAAGCAGACTGATTTGTCGTGTTCGCGAAGGAAGCCCCAACCGAGACCGCCTGAACATTGCCCAAATATGATCAGAGGTTGACAGCCGCATTTCAGTAATCCGACGTAGAACCCGATATGGTATCTATAGCGTAATTCTTACGTTCGCCTTCCTGACTCGTTTCTCCAGACTGCGCACCGTTCTTCTTAATTCGTCGCCTTCTCATCTTCTCTTCTTTCCACAAGCTCTTTCCCCAAGGCGTAAGCAGCCCGCCGTCAAACAAGATGGAACGTGATTTTCCGGACATAGCTGCGAACTCGACGTTTAGCGCGCTGGAGAGAGCTTCGAAAATCCCCACTGCGCCGGAAACCTCGAGAAGCGTGTTGCAGCACTCCAAGAGCCATCCCCGTATGCTTGAGAGTATGTATCCCTGCCTGGTTCCTTTTGAGTTCTGTTACTACCGCTCTGAGATCAAGAACGCGCGCATCGACGTATGATTGCATGCGTATCAATATCTAACAGTTGTTTTCGATACGTATAGGTAATGCCACAAGTCATGTTTGGCCTTTGGGAGCTCTGGCAGAGTTATTGGACAAGTAAGCGGTTGTACCCGTCAGAGTTGTTTTCAACGTCATATATGATCATTGCCTTTCTCAAAGTTTTCATTCAAACAGTGCGCAGGACAGTGAATGTGGTGCAACGACAGTTGACGTCGAAGCCTATGAAGTTGAAGTTGGGAAAATGGGAATCACAGTTCAGGATAATGGAATAGGCATGACCCAAACCAACCTGCACTGCATGCTTTCTTTTGGCTTTAGCAGCAAAGAGCATGTGCAAGGTAACGTGGGCCGATTCGGTATAGGTTTCAAATCTGGTTCCATGCGTCTTGCAGATGATGCACTCATCCTTACGCGCCAGGTAGGCCAGGCCTCTGCAGCGCTTTTATCTACGACTTTTCTTCGAGACATCGACGCAGATGATATCCTCATACCAATGTTTACTTGGAAGATTGAAACTGTCAACGGGCAAGAATCATATATATCGCATGAGCCCGTGGACACGGCGGTGTGGGAACAGAATATGGGTATCGTAGAGCGTTACACCTTCCTGAAATCAGAATTCGATTTGCTGGCTGAATTTAGCAAGATCAAAAGCCCAACTGGCACGCGAATCATTCTGTTTAACCTGAAGCAACCATTGGAGTTTGACTTTGAAGGCGATCCGCATGACATTCGTATGCGAGGCCACGAGAAAGAAATCGATGAGATGACTCGCACATCATCGCGCAAGCCTATTTTTCAGCAATATCGAGCAGGTCAGCAAATGACCCTCGACGTACCTGAAGACTACAGCCTCCGTGCGTACATGGAAATACTGTACCTCAGACCAGCTGTAGCATTTACGCTCCGTGGGGAGCGGATACGTCCGCGATGTCCGATACAGCGGCTTGAGGTTGAGTATTACCAATTTGAGCCATATTCACCAAAGGGAATCACTGATGCGCGGGCCACTCCCATCGTAATACACATTGGTTATCAAAATCCTCCTGGGAAAACAAAACATTGCGGGTTCCACATATACAACAAGAACCGTCTGATCCGCATGTATCAGCGATTTGGAGCTCAGCTTCAGGTGAATACAATGATGAAAGACTTGCTAGGAGTGGTAGAGGCAGATTGTTTGGAACCTACGCACAACAAACAGGCATTCAATACCACAGAAATACTGTATGCGAAGTGCCAAAAATACATCGAAAAATGCATGAATGAGTATTATTTTGGGATGCAAAGCGTCAGGCTTGCAGGTATCGGATCAGGAAAAAAACGAGCTCCCTCTGGAAAAAGAAAGTTGCAAGTCGGCACGAAGAAGATTACAACTTGTAAAACAAAGGAACTCAAAAAGGATGCCGCTTTCGATGACTCAACTGTCACAGGTCAGCATGATCAGAAATCCAAGCGAAACAAGGATCTCTGCAGAATTTCAGCAAAAGATCGAAGTTCTTATGATACGTTTCCAAAAATTCTCCGCAAGTTGATGACGAACAGATTGAGCTGGCCGTTTAATGAGCCCGTTGATGCTGAATATTGGGGCGTCTCGGATTATTATGATGTGATCAAGACGCCAATGGACTTTGGAACAATATCTACAAAGTACGATAGGGGCGATTATAGAACGGAGAACTCTGGTCATGGCCCTTTGCAATTTGTCACAGATATCCGACAGGTATTTTACAATGCGTGGACTTACAACCAGCCTGGACATCAGGTATACAGATCCGCACAAGAGCTCGCGAAGATCTTTGAGTCTGACTTATCCAGAACACTTGGTGATGATGACAAATGGGGGCTAATCTCTGGCACAACTATAGCAATGACATCCATGGCAAATGTTTTGTCGGAAAATGGGAACACTGACTTTGGCCTTGAGGAGAACACCGCAGGTGAGAAAAGTATGATAACATTCGAGGACATCACCGGAAAAGAAGACGACCAATCTCGTGACGGAGTAACGGCATCGTGTCAGGTCCACCAAGAGACAATCAAGATGATGGTTGAGACCCGTGCAGCACAGGCAATATCCAAAGCAGTTGCAATGCGTGATGAAGCGCTTGCAAGACTACAGGAAGAACGAGTAGCCAGAGAAGCATTTGAGGCTGAGCTTGAAGCACAAACAATGGAAAATATCAGGATTGCCCGCCAAGAAGAGCAAGCCCGCTACTTCAAATTGGAAATTGAAAGGGAAACATTATTGACATGTTTGGCTGATAGTAACAATGTGAAGAAGTTGCTTCAAGACAAGATCGGCACCCTTGAGTCTGAAGTAAACACTCTCAAAGCAAATATCCAATCGCAGCAGATACCGTCCCGATACAAGGCCACGTAAGACGTGATAGGAACAGAAGAATACAGTGTTCCTCGATGTGAGTAGTCCGTTACGAGGTCCCAAAATATTTGATAAAGTCACCTTTATTTGTTTGCAAATCCCTGCAGTTATTATTGCGTAAGTGCCTCCCTTTTGAATGACCCATGATCAATATGACCCACGATTTATGACCCAGAAATGACGACGCGGTCGGCTGATTCGGGACTAAGTTTTAAGACGATTTGATCGATGGAGCTTCGATGAAGAAGTGCACATAGTTTATTATATTCGATTTGAAGATGAATTTTCATCGATGCTTGGTCAACCTCGATGTCGACCACCGCCTCCTAGGAAGACGCGTTTGCGTCGTGCTTCGTTCAGAAGTGGCGTGCATGTGAGGACGACGCTTACGTGCACGCCAAATGCAACGATAAGGACGTGTCGCAGAACAGTCGTAGTCAACAAAACGGGAGCCGTCGCACAGCGTTGTAGTCAGAAATAAGTGACAAACAGTGATCGTACGGTGACTTAGGGCGGTGAATAGCAGATCCAACTCTAAATTTGTACCGTAATTTTGGGTCTGTTTCGTCCCACATCGCATTTCAATTTAGAGTTGGGCCCCGCGCGCGTTGTCGAAAATCTCTAAATTGCATCGAAAATAGAGATTTCGAAACACAATTTTTTGTCAATTTCTAAATTTTCTTGAGTCGCAGACCGTCGATTATCTCATATAATTTAGCGTCCGATTTAGCGAATCTGCTATTCAGTATTTCTCGCTAAATTTGGGGGTAGATCGACTGACAACTCACTTTTTCCCGCCCCCGCGTCGCTCGTCACGCGATCGGTGACGTCTTGGCAAACGCTCCCGGCCAACCCGCCCCCGCCCCGGCGGTGCCGGCAGGCAGGCAGAAAGGTGGGTACAACTGGGTCCCGGGTGAGGAGATCATGGCCTTGTTCGCCGTCTTGTACGCGTCCGAAAAGGTGGACAACAGCGAGGTTCCCGAGCGCATCGTCAACGCCGGCGTGTTTTATCGAAAGATGATTCTCGTCTTGCCGCAATGGGGACTATGGTGGCCCTCGCCGAGCGGCGCCATCAAAACCCCGGAAGACTCGCTCCGATTCCGCACCGACGAGGCGATATTCAACAAAGGCAATGCCAACAAGCCCCTGCTCGACAAGATGGTGCGCCTCTTCGCCAAGCAGTGGAAGTACCCGAAAGATGTACAGGACGACCAGGCTGAGTTTTTGACCTTTCAATCCGGCTGCACCGAGGAGCAGTGGTGGGAGAAATGCGAAGCAAAAGCCGTGGAGATGTGGCAAGCCGAGGTCGTCAAGGGGCAAGCTGCAGGCGACTCTTCGTGGAAGAACTATCGCCAGAGCACGTTCCCCTGGGTGTTCCGCTTGGCCTCGCCGTGTTCCCCGTTCCTCAAGGACGTCGAGAAATTCAAGACCATCGTCACGAAGGGGAGGCCCGGCCTCTCCACCACGCATGCCGCATTCGTGGCGGCGCACAAGTGGTTCAGCGAGCGCGTAACGCGCGCCAGCCTGTTCGGGCAGTGGATCATCAACCCCAACCACCGCACGGCGGCCGCATCACGCGGAGTGCCGAAAGCGAGGCAAAAGGTGCAGTTCACATCTGAATATTTTGGTCGCCTGTGACTCTCACGCCGTGTTTTTTTTTTCAGGAGCTTGCCATCGCAACCGCGTCTTACGGTCACGATTACCGCACACCGGGTGCTGGCCGACCCATGATGGGCGGCGACGCCGCCCCCGAGTCCGAACTGGACGATATCAAGGCATTGGGCGAACGCATTCTTGAGTCGAGGGCACGTGCAGAACGTGATCAGCGACTCACAACGAACGCGCTCCTCCTCTCCTTAGGGCACCCCACCATCGACTTCGAGGCTGAAGATGAGGCCGCCGACGCCAAGAAGGCCGCCGACGCCACGAAGGCCGCCAACTTGCTTGCCCTGGCGCTCATGGACGTACGCAACAACCCCGCGATCCTCCTATCCTTGCTTCGGCCATACGCAACAACTGACGCGGAGTCCGATGAGTTCTTCTTCCGGGCAGCGATGCTTCGTGCAAAGTTGCGCGCGTCGAGGAGAGAGATCGATATCGACGCGTTGCAGGTTGCGATCTTCAATCGCCCGAGGGTCGTGAAGCCGCGCAAGGCGAACGAGAAGCGTATGTCCCGATACCGCGACCAGCCGGATAAACAGGGGAAGGCGAAGTGGAGGTACGAGTTCGAGAAGAGCATCTACTGGACCGATTACCACTGTCGTTTGAAGGACGCGGCCCACTACGAGTTGCCCGAGAACGCCGACAAGGACAAAAATATGCGCGATCGTTTTAAGCACGGCATCCGCATGCCGCTCGCCGTGTACCAGAAGCTCAGGAACGAGATGGATGCGGACCCCGAGATCATGAAGGACCCCGCGAAGGACCCACTCCCTCTCCCGGTGTTGCTCATGGCGTCGCTGCGGTACCTCGCGCTGGGGTGCATCTGGGATGGCGTCGCCGAAATCTTTCATTGCTCCAGGCCACCGCTGGTGGCTTGGTTCAAGGACGTGTTTCTGCCGTGGATGATGAAGCACAAGTACAGGGAGTACGTGAAGTACCCGAAAACGCACGAGGAGCTGCGTGCTGTGGTCGAACCGTTCGAGGCGGCGGGGTTTCCTGGGATGTGCGGGCTCAGCGACGGCGTTCACGTTTGGTACGGTGGGTACAACTCCAGCGTCCGACACAGGTTCTTTGGCAAGGAGAGGTATCCGACGGTGGTCTGGAATGTCACTGTGGACTACTATGGGAGGCCAATCTTCGTGTCCACGGTCGCGCCCGGCACCATGAATGACAAGTCGATCGCGGAGGAGAAGGACGAGTTTCTCAGCGAATACATCCACGGCCCACCCTTCAACAACTTCGAGTACGAACTCCTGACGGACACTGGAACCTTGTCCACGAAGGGCGCTTACCTCGGGGTGGACAATGGCTACCAGGATTGGCGAGTCTTCATCCCGCCGTACAAGCATCAGCTATGTGGCGATTGGTCGTACACCTGGAGCAAGTGGCACGAGTCTCTGCGGAAGAAGGTGGAGTGCTTCTTCGGGAGGCTCAAGGCGAGGTATCGATGCCTCGCCAACAAGGTGTCGTTCGTGGACCTGCTCGTCGTGGACAAGATGTTCAAGGTGTGCTGTTGCCTGGATGTCATGGTCCGGGAGTACGACGATAACTTCGCGATGATGGAGCTCGACTGGCGGCAGTTGGACGCCGACGAGCTGCGACGGGCCGCCGGCGACGACGGCGACAGGTGGCTTCGTCGAAAGTTGTGGCTGGGCGAGTTCAGTGACGTGCCCGCTCGCGAACGAGTACTGCCTCCGGACGACCGCCAGGTCGACGTTACCGCCCCCGCCCCGGGCGATGCTCTCGCCTCGGCCAACCGGCTTCGCAGCGCACTCATTCATCACTTCAAGCGGTTCAAGCCGCAATGGCGCGCGCAGGAACGAGGTTCGAACAGCAACCAAAGGCTCGACCAACGTCACGTGGGGCGATGACTCCGATTTAGCGGAAAATTTAACAATCAGCTATACTTGCCTTTCGACCTGCTAAATTTGCGTGATTATATGCAACATTTGACCCTTGAATGACGGTTGAAATTTGGCGTCAAAATTTAGCCCGGATCTGCTATTCACCAGCCTTAGCTTACGACCTAAATGGTGGTAAATGATCGAGCTGTCAGAAGACGAATGAAAGTGACGCGGTCGAAATAAATCGGGTTGGAATATGGCGTGAAGGTAATAATATTAAATATCATAATAATATTAAATATGAATACGAACGAAGGAAATTATATGTACGTAATAGACCATTCCCCCTATATCGTTGACTTTCGGTCGGCAGATGAGTTACCATACGAACACTGGCCGGTTGCAAATATCGACACGCGCTACGCGCCAATATTTTTGGTGGCGCGGTTTTTTTTTCCTATGGCGCCTAGTTTGGACGGCGAGCGCGCTGGACCACTTGCTAATATGCTGTTTGGCACCAAACACGGAGGACGTCATCATCAGTAGAGCGTATCAACGTTGCCGAGTTCACGTCGTCAGATATTGCGTTGCAGCTGA